>WNGL01013869.1_pt1 | contig 12971 bp, 7 predicted proteins | sample 5400591 | NCBI WGS metagenome assembly WNGL01 (sample SAMN13153377, study PRJNA577476) | soil metagenome | isolation source: 80 cm soil or saprolite under Garry oak tree replicate 1 | place: USA:California | collected 2016-06-15
TTTCAACGGTTTACTTACAGCAACCCGTGCCAACCTCGTCGAATCACGTCTTCCACTTCGTGATATCGCTAATTTAGCGACCACATTTCGTGCGCCGCATGAGCTTCCCGGATTAGAATTCCGGTCTTGGTCACGGCCTTAATGAAAAAATCGAGGAGGACGAGATGAAATCGAGATATCTGCTTGCCGCGCTACTGGTGATTGCGGTGTTCGCGGTGGGGGCGCTGGCGCAGCAGCGCGTGAAATTGCCGATCACGAACAAGGAATGGGAGGCGCCGTTTCCCGGATTCAAGATCGTTGGCAACATGTACTATGTAGGCACTTATGATCTCGGCTGCTATCTGATCGACACCGGGGCGGGCTTGATCCTGATCAATTCGGGCGCGCCGGGTTCCTATCCGTTGATCAAAGCCAACATTGAGGCGCTCGGCTTCAAGACTTCCGACATCAAGGTGATCACCGCGACCCACGGGCATTGGGACCATGTCGGCGACCTTGCCCTGTTTCAGAAGGACGCACCGGCCGCCAAGACGTATATCAACGAACGCGATGCGCGCGTGCTGGAATCGGGCGGCAATCTCGATTACCGCGGGGCGCGCGGCATCATCTACGATCCGATCAAGGTGGATGTGAAGACCAAGCCTGGCGACCATATCAAGCTCGGCAACACCGACATGACGGTGCTCCAGGCTTACGGGCACACACCCGGCGCCAACAGCTTCAGCTTCACCGTTCAGGATGGCGGCAGAAAGTACAACGTTCTGGTAGTGAACATGAACGGCATCAATGCGGGCGTGAAGCTCCTGGGCTCGCCCGGCTATCCCACCATCGTTGAGGACTTCAAGAACACTCTCGCCATGCAGGCGACCTACAAGCCCGACATCTGGGTGTCGTCGCACGCCGGCCAGTTCAACCTGCACAAGGTCTATAAACCAGGCGATCCGTACAATCCTTCGCGTTTCGGCGATCCCGCTGCGTACAAGGCGAAGATCGCGGACTTGCAGGCGGCATACCAGAAGCAGCTCGCCGAAGAACGCGCCGCGGCTAAATGAGGTCGATATCGTAGGGCATGCCGGCGTAGCCGGCATATTCCCCTCCTCTGCGAGGACGGGAATGCGATCAGCTATGCGGCTGGAAACCGGCGTCCTTGAAGATTGCCTGCGCTTCAGGTGACGCGAGGTACTCGAGGAGCGCCCTGGCGCCTGGGGGATCACTTGCCTTCGTCGAGATAAAACCCACGATGGCGGTGGGCGTGCAAATTTCCTTCGGGAGAACGCCAACAATCGTGATGTCCTTGTTCGGAAGCATGTCGCTGAGATAGAGCATGCCGATGTCGAGCTGACCCGAAGCAAGTCCGCGTTGCACGGGCCCGCCGCCATTGGGCACTTTGATCTTGGTCGCGATCTGGTCGGTGATGCCGAGTTTCATGATCGCTTCGCTGGCTCCCTGGCCCGCGCTTCCGAAATCGGGATCGACGAATCCGATTGTCTTCGCGGCGAGAAAAGCTTGCTTCACTGCAGCAGGCGAGGAGATGTCGGGCTTTGGCGCGTTCTTCGGAACAGCCACCGCCATTAGGAAGCTGGCAATCGGCGTCGCACTGCTCGGGATGACGTTGCCGGACGCGATGGCACCGAAAAATGGAGCTACGGCGAGCGTCACATCCAGAGGTTCGCCTTTCGCTATCGACTGCCGGGTGCTGAGCCCGGTCCCATACGTGACTTTTACCTTGTGGTTCATCTTCGCCTGGAAGTTCGCCACGATTTTGTCCAGCGGCGTTCGCATCGGACCCGGCGCCAGAAGGGTGATTTCGCTTTGAGCCTGAGCAGTGAAAGCAATCCCAGCGGCCAGTGCAGTCAACAAAATCATTTGTCTCATAAACTCTCCTATTCCTGCGGGAATCCCTGGCTGAACACAACCGGCGAACTAAACAAAAAAGACAAAGACGAAAATCGTTCTTGCTGTTACGCCGGGTCTCCGATGCACCGATTTTTGGGAAATTAGTTATAGCACCACTGCCCGGCGAAAATTCCATTAATTCTGCAATTAGGGCTCTGACTCCTTATTGCGTATAATTCGCCGCGAAGCTTCCGTGAATTCAGCTCAGGTGCCCCTATCACGAATTGAGGTTGAATTTGTGAGTTACAAAATTTTTTTTCGAACTGTTGCGCTGGTGAACGCTGCGCTCTTGGCCGTGTTCCCTGTTGGAAGCAGGACGTTCTTATCTGCCCAGATGACGGCAGCGGCAGGCGGGCGGTTCCGGCTTGAAGACGCGACAATCGCCGATGTTCATCGGGCGATCATGGCCAAGCAGTTGACGTCCACGCAATTGGTGAATCTGTATCTCAAACGCATCAAGGCGTACAGCGGGACCTGTGTTCGAGGAGGTGTCGATCCCGCGACCGGACTCGAACTGGGGGATATCACGCCGATCCCCAATGCCGGGCAAATTAACGCGTTTATCACCCTGAACCTCAAAGAAGATAAACGCACCGCACTGGGTTTCCCCGAGAAGATGAAACGCACGCACACCGGCCCCGGCGACCCGAATGTTCCGGACGCGCTGGACCGGGCAGGAGAACTCGACGCCGCGTTTGCCCGGACCGGCCGGCTGGTTGGACCGCTCCACGGTATTCCGATCGCTATCAAGGATCTGTTCGATACGTTCGATATGCGCACCACCGCCGGAGCGGCGGCCGCTTATGCGAATGATCGGCCGCCGCGCGATTCAACCGTCGTGGCGAAACTGAGAACGGCCGGAGCCATTATTTTGGGGAAGACGAATCTGGATGAGTATGCTCCTGCCGGCATAGGGCGGAGCGGCTTCGGCGGCCAGACCTGCAACCCTTACGACACCACGCGGATTCCCGGTGGATCCAGCGGCGGTTCCGCGGCCGCCGTGGCGGCGAATCTGGCGATGTGCGCATTGGGAACGGATACCGCCGGCTCGGTTCGAAATCCGGCGGACTACAACAACATCGTGGGAATTGTTGGAACGCAGGGTCTGGTCAGCCGGGACGGCATATTTCCCCTGTCGTTCACACGAGATCGCGCGGGGCCTCATTGCCGTACCGTACGGGACGTCGCGCTGGTGTTGGAGACTCTGGCGGGATACGACTCCAAAGATGCCGTCACTGCGGCCGCTGCCGGGCCCCAGGTTTCCTACAGCCGCTTTGCCAATGAAAGGACGCTTGCGGGCAAAAGGCTGGGCGTTCTGCGAGATCTGATGATCGAGGCGACCCTTGCCGATCGCGATAGTATCCGCGTCGCCAACGAAGCGATAGCCGATATGAGGAAATTGGGCGCGACCGTCATCGATCCGGTAAACGTCCAGGACGTCATCGCAGAGGTGGTTCCTTATCTCGAGCCCAGCTTTCTCGCCAAGAACTTTCCTCCAACGCTCGCGGGCCCGCCTGACCCGATCGATCGCGTTGTCGCGATAGCCTTCGATCACAAATTATTTCCCTCCGGACTCCGAGGCGCTAATCTGCGCATGATTGCGGCGCAAGCCCGCGGCCCGGAAGGCAAGTACGCGATGAACCGATACCTGCAGGCTCGCGGGGATCCGAAGTTCAAAAGTACACAGGACATATTCGCCACTGCAACGTTTGCAGGGCATTTAGAGGTGTTGAAGGGAGCCTTTGGCGAAACCGCAACTACTTTGAATACCGAGGTACAGACGGATCACCTTTTAAGAATGCAAACCTTACGGCAGATTTTGCTCAAAGCGATGGCGGACAACAATCTCGATGCGTTCGTCTTCGTGAACACAACGATACCGCCTCCGGTTATCACGCCGAGTAGAGTTCCGGCGGCTTTTGGGCCCAGGACGGAACCGCGAGTACTGAAGGCTGGAACCGTCCTGTCCGATCCGGAGCTGCTTCCAGATGAGCCGCTTTTGATGGGGCGTCAACGTGAGCCCGGAAAGCGGCTTTCCTTCAATTGTTGTTCCCGCCGGCTTCACGAAAGTCGTTTACGACCGCGTGCCGGATCCGGCAGACCCCAACGGGAGCAGGCTCGCGGGCCCGACTCCTGCTCAGCTTCCGGTCGGTATGGAATTCCTGGGCCGTCCGTTCGCCGAGTCGAAGCTTTTCGAAATAGCCTCCGCCTATGAACGATTCACGCGCCATCGCCGTCCGCCCTCAGGCTTCGGCCCTTTGCCCGGCGAGCGATGATATCGTTGCCGTACCGGCCCAATAACCCTCAGAGTGCCTTAGGAAATTGCTCAAGACCCGCTTCTCCGGCGGCTCTCCACAGTTCCTGGTCGAAAGTGGCTCCGCTTAATAGTACAACATGGTTATGGAAAACTGGGTTGTTGTCCGTGGAAGCGCTGACGGCTTCGCTCAAGAGATCAGTGTTGGCCGGCATCGAATAACGGCCGATGAACCGATTACGGCCGGCGGCAAAGATACCGGCGCTTCTCCCTATGATTTGTTGCTGGCTGCGCTTGGTTCCTGCACATCGATGACAATCGGCATGTACGCCAGACGTAAACAATGGCCACTTCAGGACGTGACTGTTCGACTCCAACATTCACGGATTCATGCCGCCGACTGCGCGGATTGCGAAACCAAGCAGGGTATGCTCGATAAAATCGACCGGGAAATCATCCTCACAGGACCGCTTTCAGAAGAGCAGCGGGCGCGCCTGCTGGATATCGCCAACAAGTGTCCCGTACATCGGACACTCACGTCCGAAATCAGGATTGAGTCGTTCCTGGGCAGATGAATCCAGGCCGGCGAGTCCTCTGAACAAGGTGGGCTGTCTTCTCGCGCCGCTTTGCGGCTTTGGGCAACGCCGCCACAGTTGAAACTGGTCGCATTGTCGCTCTCGCCAAAAGGTGATAAATTCCGGCGCTGAAATCTATAGGTGGTCTTCGATGGGAGGAGGACAGGGCCGTGAAGAAGCTTGCTACTTTATCAATCGTTTTACTGTACGTTGCTGCTTTGAACTCCGCATTTGCCCAGGTCAACGCCGTTCTGAGCGGGACGGTTGCTGACGCTTCGGGCGCGTTGATCCCCGGAGTTGAGGTTACCGCAAAGAACGTCAATACTGGAATCATCGATACCAGACTCTCAAACGAATCGGGCAACTTTGTTTTTCCCAGCCTCCAGCCGGGCACTTACACACTGTCGGCTGCGCTTTCGGGATTTCAGACAGCCACTTATAACAATGTGGTACTGGGCCAGGGACAGCAGGTCCGTTTGAATTTCACGCTTCAGGTCGCGGCCGCCGCGCAAAACGTCGAAGTAACGATTGCGGCCGATACGGTGCTTGCTACCACATCCTCGTCGGTCGGAAACGTACTTCCGGATTCAGCAGTGACGAATCTGCCGCTGCAGAGCCGCAATGTGTTGGATTTGGTGGCGGCAACACCTGCCGTCGTCACAACGCGGAATGCATTTGATGCGCCGGTACAGAATTTCGGCGGGACTCCGATCAGTCAGGTCAACACCACACGCGACGGTCTGGTTACGAATGACGGGCGCTATAACAACTCCAACGGATCTTATTCGGCTGTCTACACGAGTCCCGACATGGTGGAGGAAGTCCGGATAACGGCCAACAACATCGATCCCGCGCTTGGACGAGGCTCCGCACAGGTGCAAATGCGAACTCGCGCCGGCAGCAACGAATACCACGGCGCTTTGTTTTACTCGAATAACAATTCGAAGTTCGCAGCTTTGCCCTATTTTCAAAATCTGGCGGGCGCTCCGAAGAGCTATCAGAACCGTAACCAGTTCGGTGGACGTCTGGGCGGGCCGATCAAAAAGAACAAGGCGTTCTTTTTCGTCTTGATCGATGATCAACGGTTTTTGGAAAAGCAGGATTACCTGGTGACAGTTCTGACCGAGCCCGCTCAAGCAGGAATTTTCCGGTATCTGACGCAAGATGCGCCGGGCGGAACGGCTCGCCGGAATGGGAACGTGTTCTCATCGACACCTTCCGTCAATCGAGCGGGTCAGCCGCTGACAGCCGATCCCGTAACCGGAGCACCATTATTCTTGAACTCATTCAATCTCTTTAGCGACGTGAGAGACCCCAACCGTACAAAGATCGATCCCGTGTGGGTTGGCCCTCAATGGCTGCCGAGAATGCCCAAGCCCAACGATTGGACTGTCGGAGATGGCCTGAATACCGCGGGTTTCCGATGGAAACAACCGCACGCGGGTATGGACGGTGCGACCGGTCAAAGCCAGAACACGAACCGGAATCATCTCACCGCGCGAATCGATTATCAGCTCAATGGGAATAACAAACTGACTTATACGATGTCGCGCGAAAAGGATTGGGGTGTCACCGGCCAGACAGGTTTACCGGATTATCCAGCCGGAGCGTTCGGCGATGTGAGGCGCGTACCGGATTTCTATACGGCGTCATGGACGTCGACAATATCCGCAACCATCCTGAACGAATTCCGCTTTGGACTAAAGCGCGATACCTGGCAAGGTACATCTCCATTGGATAAGGGTTGCTGTTGGAACGGCGCCAAACAAACGGATCTTGTCGATTCTGCAAAAAAAATGGTCGCAAGCTTTCCGAATATCGGCGGACAGTTTGTTTACGTCACGCAGGGCGCGTTACCCGCTACAGCCGGCCTGATTGCCTCGGGCACGACTGTGGGCTCCTCCATGGCGTACGCTCCATTCGGTGTGGCATCCCCGCGCCAATCGATTAGTCCGTTCAAGCAATTTGCAGATACCCTCAGCTTCATTAAGGGAGCGCATTCGTTCCAGACGGGTTTTGAACTCGATTTGTCCAGCTCGGATCAGTTCAACCACGGCGGCCAGCAAACGACGCGCCCGTTTGTAACTTTGGGAATCGGTAACACGCCAGTCCCGACCACCAGTTTCCGTGGAATTCAGACCAATGACAATTCGACCTCACAGCTTCTTCTTGCAATCCTCTCAGGGACCGTTCGGGACATCCAGGAACAATATTTTGTGAATTCTCCAACCGCTTCGGACTGGACCGATTACCGGACGACATTCCTTTTCCAAAGGGACCTTCACCAAAACGACTGGGCTTTTTACTTCAAAGACAACTGGAAGGTTTCGCGGAACTTCACGTTGAACGTCGGGTTGCGCTACGACAAATACGGTGTGCCGTATGACACGACGGGTTTGGGCGGCCGATTTACGGGCGGCCTATCGACAAACGGAGGCGAGGCCGCATTGTTCGGGTGCTCCGGCACGAGCTTTAACGTCATGTGGAACCCCACTGTGGGTTGCGATCCCACCAAGCTGACCACAACCGAGTTTGTCGGCAAGCATTCTCCAAATCCCAGTAAAACCTTTTGGAACGATGATTGGAACAACTTCGCTCCATCTGTTGGATTCAGTTATTCGATACCGTGGTTCAAGCGCAGCACCGTGATTCGCGGAGGATATGGAATTAATTACGCCGGAGCCCCGGATTTCTTGAGTTATTCGGGCAATATCGCGAACCTTCCAGGTCAAACACTGAATGTAACGTATTCACCGCAGAGCTATCTGGATCTGTCCGGACTGCCTGCAGCGAATGTGGTACCGGTACCGACGGGGGGAGCCAAACCGTTTGGCGCCGTTCCGCTCATCAATCGGGCCGCGAACATTACCGGGTATGACGACCATCGCGTAACGCCATACATTCAAAACTTCAGCTTCTCGGTTCAGCGAGAGCTGGCGCAGAACCTGACGCTGGATGTGAGCTGGGTCGGCAACAAAGCGACGAAACTCTTCAGCCCCACGCAGCTCAATGAAACGAATATCTTCGAGAACGGTATCCTCGACGCATTCAACCTCACGCGCAATGGCGGGCCGGGGCCGACCGGCGATGCACCGCTTTTCGAGAGATTGCTCAGGGGACTCAATGTCACGGGCGCCAGTGGCTGCCCCCCAGCACCGGCGCCGTGTATTGTCGGCACCACCATGGTGAACGGCAGGGTCCTGACTGGATCCATGGCACTGCGTGGTCTTTCCACGACGAATGCGTTTCTTGCGAATGGCGACGTTGGCGGCCTCGCGAATTTCATTAATACCACCTCGTCCTTCACAGGAGTGAATGGCGGATTGCTGCGCAACGGAGGACTTCCGGAGAACTTCATTGTTGTGAATCCGCAGTTCGCCCGCGTCGTGCTGGAGGGGAACAACAGCAGCTCGACTTATCATTCATTCCAGTCCCTCTTGACGAAACGTTTCACCAACGGCGTGTACGGGCAGTTCAGCTACGCATTTTCGAAAGCGCTTGGGGACAATCAGAATGCCGGTGGTAGCGTCGTTAACGCCGTGGCAGGCGGCCCCACGTTCGGCACGGATGTGGCGACTCTGCGCAATAACCGGAATCGGCGGCTGGATAAGGGGCTGTTGAGTATCGACCGGACGCACATCCTTAAGGCCAATGGGGCATGGGATCTGCCGTTCGGTCCCAATCAGCTGTTTCTTTCTACAGCGCCTAACGTCGTGCAGCGTGTCGTTGAAGGCTGGCAGCTCTCCTCATTGTTCTACTGGATCAGCGGTGCGCCGCTTACTTTCATCCCGGGAACGACGGCGTCACCCTTCGTGATCGGCACGACGGGCTTCCGCAGCGCCAACACGGCAGATCTCGTCGGCAAACTGCCAAAGGGTATTGGACAGGTAGAGAAGGGGAACGGAGTCGTTCAATACTTCAGCAGCCTTTCCGTGAAAAGCGCTCCTCCGCCGAATTTCGGAGGAGATCCGAATCTGCCCAGCCGCTTTACGAATCAGGTCGTCGTCGATAGCTCCGGCAATATCGTTCTAAAGAACCCTGAGCCGGGAACCACAGGGAACACCGCTATAAATATGCCGGACATCACTGGGCCGGCGTCTTTGGGTTTGGATATGGCTTTGAGCAAGAAAGTGAGGATCGGCGAAAATCGATTGTTCACATTTCGCACCGACGCAATCAATATCTTGAACAGGCCGATCTGGGGTAACCCGAACTTGAACATCAATTCCACGACGTTCGGCCGGATCACGACGGCGACTGGAAACCGGACAATAACGTTCAACGCTCGCATCGATTTCTGAGAAAAAGGGACAGTGAGCAATTTCTTGCGATTCAGAAATTGCTCACTGTCCCCTTTTTCCTTTGTGCTTTTCCAATCATCTTCAAGAACTGCGCTCCATGCCATCGTCAGGGAGAAGCGGGACCTTGCGCCATGCAATGAGCGCCATGGTTCTTCTTGTTGGCTCTGGGTCCAAAGACTATCATTGGGACTCATGGCAGATCGCCGTTGGATGATCCGATCGTACGGTGCTTCGGTAGCGGCACTTCTGTTGGTGACCGCTATTGGGTCGACGTTGCTGCACTGGCACAGCGATTGGAATGATCAACGATGTCAGTTGTGCCACGTGCGGCATTTGCCTAGCGCGCTCGGTCCAGTTGCGGAAGGTCAGGCCTATCCTGTATTAACCGAGCGGGACTGGTTGGCCGACAACCCGGCTTATGAACTCGAAAGCTTCTTTGTAAGATTTTCGAGCCGCGCCCCACCCCGGTCCACCTCCTTCACTGTTTCGTAGGTTCGAAGACGTCTCAAATCACTACGAAGGAGATGGACTTTTATGAAGCCGCATACTCTTCCACTGCTCTTGGTCTTTATCATAACGCTCGTTTCAGAGGGTTTCGCGCAAACGTCAACTGTTGCAGAGATTGACGCGCTGAGGGCCGAGATCGATGCGCTGAAGGCCGACTATGATCAACGTCTTCAGGCGCTCGAAAGGCAATTCGCAGCTCTTCAGAGTCAAGCGCAGCCGGCGCCCGCGACGCAAACTCCTGCCACCACAGCCGCTCCACCGCAAACGGCCGAGGTGCCGGCAGGCGCGCAAGGCGCGGGCGAGCCGAGCGGGCAGCTGCCCGTCTATGGCGGAGCGGCGGCGGGATCGAAGATTTTCAATCCGGACATTGCCGTCATCGGTGACTTTCTGGGCGCGGCCGGGTCTAATAAAGTGCCTAATCCGGAACCAGCCTTGACGATGCATGAATCGGAAGCTGCGTTCCAGGCCATTGTCGATCCGTACGCGCGCGCGGACTTCTTTTTCTCATTCGGCGAGCAAGGTGTGAATCTCGAGGAAGGCTATCTGACCTTCCCGGCGGTTCCCGGCGGGTTGCTCGTGAGAGCCGGAAAGATGCGAGCCGCTTTTGGTAAAATCAATACGCTTCACAATCATGTACTGCCTTGGACAGACCGCCCGCTCGTAACAAGGAATCTCGTGGGAGGTGAAGATGGGATCAACGATGCAGGTTTTTCTGTTGCGCGATTGATCCCGAATCCGTGGATGTTTCTTGAAGCAACGGGACAAGTTTTCCGCGGGGATTCCAGCGATCTGTTCACGTCGTCCAAGAGAGGCGATTTAAGTTACGTCGGCCATTTGCGGGGATATCAGGACATCACGGAGAGCACGAACATCGATATCGGTATTTCGTATTCCCGCGGTCATAACGGCTCGGGCATTGTTGATAATCTCGATCTTGGGCGATTCAGAACCACTGTGTATGGGACGGACGCTACCGTCCGATGGCGTCCCCTAAGGCGGTCGATTTACCACTCGTTTGTGGGACGCTCCGAGTTCATCTGGAGCAGGCGCGGACAACCCAACGGAGTACAAAGCGCGCTCGGCTATTACTTTTCCGGCGACTACCAGTTTGCGCGGCGATGGTTTGCAGGCATACGTTATGATCGGTCGAAGCGCGCGGACAATGCCTTGCTGACAGACAAAGGCCAGTCGGCAGTTCTGACATACTGGCCGAGCGAGTTCAGCCAGTTGCGCGGGCAGTACCGCCGCACACAATATGCAAACGGACCAACGGCCGACGAGTTCTTAATGCAATTCCAATTTTCGATTGGGGCGCATGGAGCGCATCCATTTTAGGATTACACCTATGACCAACAAAATCTGTCTGGCCGCATTCATCGCATTATTTACGGTGAGTTTGTCTGTACACGCCGAGAGTAAACTGAACGTAGTGACGACCACCGAGGACCTTGCAGCCATCGCACGCGAAGTCGGTGGCGATCACATCACGGTGGATTCCATCGCAAAAGGATATCAGGACCCGCACTTTGTGGAAGCAAAGCCGAGTTTCATTCTCAAGCTGCAAAAGGCCAATTTACTGATTCTTGTGGGCCGCGATCTGGAGATCGGTTGGCTGCCTCCTTTGATTCAGCAGAGCCGCAACTCGAAGGTTCAAGTCGGCGCCGATGGCTATCTGGATGCGTCGCTTCAGGCGCGAATTCTGGAAATCCCGCAGGTTCAGATCACACGGGCAGAAGGCGATGTTCATCCTCTCGGAAACCCCCATTATTGGTTGGACCCGGAGAACGGCAAGATCATCGGCCGTGAGATCTTTGACAGACTCGCGCGTTTTCGCCCCGATGACCGCCCTTACTTCGAATCGCGGCTGAACGACTTTCTAAATCGGCTAAATGACGCCGAAAAGCGGTGGGTCGCGATGATGGCGCCGTACAAAGGCACAAAAATGGTCACCTATCATCGTTCGTTTCCGAACTTTGCTGAACGTTTCGGACTCGACATCGTGGGCTACGTTGAGCCGAAGCCCGGTATCCCGCCCACGCCGCAGCACACGTTGGATCTGATCAATCAAATGAAGAAGGCGAACGTCAAGCTCGTACTCGTTGAGCCCTACTTCGACCTGAAGACACCGAACTCGATCGGCCGTGCCACCGGCGCGGAGGTGCTGGTTATGCCTCCATCGGTCGGAGGAGTCAAGGAAGCATCCGACTACTTCAAGCTCTTCGATTACGATCTCAACCTGTTGATCAACGCAATGAAGAAAACCAGTGCGAATTAGGGGCAGGCCATGGACACATCCGTACTCGTATTTCTAGCAGCTCCTTTCGTCGCCAGCCTGATTCTTACCGGCATTCACGCCTATCTCGGCGTTCACGTCGTCGAACGTGGCGTGATTTTCGTTGACCTTTCCCTGGCGCAGATTGCGGCGCTTGGCGCAACGATCGCTCTCCTGTTGCCGATTACCGGCGGCGATCCGCACGCCCCCATTAGTTATTGGGTCAGCCTGGCCTTCACTTTCCTCGGTGCCCTGGTGTTTTCAACTATCCGTACCCACCGCGCGCGTATTCCCCAGGAGGCGATCATTGGCATTTGCTACGCTGTGGCGTCGGCAGCGGCCATCCTGGCGATGAGCAAAGCGACTTCCGAGAGTGAGCACCTCAAGGACATGCTCGTCGGCAACATTTTGGCGGTGTCATGGCCGGAAGTCGGCAAGACGGCCATCCTCTACGGCGCGATCGGGGCATTCCACTACATTTTCCGGCACAAGTTCCTTGCGATTAGCCTGGATCCTAAGAGGGCCGAAGCTGAAGGAATCCCAATCAGGGTCTGGGATTTTCTCTTTTATGCTTCGTTCGGATTTGTCGTGACTTCCTCGGTCGCGATTGCCGGCGTCCTTCTGGTGTTTTGTTATCTCATCGTGCCGTCCGTCGCCGCGATGTTGTATGCCGATACCATCGGCCGCCGGCTTGCGATTGGCTGGTCGATGGGGACGGTCGTATCCGCATTGGGAATCTATCTCTCGTTAAAGCTCGATTTGCCAACGGGAGCCACCATCGTATGCACTTTCGGAGTCGTCCTCATCCTGATGGCTGCCGTGCGTCCCCTCGTCCAACGGCTTCCCGCCGGGGCGCATCAACTGGATTACGCAGATCGTGTTCACGAAAGAACACGATAATTCCCCAACTGTAGCGGCGGTCCGCGAAGCGCAAGCGCGGCAGCGCGCAGCCTCAAGAAATGACCGCCGGCGATCTCTAACTTGCTCGACTGTCGGCGCTCATAGGAACTGTGAAAAAATCGACGATAGCCAAAGCTGTCAAATGTCGAATGTCTGTTGTGCGATGTCCGATGAACTTGTAAAACGACTCACTGACGAAATGACCTGATGACTAAATGGTTTCCCATTGAGGATTTGGTGGTTTGGTCAGTAGGTCATCTGGTGTT
>WNGL01018473.1_pt1 | contig 12970 bp, 10 predicted proteins | sample 5400591 | NCBI WGS metagenome assembly WNGL01 (sample SAMN13153377, study PRJNA577476) | soil metagenome | isolation source: 80 cm soil or saprolite under Garry oak tree replicate 1 | place: USA:California | collected 2016-06-15
TGGAGGCGTTGCTGCGCAGCGGGACTGGCCAGCGACCCGAGTGCGGCCAGGGTGTGCAACACCAGTTGCCGGTGGCTAAAATAAACGCCTTTCGGGTTGCCGGTCGTGCCGGTCGTATAGAAGGTCGTGGCGCGGGTATGCTCGTCAAAGTCGGGAAAATCGAAGTCCTCCGCACTCCTCGCCAGCAGTTCTTCGTACTCCGCCGCAACCTCAATGGTAGACGGCGGGCGCTCAACAACACCGCCTCCATCGCTTAACACGACAAAGGTTTTCACGGTTTCCAGGCGCTCCTTGAGGGAGTCGAGGACCGGCAAAAAATCGGTATGACAGAGGATGACATCGGCTCTGGCATGATTGAGGGTGTAGAGAATCTGCTCAGGGGACAAACGGATGTTCACCGTCTGTAAGACCGCTCCCATCATCGGGACAGCGAAGAAGCACTCCAGATAGCGATGGCTGTCCCAATCCATCACCGCGACCGTATCGCCTGGCCTCACCCCCAACGCGGTAAGACCACTGGCCAACTGGCCGATCCTTTGACGCACCCGCCAGTAGGGAAAGCGACTCACATCCCGGTACACGATCTCCTGTTCGGGGGCGATCGCCAGGGGCGTGTGAAGCAAGTGCTTGATGAGCAATGGGTAATCGTACGCGGAGGGGGTGTGTTCAATCAGCGATGCAGACATAGTAGATCTCCTTCCTTTTCCGAGCAACATGCAAGAGGCACTTCTAATTCCGAAGCGTCTAGACAAACGCGCTGAAGCCGGTAATCGCCCGGCCAACGATGAGCGAATTCATTTCGCGGGTGCCTTCGTAGGAGTAAATCGCTTCGGCGTCGGCTACGAAGCGGCCCACCTGGTGGTCGAGCAAGATGCCGTTGCCCCCCAGCAGTTCGCGGGCATAGCCCAGCCCCCCAGCAGTTCGCGGGCATAGCCCACCGTCTCGCGCATCTTCACGGTGCAAAAGGCTTTGGCCAGCGAGGCGTGTTCGTCGCTCATGATCCCAGCATCTTGCATTTGCGACAGGCGCATGACCATGCACGCGGAGGCGGTGATGTTGCCGAGCATGCGCACCAGCAGGTCCTGGACTAACTGGAAGCGGCCAATCGGTCGCCCAAACTGCTCCCGCTCCTTGGCATACGTGAGCGCCAGCTCATAGGCTCCCCGTGCGCAGCCAACTGCTTCCCAGGCGACACCTGCCCGCGTCATGCGCAGCATGGCAGCCACGTCCTTAAAGGAATGCGCCTGCTGGAGCCGATTGGCTTCCGGCACGCGACAGTCTTCCAGCGTGATAAGCGCATTCTGCACCACACGCAGGGCAATCTTGTCCTTGATTTTCTCCGGTCGGAAGCCTGGGGTGCCTTTCTTGACCAGAAAGCCTTTTACCTGATTGTCCGCCACGTCACGGGCCCAGATGACCGTCACGTCACTGAAGGTGGCGTTGCCAATCCATTTCTTCTGGCCGCTCAGCACCCAGGTCTGGCCTTCGCGCCGTGCCGTGGTGGTTAAGCCGCGTGAGGCCCCGGAGCCGACCTCTGGCTCGGTCAGCCCAAACGCGCCGATTTTTTCCAAACGCGCCATCGGTGGCAGCCACTGCCGTTTCTGCTCTTCCGACCCACACAAGTAAATCGACCCCATCGCCAGACCGCTGTGGACGCCCATGAAGGTAGCAATCGAACAATCCGCACGTGCCAGCTCCATCATCATCAGGCCATCCAGCAGGGCACTCTTGCCAGGACAGCCATACCCGTGATACGGAAGACCAACAACGTTGAGCGCTGCCAGCTCCGGGAGGATCTGATGCGGAAATTCCTCGCGCGTCCAGTAGTGATTGATAATCGGGGTGACTTCGGCCTCCATAAACGCCCGTACCTGGTGCAGGAGGGCCTGGTCCTCCTCGTCCAAGATCGTGCCGATGTGGTAAAAATCGCCATCGACTTGTGGAAGTGTCTGCTTTGCAACGCTCATCTTTGTTTCCTTCGGAGGATGCTCCTCGACAACTTTTACGTTGTCCTGACTCTGTCATATCACCTATTGTAACCAGCCCCAGCATGCTATACAATGTTCCCACCGACAAATTGGAAGTTGGAGGATTGTCCTCTCGAACAAAGCGAAGGCGGCGCGCATGGAAGAGCAACATCCGGGGACCTTGATCTCTGTCACGCACTCTTTGGAAACTGCCGCATTGCTTCCGCAGCGACGTGATGAGCTGATCTCATGGGCGTTGGAGCAACTGCTCACCAGCATTTCGGCTGTCGGTTCGGCTTTGATCTGGCCCTGCCGCGATAGAACAGTACCGTGGAAAATCTACTACGCGGGCATCAAGCACACTGCGATGCGCCGCTGGCTCTCCGCTCGCCTGGACCCATCGCTAGATGCTACGGTTAGGGTATTGGAGCACGACCTCATTCACAGTCTTGCAGAGATGCCGCCTCCACTGCTCATGCGCTTGCATACCTTGCCTCCCTCTCCTTGCGCTGCGTGGATTCCTCAGCCTGACGCGTGTGGTTGCGGGGGCAGATTTCGCTTTTTGGGGCAGGACCTATCAGGATGTCGTCGAAGTCACCGGCCACCTGGGCGCCAAAGACGGTGAGTTTGGCTTCGCCCTCCCGCGTGGGCGTGGGGTCGGCGGCCGCGTCATCGCCTATGGAGAGCCGATCGCACTCCCCGATTACCTTAACTCCCCCTATCGCGACTCCAGCGTCAGCGATATCGTTGACGCCGAAAAGATTCGAACCGGCATGGCCGTACCCATTCGCGCGGCGCCTGCCCCCGAGCAGCAGGGCCCGGTGGCGGCAGTCCTTTACGCCACGCGCAGAACCGTCACGCCGTTCTCCCTGGCCGAACGCCTGCTCGTGCAGCGCCAGGCGGGCTTGCTTGAGCCGTTATCTCTCGCGGTGCGCCCCCCATCGTTCTCCTTGTCAGGTGTCCAACAACTCCCCGATCACAAAGCAGGATGGCACGACCTTGTCCTGCATGCTAATCGCATTGAGCTCGTGGAAGCGTGGGCCAGTCAGCTCATCAAAGGCGTGGTCATCGTCACGGACAGCGAGCAGCGTCCCTATGTGTTGACCCACAGCGAACAGCTAGAGCAAATTTGCGCGTCTCGGAGCCGCCAGCCAGACGCCGTGCTGGTGCTCTCCCTTGCCTCGCCTGGCGTGCGCCTGCACGACCAGGTCACTGCAACAGCGGGACTAATCTACCTGTGTCCCTCGATTGCCCTGCCACCTGCCCAGTGGCCCGATTTCTTCACTGACCTGATCGTGGCCTGTAATGCAGTCCTCGCGCGCATGGAACGAGCGCACGATCAATGGGATCGCCAGCGCGAACGGTGGTTGCGCGCCCTACTAAAGGAAGAGAAATCGCCGCCGTTTGTCGAGCAAGAAGGGCATCGCCTGGGTCTTCCGGTGGAACATGGCCAGCTCTGGGTGCTGGCCTGGTCCCCTGGAACCATGCAGGCCACAACATCGGTGCGCAAGCGTATGATCGCCGAAAATGTGGTGCTGGACCACCTGAAAAGCCCGCTCATCTTCTTTGATGATGATATGGCCGTCATCCTGCTCGCAGGGCAGGTGCTACGGAACTCCTCGAGGGTGCGCGATGCCCTGCTTACACACTGCGGCGCTCACCCGCTCTGGATCGTCCAGGGTGGCCATTACCACTCGCTGCATAACCTGAAAACGACGCTCACTCACACGCTCTCGCTTGCGCGGATGGCCCGCCGCGATAACAATGGAGTGTACCTGCTGGATATCTCCGCCTTTGGCCTGGACAGCCTGTTGGAGAATCCCAGGCTGGCTGAAGACCTGGACACCTTTGCTCTGAGGTTGCTCACCCCACTCCTGGAGTACGACGCTGCCAATAGCTCGCATCTAACCGACACGTTCGTACTGGCCCAGACGCTTGGCTCAGCGCAGGCGGTCGCCGAGCACCTGGGGGTACATGTCAATACTATTCGCTACCGCCTCCGGCGAGCGGAGGATCTCCTGGGAACAGACCAGACTTCACCGAAAGAGCATGCAGCTATGGTACTGGCAGCGTTCACCTGGCAGCGCTTTCACTGGGACTCTTCAATTCATTAGGCTGCTTGTTATCTTACGCTACTTCGGCTGGCACTTCTGCCTCTGCTTCCTGTCCCAGCGCCTTTTGACCACTACGGCCACGCAAAAACAAGGCGAGAGCGTAGAACATGATCACGGGTATGAGCAGCAGGCGGTAGCCAACCAGCATGCTGAAGTACTCCAACCCGGCCCCAACGATGATACCGAGCAGGTTTGAGGCGAAGGCAATGTCGGCCGTCTCACTATCGCGGAACGAGTTGGTGAAGATGATGTTCGCCAGGAACACCGGTGCGAAGGCCAGCGCGCTCGCCAGGATGTAGCGGATGACCGGGTTGCTCAGCAGGAGCGCCTCGGGCGGCAGGAGAATGTTGAAGACGAGTATGGCGAACAGCAGCAGGTAGACGGGGGCAATGCGCTTGACCTTGAAACGCCGATTGAACAGAATAGCCAGCAGCACGCTGCAGAGAATGGCGAAGAAGACCAGTGAGTTGACCAGCCAGGTGCTGCCGAACAGGAGCGAGAAGGTCGTCAGGCTCTTGACCTCGAGGAGCATGAAGGCGGCGCCCAGGAAGAACATATGCCAGTCGAAGCGTCGCAGTACCTTGCGCGGAGCGAGTGTCAGGGCCCCTCCGAGGGCGAACACCAGGACCATGGCGAGTCCCTCGATGTAGATCAGCGGGAAGCTGTGACCGACCAGGTAGAGGAATGGCCAGTCGTCGGTGGCCGGTGTAGTATTTGAAGACAGAGGATATAAGCCTTCGCCGATGACATGCAGCCTATCATTCACTGGGTTCGGGAATTCGTGGTATTGGCCGAACTCACCCGGTGGCAGGGTTGCCAAACGCGGTCCGTCCATGATGACTGCGCCGCGTCCCCTGCCCCCGTAGGTCGAGACGAAGGGTTCCTGGTTATTGAAGGTATGCCCCACCATGTTCACCAGTTTGTCAACCAGCCAGTTCTCACGGTAGAAATTGTAGAGTATCAGCAAGCCATTGCTGGTCAGGTGCGCACGTGCCGCGGCAATTGAGTTCTGCGTCAACAAGAAGCTCTCGAGGCGCAGGCTGGTGTTACTGGACGTGAGGGTGAGCGAGTCGGGCAAAGCGAAGATAATCAAATCATAGCGCTCGGTAGTATTCTCCAGGAAATTGCGTCCGTCGTTGACGACGAGCTTCACCCGCGGATTGCTGTAGGGCTGGTCCGGGTTGAATTGCTTGCCGAGTTGCAGGATGGTGGGGTCGATCTCCACCGCGGTAATCGACTGGACGCCGTAGGCCAGCGCGGTGGCGGTATCAGACCCACTGCCAGCGCCCAGGATGAGTGCATGGTGGAACGAACTGCCGGGGAACAGCTCGTACACGCGGCGGTAGAGGCCCTCCTTGTACTGCCACGGTATCATCGACTGGTGGCCCCCCGCGTTGTTCACGTCAACGATATAGCCGCTCGGAACAGCAGGGTGGAGGATAATCTTGTAGTAGGGCGACCAGTAGGTACCGATCTCAAGCTGCCAGACGACGACCATGCTCGCGAGAAGCACTGCGCCGGTGGCAGCGACCGCTTTTCTGCTGCTGAGCAGCAGGATGAGCACCGCCAGGACGATGAACCAGAGAAGCGGCGGCAGGGCGAAATAGGAAATGGTGTAGAAACAGGCGATTCCGACCAGGCTGCCGATAATGTCAAAGGTGTAGGCAGTCAGGGGCTTGACCTGGGTGAACAACTGGCCGAACATGCGGGATAGTGGGATGAAGCAGAGGGTCACTATGCCGAAGATGATAGGCAGAACAATGAAGTTCTCGGCCGTTGCGCTTTGTGCTTCACCTGCTCCGTAATAGAGCACGTCGGTCGAGTTGATGAGCAAGGTGAACTTGTTCAGCGCGACGAGGATGACCATCGCGAGCAACAGAAGGGGAAAAGGCAGGAACCAGAAGTTCTTACGCCGCGCCGAGAGCATGCCAAGGCCAATACCCAGGAACGAGGCCATCAGGATGAAGTTGTTGAAATAGCTCAAATAGCGGACGTAGGATGGGATCCAGCGAATACACAGCAGCTCGAAGAACAGCATGGCAAAGGAGACAAGGAAGATACGCGCTCTTGGATTAGCGATGAAGGGCTGCTTCGGTGTATCAACCCGCAGCAACGACGAGAGCCAGAACCAGATGCGACCAGACGAGACGCGAGCAAATGCTTGACGCAAGAGAACCTCCTTACATAGGCTTTACTGAGTTTGATAACAATGTAACTGTAGGTTTATTCTATCTGTTCTGTCAAATGAAGGTGACAGCGGCAGTCCAGCCAAACACTTTAGCGCCTCCGTGCCATGAGGAAGCAAGGACAGCTTGACAAAGGCCTTACTCATCAGTACACTTTTTTACAAGAGATCTGACATCTGACATCTGATATCTTGACACTTGTTGAAGGTGTACTAGTATGGCGGGGATAACGATTGGGCGACAATCGATGGTGCAACAGGTGCGTGAAGCTCTGATCGAATTGTTGCATAGTGAAGAATATACCGCGGGAAGCTGTATTCCTTCTGAGCAGGAGTTGGCTGAGCGGTTTGAAGCCAGTCGGGCCACTGTGCGCGAGGCGCTCAAAGGCCTGGTGCAGGAAGGACTGCTTGATTGTCGTCACGGCAAGGGCTACTTTGTTATGTCGCGGGAAGCGGTGATCCATAAGCCGATAACGCAACTCCAAAGCGTGACGGACTTGATGGGCGACATGGGGTATACGGTTGAGAACCGTGTGTTGCGTGTGCACGAGGAGACACCATCGCCGCAGGTACACCGGGAATTGCAGCTCGATGACAAGCAAACCATCTTGAAACTTGAGCGCGTGCGCTGTTCACGTGATGAGCCGCTGATCTACTCGATTGATATCTTTCCACGAGCATTTGTTCCTGGACCCTGGCAGGAGCAGGATTGGTCAGGGTCGCTGCTCACTCTTTTTGATGAGGATTGGCAGGTGCGTATCGTCAGCAGTCGAGCGAAAATACGGGCAGTGATACTCTCGCCAGAGCTCTGCTCTGAGATTGGCGTTCCTGCAAATACGGCATGGCTCTGCATGGAGCAGTTAAACGTCACGAAAGCTGGCAAGCCGGTCTTGTTCTCGCAAGACTACCATCGTAGCGAAAAATTCGAATTTTACGTGACAAGGCGGCGCTCTTAGCATTTGAAACAGTGCAAATGGTGCTGACATAGTTAGGGCGACGCAAGCGTCCTACGCAGCTGCATCGGAGCAAGTATTTCGACATACCCGGCATAGAAGGAAACGGATGAGCGAAACACTGCAAGAAAACGTAGAGCCGGATGTCTCTGCTTTCTCCATTCCCGCTGAGGACTTGACACGACAATATAGTCAGATCGAAGGGGAGCTGCACCAGGCTATCGATCATGTCTTACCTAGCGGTCGCTATGTGATGGGTCCTGAGCTTGCGGCGTTCGAGCAGGAATTCGCGGCGTTTTGTGGCACACGCTTCGCCATCGGTGTAAGCAATGGGACCGATGCGCTGCACCTGGCACTGGCTGCATGCGAAATAGGTCCGGGTGACGAAGTAATTACGGTGCCGAATACTTATATTGCCACCGCTTTTGCTATCTCCTATGTGGGAGCGATACCCGTCTTCGTAGATGTGGAGGCGGATACATTCAACCTTAACCCCGCTCTGCTGAAAGGCGCCATTACCGAGCGCACACGTGCAATTTTACCTGTCCATCTATACGGCCAACCCTGCGATATGGAGCCGATCCTCGCGATTGCGCGGAAGCATGGCTTGCGTGTCATTGAAGATGCTGCACACGCGCATGGCTCATTCTATCGCGATGTTCCTGCAGGCTCTTTTGGAGATATCGCGTGTTTCTCGTTTTATCCCACAAAGACTTTCGGCGCTTTTGGAGATGCAGGTGCCATCGTCACCAGCGATGCCGATCTGGATGCACGGATGCGCCAGTTGCGCTACATGGGCCAGAAGGTCAAACATTACCACGAGATTATTGGTTTTCAGAAGCGCATGGACGAGATACAGGCAGCCATCTTGCGCGTTAAGCTTCGCTATCTTAGAGGCTGGATTGGACGCCGGCAGGAAATTGCTACACGCTATGGCGAATTGTTATCGGGGACGCCGGTTGTTATTCCATATGTTGCGCCCGATCGCACGCATTCTTATTATCTGTACACAGTACTTGCACCTCGACGCAACGAGTTGCGGAATTACTTGACAGAGCGAGGTATAGGCACCCAGATTATTTATCCGCTGCTGGTTCCCGACCAACCCGCATACCGGGATCAACCTATCCGTTGCGGTCCTATTCCAGTGGCGCGGGCATTGGTGGAGCAAATACTGTGTCTACCAATGTTCCCAGAACTGCGCAACGAGGAGATTGAGCGAGTCGCTGCAGCCATGCGGAACTTTTACGGTACGGCCCAATAGATCAAGGATATTGTGACATTGTAGTCCTTCGCGGTCGCCCATTTGGAGATCAACATGTCGGTTATCACGCTTGCCGTCTTAGGTGGAAGCGGCGTTGCCACTCCTGAACTCTTCAACGCCCTGCTGCACTGGCCTGGTGAGATACAGACGAGGCCAGAGTTGCGCGTAGTATTGCTGGGACGCTCCCAACATAAACTGGAGCGCGTGCGTGCAGTATGTGAGCAGATGGTACAGGATGCTCATCCACCAATCTACGTCGAAGCGACCACGAATTTGAGAGCGGGTCTGAAAGGTGCTGATTATGTGCTGAACCAGGTGCGCGTCGGTGGCTTGGAGGCGCGCGCCCATGATGAGACCTTTCCCCAGGCACTGGGTTTTCCTGGCGAAGAGACCATCGGACCGGGTGGGTTTACCAATGCGCTGCGCACCATCCCGGTCGTGATTAAGAGCTTACGTATCGTGAACGAGGTTGCCTCGCAAGCAACGGTCCTGAATCTGACAAATCCCGCCAGCATGGTTCAATATGCCGCCATGCGCTACACCCATACCAGCATCATCAGCCTGTGCAATTCACCGATCACCCTGGCAGATGACCTGGCAAAACTAGTTGAAAGGCCTCGTTCAGAAGTGGAAGTTGGGTACCTGGGTATGAATCACCTGGGCTGGGCTATTGCCTTGTGCGATGCAGAACAAGACCTGATGGACCTCGCCCTTGATCGCATTGATCGCCTGGCATACCTGGGCGTGGATGCTGCATTTATACGTGCCAGTCGTGCTATCCCGCTTCCATATGTGCGCTTTTATCTGCATCCGGAGCCCGTCCTCGCGCAACAACAGGGAAAGACACCTCGCGCTCGCCAGCTGCAGGTGCGCGAACAAGAATTACTGGCAAATTACGAGCGCATCAGTGAACCTCAAAATGTAGTGGCGGGGCTTGCCCCCTCTTCAGAAGTCGCAAAGCGCGGAGCCGCCTGGTACAGCGAAATTGTGGTTCCTGTACTTGCTGCGCTGATCAATGATCTCGGCTCAACATGGGTCGTCAACGTCCCCAATGGGCAGCTTGTTCCCTGGCTTCCACCTGAAACCGTGATTGAAGTTCCCTCCAGGATAGACCGTCAGGGCGTGCATCCACTGCCCGTGCCTGAGTATCTTCTGCCTGGTGAATTACGTACGCTGCTCTATTCACTGGCGCTGTATGAGGAACTTGCCGCTCCCGCCATTGTCGAACGCAATCGCGATCTGGCGTTGCGGGCGCTGGTCGCTCATCCTTTAGTGCGAACCATCGAACGCGCCAGCAATCGCCGTTCGACATGACCCTCGTTCTTGGATTGGCGAACGGCTTCATCGGCTACGTGCCCACGCCCAACGTCTACAGCGAGGGTGGTTATGAATGCGAGGCAACAAACGTCGCGCCTGAAGCAGGGGACTTAACAGGAGTTAATACACGTGTCTATACTCAAACGACTGCCACATGCCAACGTCAAACGCCTGGAATTTGGGCGTGGAATAGTGAGCGATATTGGCTTCCAATTTGGACGCTACGTCGTGACTGCCATGTCCATTCCCTGGGGATTGGTCCACCAGCGTATTGGTGCGCCCCCGATTCATGTCATCGATGTGCAGGATATGGACCTTGATCGAGCCAGGGCATTGGAGGAAGCCACGCCGCTATGCGATACCGTGGTGGCTATAGGTGGCGGACAGGCGATGGATATGGGCAAGTACATTGCGTGGAAACGCGGTGTTCCACTGGTCAATATACCAACGATTGTTTCGACCAATGCCTATGTCACGCAGGCGGTCGGCGTACGCAACCAGGGGAAAGTCGAATATATTGGCGAAGTGATGCCGGAACTGCTGATCGTCGATTATGACCTGATCCGCACGGCTCCGCCGGAGCTGAACCTTGCTGGATGCGGCGATATTCTATCCATCCATACCGCTTCGTTTGACTGGCACCTCGCCTATACTTTGGGCTATGAGCCACGTGGCTATGTTCCCGAAGCGGTAGAGCGCGCACAAGGGCTTATTCGACGGTTGGATAGTGCTGCGAGCGAGATTCGCGCGCTCACCGATGAGGGTATTCGCACGATTGTAGAATGTTACCTGGAGATCAACGACATCTGTATCCCCCTCGGCCACTATCGAGCAGAAGAAGGGCCGGAACATTTCTTCGCCTATAATGTCGAATACCTGACGCGCCGGACGTTTGTGCATGGCTGGCTTGTAGGGCTTGGCGTCCAGCTAATGAGCCAGTTACAGGAAAACAATCCCGAAGGTATCGAAGCGATCATGCACCGCGTGGGCTTACTCCATTCGCCCCGTGCTAATGGCCTAACTCGTACGGATGTTGTACTTGCCCTGGAGACATTGCGAGTGCGCACCCTGGTGGATGGTCGCTGGCATGGCATCATTCAACAGCGAGATATTACCTCTGATTTTATCGAACGTGTGACAAGTGGGCTGGATTATGCTGGTTAAATGACAAGCTTTCCCTCCTTTGAACTTCCAGCTTTCCCGACTAATTTCGTGAGGATCTCGTGAATTTTGGTGAGCTAGAGTTGAGTTTGGTCTGCTATCATTGCTGTAGAGGGTGGGGCAAGTGTCCTGTTTCCCTTTTTCTCTCGTTTCCAGAGAATAGCGCTACAGCAGATTGTAGAGCTGAACAGCATTCCCAAAAGGAAGGAGATAGGCGTGCCACAATTCACGAAAGACAACCTGCAGCGCATTATCATCAATCCGTTCTACGCCATCACTGTTGCTCCCCAGTTGACCGGGGAGCATGAGCCACCCATGGGCGAGGCCGAATGGGTGCAGGCGAATGCCTCTTTGATGGTGGAGATGGGAACCGAGCGGTGGCTCAGGCAGCTCCTGGACGTGCTGGAGGGCAAGGTCGGCGCTCCAGACGAGCTGATCAATCCATCCCGCACCGTCAACATCGACCCGATGTTCGCCGCCGAGCATCCACCTCTCATCGGACGAGATATGTGGGTCGACGTGAACGTCAAGCACATACGCAACATGGGGACGGAAAGATGGCTCAGGCAGCTGCTGGATGTGCTCAAGGGCGACATCGTGACGGCGGAAGAGGTCGGCTTAGCGCCGCCGGGCAGCATGTTCGGTTACGGCACGCCCGGCAGGTCTAAGGCGCAGCGACGGGGAAAACAGAAACGGAAAAGGAAGCGTAAGTAATAGAAGCGCTCTATCAAAGGCAGGTCATATGGGAAAGCAAAACCGTCAAAAATTTGCTGATACTTGGGCAAATCAGACGACACTTGGTAGGCAGTTCGGATTGTCGGCCGTTGCAATGGGCAAAAAGCTGAAGGAGTTGGGGCTACGGGGGGAGGATGGCTCTCCAACCGAATTTGCTCTCTCCGAGGGTTGTTGCAAATCAACTCCGCTCAAGGACGGAACACCTTTTTTCATGTGGAACAGGCAGAAGGTTGAGGGATTGATGCAGTCGAAAGGGCATCAAAGACTTGATTCGCAAGAGGTCAAGGCGCGTGAGCTAGCGGATGAATGGGCGCGGGTCCACAGGCAATATCAGGAAGCCGTATACGGTATCGAAGAAGAGTTCTTCTTCGAGGAGGCGCAAGACATCAAGAAGGAAGCCAAACGTAGGGGCTTGACCGACCGAATTAATGAGCTGTTACGCGAGCGAAAATTTGGTGGTGAGCTGCTTGCATAGCCGGTGTCTAGAGCCGTCACGTCGGCCTGGAAGTCAGACGGCCTGCGATGACCAATCTTTTTTGCTCATTCGAAGACCCTACCCTGGTCTCAAGCAACAGGGAGTGCTGACTGCCTTCGAGATCGCTGGCGTGGTGGAGCATACTGATAGGAGGATACTGTTTGGCCACTGCATGGAGCAGCGACGATAGTCAGCCGGGCTCGTTTCACACCAAAGCCGTCCCCACGGTCATGCCCCTGCCCTGACTGCCCATCTCGCCCCGCCAGAGCCGGGGCCGGCGTCCCAGCCGCAATGTAACCATCCGCCCGCTCGCGCAAGATAAGCCCCTGCCGGATGTGGCGCGCAAGCTCTCGTGTGTAGACGGCAGGCTCGGTCTGTTCCTCTTGGAGCACATCCTCGCTGTACTGGTAGAGGTGGAGTGCCTCCTGCCGTCTCCCCTGCTCCACCAGTAAGATCATCAGGCGGCACAGGGTGTCTTCGTCGGCCGGGTCCTCCTCAAGGGTGGCGAAGAGTAGCTCCTCAGCCAGGCCCACCCGCTCGTCTTTGAGGTAGAGGTCGACCAGCTTGAAGAGGACACGATGCCGCGCTCCGTTGATCGTGTGTCTCCGACTTTGCGCCCACTCGCAATACAGGTCGTCCTCGAGAAACTCACCCCTGGCGAGGGCGTACGCCTCCTCTAACAAGGGGGTTGGGTTCTGCCGCTGGCACTCCGCCCGCATCGCCTTCGACGCGAGTGAGAGAAAAGCGTCTGCGTCTACCCAGAGGCGGTGCTGCCCGGGCAGTTTGAAGATCGTTTCAC
>WNGL01007316.1_pt1 | contig 12969 bp, 12 predicted proteins | sample 5400591 | NCBI WGS metagenome assembly WNGL01 (sample SAMN13153377, study PRJNA577476) | soil metagenome | isolation source: 80 cm soil or saprolite under Garry oak tree replicate 1 | place: USA:California | collected 2016-06-15
ACACAGGAAAATTTCTCCCGCTATATCGAGTTGGAGAATTTCGAGGAAACCGCCCGCGGCACCGGACCCGAGCGCAGCGTGATGATCGCATGTTATCACTATAGCAACTTCGAATGGCTGAGTCTGGCCTGTGGTTTTCTCGACCTGAAAGGCACAATTATCTCGCAGGAATTCAAGAATTCACTGCTAGATCCGATCTTTAAAAAATTGCGCGAGCAATCGGGACACGAACTCATTCCACGCGAGCGCGGACTTATCCGGCTCTACAAAGTCTTGCGCCGAAAAGGGCGCACGGCATTGTTGGTGGATCTCACCGTCCCAGCGAGCCAGGGCGCGGTCGCGATCAATTGTTTTGGATTAAAAACAAGCGTGACTTCCGCGCACGCCTGGTTACACGAACGGACCGGCATCCCGATAATTCCCGCGCACTGCGAGCCGCTGCCGGACGGGCGTTATCGACTCATTTTTCATCCGAAAATCGGCGACACCGCCGGGCTGACCCATCAACAGATTGCGCAGGCATGCTGGAATTCCTTCGAGCCTTATGTGCGACAAAATCCGGCGCCCTGGCTCTGGATGTACAAGCATTGGCGTTACCTTCCTGCAAACCCCGACCGGCCTTACCCACTTTATGCGAATTTTCTGAGGCCATTCGACGACATGCTTCAACGAGAAGAGAGAGAGGCACCGCGACTGCATGATGGTTGACAAAATACGGACAAGCTTTTCAAGTATGGAACGTATGCGATATGTTTCCTTATTCATTTTGCCGGGGGTTGTCGGTGCACTCTCGCTGCTTACAGGTTGCCAAACCGGGCGCGTGACTGCCGGCAAGCCGTACCATGTAACAGCGTATCGTCCCCACGATCCGGCGGCCGTGCGCGTGAGAGTTTCACTTTCCAAGCAGAATGTGTATGTGATGGAGGGCGACCGATGTTTGATGGCTGCCGCCATTTCAGTTGGCATCCCCGGCAAGCCAACCCCCAGGGGAAATTTCACGATTTACGCAAAGCAGGAACAGAAACGCTCCGGCTCGTATGGATTTAGCGTGCAGGGCAATCGCATTGTCCCCTCCACCGGAGGTGGATCGGGGCGCTATGTCGGTTATCCGATGGGATATTGGTGTGAATTCGCACCAGCGTATGGGTTTCATCAAGGCTTCGTCCATCCGTACCCGCGCACGCATGGATGTATTCGATTGCACGGCGAAGCTGCGCCGAAATTTTTCGCACTCGTAAAAATTGGTACGCCGGTGAACATCGCCAATTCGCAGCCAGAAGATGCAACGATTGGGTCGACAGTGCAGCGCGTGGATGATTCCAAAACGCCGGATCCGAGCCCGAGCCTGATGATTACGTCGGCAGCTTTCGAGAAACCGAGCGGGCCACTTCTCCAGTAAGCCTAATTCTGCGGGCGCTGCGCTCGCTTTAATTGTGAGCACGAATCTCATTTCCAGCGGCACAACGGCGCGCGAGAAAGTTAATCTGCGCACGCCCGACGTGATGGCCGCGGTGCAGGAACAAGTCGAATCGCACTATCGCAGCGACATTGTCGAGAAAGTACGTCGCGCGGGTGGAATCATTTCCGTGGGCGACACAACGGTGCGACTGGCGAAGCAATTTGGGTTTTGTTACGGTGTCGAGCGCGCGATTGATCTCGCTTACGCCGCGCGCAAAGTTTTCAAAGATCGCCGGCTCTTTATTGTCGGTGAAATTATTCATAATCCGGAGGTCAATCATCAGATCGCTTCGTTAGGCATAAGGAACCTTACCGGCAAAAACAAGCAGGCGGATATTTCCGATCTCGGACCGGAAGACGTGGTCATCGTGCCGGCGTTTGGAACCGAATTGTCGATCCAGCAGCAGATCAAGGACCGCGGCTGCCAGATCGTCGATACGACCTGTGGCGACGTGATGAGCGTCTGGAAACGGGTCCGTAAATATGCGAGCGAATCGGCTACTTCCATTATTCATGGCAAAGCCGAACACGAAGAGACGAAGGCGACCAGTTCGCGCGCGCTCGGCGACGGCAAGGGACATTACCTGGTCGTTCTGACGCTGGCAGACACCGATTACGTCTGCGAATACATCCGCCGCGGCGGCGACAAGCAGGCGTTCCTAGAAAGATTCGAAGGCGCACATTCGCCCGGGTTCGATCCCGATGTGCATCTGCAAACCGTTGGCGTGGCAAATCAAACCACCATGCTACGTGGGGAAACGGAGGAGGTGCAACGGCGAATTCAACGCGCTGTTATTGATCGAGATGGACCTGAACTGGCCGAGAAGAATTTCCGGTTCTTCGATACCATCTGCGGCGCGACGCAAGAGCGCCAGGATGCATTGCGCGAGTTGCTTAACGTCGAAATGGATCTTTTGCTTGTCGTCGGCGGCTACAACAGTTCGAACACCTCGCATCTCGCCGAGATGGGCGAGGAAAAACTGCCGACTTATTTTGTATTGAATGCCTCGCGGTTGGTTTCCGCCACGGAGATCAAGCATTACAATTTGCACGAGAAACGCGAAGTCGCCTCACACTTTTGGCTGCCTAACGGACCCGCCGTCATCGGCATCACCGCTGGTGCCTCGTGCCCGAACAACTTGATCGAGGAGACGTTGATACGCCTTTTTGAGCTGCGCGGGACCTCCCGTTACCAACTCGATGCAGCTGCGTGATCTGAATTCTGGGGAGCGCACGCGCCTCGCGTGCTAATTGCGGCGCCCTCGCCGCAATTTCTTCAAATCGGGCAAAGAAATGTGGGCCAGCGCGCCGCAGTCAGCGCCCGGCGGCGAGCGTTCTCGAGACCAAATCGCATGTTAAGCCGCGCAAACGCGACATCGGATGCGAAATAATTTCGTATGCGCGCAATCTGGAAAGGGAGCATCAGTTTCGGCCTGGTTAATATTCCTATCGCCTTGTATCCGGCGACGCGGCGAGAGGAACTCTCCTTTCGTCTCCTGGGAAAAGGCGACCTGAGCCCGGTCAATTACAAGCGAGTGGCCGAAAAAGACGGCAAGGAGGTCCCATGGGAACAGATCGTCAAGGGTTATGAATATGAAAAAGGAAAATATGTTGTGCTCATTCAACGTGTCGATCTCGAAGCAACGCAGACGGTTGATATTAAGGATTTCGTCGATCAGGACGAGATCGACCCCATGTTTTTTTATAAGCCCTATTATTTGGAGCCGCAGAAAGGAGGGGACAAAGCTTACGCCCTTTTGCGCGATGCCCTCGAAGAGAGCGAGAAAGTCGGTATCGCGAAGGTTGTGATCAAGACGCGGCAATATCTCGCGGGCGTAAAACCGGAAGACGGCGCGCTTGTTCTCGAGTTGATGCATTTTGCCGACGAGCTTGCAGACACCGGGAAATTGCATGTCCCAAAAAAGGTGGAGGTCGGAAAGCGCGAGATGAACATGGCCAAGTCCCTGATCGACAGCATGAGCTCCAAATGGAATCCGTCGAAATATCGCGACGATTATCGCGAGGCGCTCATGGAAGTGATTGAAGAAAAGGTAGAGGCTGGCGGAAAAGAGATTGAAGGGAAACCCAGAAAAGCGCCGAAGCCAACGAAGGTCATCGATCTGGTTTCCGTTCTGCAAAAAAATCTGGAGGAGACCGGCGCAAAGAGAAAAACGACAGCCAAATCTCGCGGCAAAAAAGCACACCCTGCAAAGAAAGCAGCGTGAGGTGGATCGGCTTCTCTGAAGACGATGCGAAGAAGGTCGCCGAAGGCGCAAATATCAGGCGGGCAAGGCCTCATGTGTAGCCAACGCGTTGAGGACAACGCGTTCCACCTTCGACGTGGGCTAGAAGCTTGACACGCCCGCTCGAAATCGTTCAGCCTGAACGGCCATGAACTCTCTGAATCGATTTGCAGATCCGGTTTATTGTTTGATGCGCGTGATCGCTGGGTTGAATTTTGCCAGCCACGGCGGCCAGTTACTCTTCGGCATGTTTGGCGGGATGCCTGGCTCAAATACACCGCTTCTTCAGCTTTGTGGCTGGATTTGCCTTGTAGGCGGATTTCTGATTGCGTTTGGTCTGCTCACGCGTTTGGCCGCTTTCATATCCAGCGGCACAATGGCAGTGGCCTATTTCATGGTCCATGCGCCGCACAGCTTTTTCCCCATCGCCAATCAAGGCGAGCGCGCAGTATTTTATTCGTGGGTCTTTCTCTTTATTTTCTTTTACGGGCCGGGTCGCTGGAGCATCGACGCCTTAATCAAAGGTGGCGCGCGACCGGGAGCCGCAGCGTCAACGTGACCCGCGTCTTGTCATTCCGAGCGCAGTCGAGGAATCTCTTGCTATGAAGCGATTCATCTTCGTCCTGGTCTCCGGCTTCGTTCTGCAATCGTTGCCCGCGCAGGAATACAAAGATTTTGGCAAGGACCGCCTGAATAGTTCGCCGCGGCACGCCGAATGGGTTGATATCAAATCGGGCGACCATACGATTAAAGCCTTCGTTGTTTATCCCGAGCGCAAAGACAAAGCGCCAGCCGTGCTGGTCATTCAGGAAATTTTTGGCCTGACTGATTGGCTGCGCAGCATGTGCGATGAGCTGGCCGAAAATAGCGTCATCGCGATTGCGCCCGATTTTCTCAATGGTCAAAAGTTTGAAGATGCCGATGGGGCGCGCAAAGCGATCTCGGCCGTGACGCAAGATCAGGTCGAAGCGGTCCTTGACGCGACCGCCGATTACGCGCTCAAGATTCCGGCGTGCAACGGCACGCTTGTCGTCTGTGGATTTTGTCGGGGCGGGGGATGGGCGTTCATGTACGCAAATATGAACTCGAAATTGAAGGCGGCTTATTCATTTTACGGCGCGCCGCCAGAGTCCCCGGAGCAAGTGGTGAACATTCGGTGTCCAGTTTACGGTTTCTACGGCGAGAACGATGAGCGGGTAAACGCCAGTATTCCCAAAGCAGAAGAATTAATGAAAGCTGCCGGGAAAAAATACGAGCCGGTCATTTACAAAGGCGCCGGTCACGGATTCATGCGCTCAGGCGAACCTGCCAACCCGAACATACGCGAAGGCGACAAGAAGGCACGCGACGAAGCCTGGGCGCGCTGGAGAGAGCTGCTCAAACAACTGCCATGACGAGTTAAGACAACGCGCTGCGGTGTCTGCGGACGCCGCAGCGCGGCGTCGCTACCGATTTTTCGCACTGAATAATGTATGCCGGATGCCGCTCCCACTATGCGCGCGTGATAGGCTGCATCTAGTTAGCTTTGGCCTTCGCCAAGAAGGATGCCACCGCCGCGGTATCGAAATAGAACATTTGCGCACGCGCGAGCCTTGCTTCGCGGATTTGATAAAGGCCTAACACCTCTCCATCAAACCGATCTCCCAAGGGACTCACTCCGCGTTGTCGCCAAAGGACTACAACTTCATTTTCGTTCGCAGCCACAACACGTGGATCCATTTTCCGCTCCAGTTCGGTCGGCTGTAGCGAGTCCCATGTGTCGCTCCAAGTTCTGGCTTTGGCTGCGCCGTACGGAAGCGACGGCGGCCAGTGAATTTCAAAATCTGGATGTAAAAGCTCGGAGAATCGTTGATCGTTTCGCTCCTCAATCGCGCTAAAGACACTCAGCACTAGCTTTCTGTTTTCTTCGATACTCATACCAGGAGATGTCAATTATTTCGCGCCTTCTAACTCGTCCGCCAGGGCTTTTGCGTCGTAGACTTTGCGCAGCGCCTCAGTAATCGCGGCGGAATCGACTGAGACAGCGCGCGCTTGTCTGTCGGTATAAATGCAATCGAGTACCAAGGATTGAATGTTGCCGTCGAAAATGATGCCGACAAATTCATTGGCCTTGTTCACAACCGGACTGCCACTGTTGCCACCAATGATGTCAGCGTCAGAAACGAAATTGAATTTGGTTGAAAGATTGAGGCTGGGCTTCTTATCGATCCAACGTGGGGGAAGGTCGAACGGCGGTTTGTTGTCGTGATCGGCAGACCGCTGATACAACCCCGCGAAATCGGTGAAGGCGGGGATTTGTTTTCCGTCCTGTTCATAACCGCGCACGGTGCCGTTGGAAAGCCGAAGGGTAAAAGTTGCATCCGGATAACTGCTCGTGCCCCCAATGGCAAAGCGTGCTTTCGCGATCTCTGAATACGCCTGCTTCTTTATTTCTTCCTGCGCGTCGTGAAGTTTTCGCGCATTTCTCGCGGGCGTGTCGACGAGGCGAGCGAGATCGATCATCGGATCATGCGCAGCTAACAGTGCGGGCGCGTCCTTCGTGTAGATGTCTTTTCGCACGGCAACATTTTTCAGTTTCGTGCCAGACACGAGTTCCAAAGCGCGTGCGTGTGGCGATTTTCCGCCGAGCACCTTCCGTACCAGCGGATCATTCGCGCCGAATTGCGACGAGAAATCGGTCAACGAATCAGTTAACCGCAAGATTTCGTAATCGTCGTAAATCGGTTCGGTGGAAAAGAGTTCGAGTTCGAGCGACTCGCGAGCGCTGTCGCGAAATTCCGGAATTCGTTCACCATTCGGTTTAGCGCGTTCATCCAAGGAGCGAAGCAGCAGGCGCGCGTATTTGAAAAGATTTCCGGACAACGCGCGGGGCCCGCGATAACCAATCGTGATCGGTCGCTCTTGTTCGAGATAATTATAGCGCGGTGCGCTTTTGGCGATTTCTGCCTGGGCGCGTTTAATCCGATCGTATGCAGCCGTGGTCGACCTTAGCTTGGGATCGCGTGCAACGGCGTCGCGCAATTTTTGTTCGCGCCCTTGAAGCGCTGACCAGGTTTGCGGATCGAGCAAACCGGCGAGATAACCATCGTAACGCTTCCGATTGTTTTGGTCTCCGAAAAGATCGTCGCGCGCTTTTCTTGCATCCTCGAATGAGCGCTCGCTGTAAGCCATTTCCATTACTTCACGCCGGTTGAACATGCGCAGGAGGTAAGGCAGAAACCGATCTCGCGTATCGGCCAGTTCATCCAGGGTGAGTTGCCGATCGGTTTTGCCCGGACTGCCGCTTACGAAGGTCAGCTCGCCATCGCTCGGTCCCCGCGAATTCCATTTCAAGAAATTATCGATCTTCGCCGGCTGGCCATTTTCGTAAACGCGAAAGATGCAGATATCGAGATCGAACCGGGGATACTCGAAATTGTCCGGATCGCCACCATAAAAGGCCATTTGCTGTTCCGGCGCGAAAACGATTCGCACATCATCATAGCGTTTGTAACGATAAAGATGATAAGCGCCGCCCTGATAAAGAGTGATCACATCGGAGCGCAGTCCGGTTTTCTCTTTGCTTTCTTTTTCGATCTGCGCAATCGCGTTGCCGCGTGCCGCCGATGCTCGATCGGCATTCATACCAGGTTTGACCGCGCCGTTTACCTGTGAGGTAACGTCTTCGGTTGAGATGAGCACGTTGAGCTCGAGATCAGCACACCTGATCTCCTCCGCGTTGGTTTTCGCGTAAAAGCCATTTTTGAGATAATTGTTCTGCTCGCTCGAAGCTTTTTGCAGCGCATCCGCGCCGACGTGATGATTGGTAATGCACAACCCGTTCGCGGAAACGAAGGAGCCGCTGCCGCCTGAATTGAAACGGACACTGGCTTTTTGCAGATGCTCGAGCCACTGCGGAGTCGGCTCGAAGTGATACTTTTCTTTCAGCCGCTTAAGCGGGGGCGCACTGAAAAGCCACATGCCTTCGTCCGCGCTCGCCATGATGGCGAGACCAAATACAGAGGTGATAATGATCAAGCCGATCTTTCGCGGACTCGAAAATGCAATAAACATCGCGCAGCATAAAACGCTGACCACTGCGCGACAACTATGCGGCAGTTAATTGACTGGGGAGCGGTCGCCGCGGCGACCTGGGATTGGCGCCTCGCGAATCGCTCGCTGTTGAATAACTTGCAGCAAATGTTTCAGAAGCGGCGAAAAATCAGGCGACTCGATTTCATTCTGGCAGGTGCACAAAAATCGGGGACGACGGCGCTGCATTATTTTCTCGCGAAACATCCGGACATCACGATGGGCGACCAGCAGGAGATGCATTTTTTCGATGACGACACGATGTTCGCCGGCTCGCTTGATTACGAACAATTACACAAACACTACCCGCCGCTTGCTCGATCAAGTATCGCCGGTGATTGCACACCAAGTTATATTTATTACGAACCGGCGGCGGAACGGATTTGGCAATATAACCCGAAAATCAAATTGCTCGTTCTCCTGCGTAATCCCGTCGAGCGCGCCTTTGCGCATTGGAACATGCAGAGATTTAGAGGCCGCGAGCCGTTGGATTTCTTCGATGCCGTGAGAGAAGAGAAAACGCGCATTGCTGGCGCGCCGGCAACCGAAGCGCGCCGTTTTGCTTACATCGATCGGGGATTTTATGCCCGGCAACTTGAGCGCCTCTTCAAATTCTTTCCGCGTGAGCAGGTTAAGGTCGTGAAATTTGAAGAGTTCAAGGACAAACCGCGCGAAACGCTCGCTTCCATTTTTTCGTTTCTCGGTCTCGAGCCGCTGCGTTCGGTACGCAGCAAGGACAGAAACGTTGTGCCATATGAGCGCGTGATGAATTGGGAGGAGAGGATTTTCCTCTACAGCCTTTTCGCGGAAGACATCGCAAAGCTCGAACAGATGCTCGGCTGGGATTGCACAGATTGGAAGTTGTAGGATTGGAGCGCGCGCCCCCCTGCGTGCACGTTTAGCGCGCTCGCCGAAACGCCACAGTAATGCATCAAGGCGTTCGGGTAATCAGAAAAAGTTCGCGATCGTGAGGGCGATCGCTAGCATGCGAAGCGCGTGCGCTCCAGAATTAGGTTTGTTTAAAATGTGGACGTTGATTCGGATCCGCTGCGAGCAGCGCTTTCCAACGAAAGATTCGCGCACCTTGCGAAAGAAAACAGGCGCGCAGTTCCTTCGTAAAAAATGATGAGCCGTCTGGCCGTGGATTGAATTCCAGAAGGAGGCGCCCATCTGGTTTGAGAAATCGTCTTCGGATATCGTCGATGAAAAATTCCCAATCGGCAGGTGTCCATTCGAGCCATTCACCGTTTTGGGCGCGCGCGATTCGGTGAAAGCAAACACGATGCCCCGTGACGAGATCGAATTTTTCTCCGAGATCAGGCAGAGGTTTTTGCGGATTGATTCGCGCAATGACGCGGCGAACGTCGAACAGCTTGGTTGTACCGCGGAAGAAAGGTTCGTCGTCCGGGTCGAGGCCGAGTCCTTGGTGACCGAAGAGCCGGCAGAGGTAGAGAAAATAGCCCGGGCCGCAACCAAGATCGAGAATGTGCAGTGGTGGCATGCGATCGAGCCAAAGGTCCTGGACACGCTTCGCGTTGACGCCGATCCAGTAGTCTGCGTCTTCATACGCGTTGATTTTCCGCGCATTGGGCCGATACGGATAACGTTCGCGCAGGCTCTCTAATTCGCCCCGATCAATCGTGGCAAGAATCCGTCGAGAACTCACCGGATGAGTCCAGCGACAAGCGTGTTCCCACAGGCTCTGCGCTGCGTCGACGGAAAAGAGCTTTTGGAATTTACGCGAAAGCCGCACCCCGAAATGATGCAACTAACTGCGTGACAGACAAGCCTGTGTTCAGGGATGGATGTGGAGACGGATCAGGCCGGTGGAGCCCTCGCGGGTCATGAAGCCGCTTCCCCAGCCGTTACCGGGATAGAAATATTGTTCATACCGCCAAAGCATTTCTAACGTCGCGCCGGAAGGTTTCTTCCAAACAAGCTGATAATAGATGTGCCGTTTCCATGATGGCGACTGCCCCGTCATGAAATTGAAGTCAAATGGCGTCGGCCAGCTAAGAATGCTTCGTCGGACTCTGATGAAAGCATCGTCGCCGACCAGCGGTACAGTTGCGAGACGATCGCCAGCATTTTCGCCTGCGGGAGCCAGAGGGCCGAAAGGGAAAACCTTGCCACCGTTCGCCAAAGCAAATTGATTGTCTTTGGTTGAGCCGACGCTAGGAGAAACGCCAGCGGGAGTTCGCTCATTCAGGCTCATTCCAAGGTCGTTGACGCGAAGGATCCCGCCAGTCCCGCTGCCTTCGTAGGCGATGGAATTGATCCGGGCTGACACTGTTTCAATTGTTTCGAGCCGATCGATGAACAGCGAGACCTGACGCCCACGGAAAATCCACAGCGCTGACAACGCGACGAGGAAGAAAACGAGAATTCCAAGCGTAGTTAGGATCTTTCGCATCTAATACTTCTGTTATACCCACGGCGCCATGCGCCGTCTCGCGAAAACGGAGTCACAAAAACGGCCCGCAGGGCCGTGGCTACAAATCAGGCTTTCTTTTGCCGAATGTAATCGTTGACTTGTTCTTCGAGAATTTCGAGCGGCAACGCTCCATTCTTGAGCACAGCGTCGTGAAACTCACGCTGGTCGAACTTCGCTCCCAGCTCTTTCTCAGCCCGGGTCCGCAATTCTTGAATCTTTAGCATGCCGACCTTGTAGGCGCAGGCCTGACCAGGCGCCACGATGTATCGTTCGATTTCGGATTTTACCTCTTTTTCGCCCATGCCTGTTTTCTCACGCATGTAGCCGATCGCCTGTTCGCGCGTCCAACGCTTCGCATGAATGCCAGTATCGACGACCAGTCGCACCGCGCGGAAAAGCTCGTCACGCAGGCGACCCAGATCGCCGAACGGATCGTTGTCATACCATCCAACTTGTTTCGCCAGCCATTCGCAGTACAGCGCCCAGCCTTCAACATAAGCGGTGAACGGAATCACTTTTCGAAATTGCGGAAGGCGTTTGAGTTCCTGCGCGGTGGAGATTTGCCAATGGTGCCCCGGGACTCCTTCGTGGTATGCCAACGTGGGCATGCTCCACTTAGGCACTTCATTCATGTCACGCAGGTTCGCGAAGAAAATCCCCGGCCGGGTGCCGTCCATCGCCCCAGGGTCGTAATATGCGCCCGGCGCGGTTGCTTCTTTGAATTCCGGTACGCGCCGCACCTCGATTTTCGTATGTGGAGTAGTCAGAAATAATTGCTTCGAAGAGCGCTCTGTCGCGTGCGTGATCAACTGCGTGTAATCTGCCAGAGCATCGGCGCGACCTTTTTCATTGTTGGGAAAAAGGAAACGCGGATCTTTTCCAAGCTTGTCCATCGATTCACCGATCGGCTGCCCCGGGAACCCGTTCGCGTCGAGAAGTGCGCGCATCTCCCCTTCGATCCGTGCCACTTCGCGCAGACCAAGCTCGTGGACTTCATCCGGCCTGAGCCTGGTTGTGGTATTTTCGCGCAGACAATAAGCGTAGTACGCATCGCCCTCCGGTAATTTCCAGACGCCATCGTCGGTCGTTGTCTTCGGCAAAATCTCCCGGAAATAATCGATCAGCTTTTGATAAGCGGGAGAAACCTTGGCGGTTATTGCTGTTTCCACGCGCGTTTGAAAATCAGCGCGCTGTGCCTCGGTCAACTTGTCAATCTTAGCGGCACGTGTTTTGAATGAGGTCGCCAGAATATTTTCCGAGGCCGGCTTGCCAACGAAATCGGTCATTTCCTTAAGCACTTCCTCGACAACGAAACGAGGCGGCAGGATTTCCTTTTTTTCGCGGACTTTGAGGTTGTCGAGGAGCTGGTCGAATTTTTTTGGCAAACCATCGAGGCGCATCAAGTAATACTCGCAATCTTTCTGGTTCAGCAGGCGGTGGGTATTCGCCATGAAAGATGGGAACTGATTCTGGACGCCGAAGAGTTGATTGACCGGATAATTGTGCCGTTGCCACTTTTCGCCCTCGACCTGCATTTGCAAAAACCAATCCAGCACATGCGTGGAAAGCGTTTGTGACCGCGTTTGTCGATCTAGCGGATACTGGCGCAGTTGCGTCAGATCGCGTTTCCACCTGTCGAATTCACGTTGTTGATGTGCTGGCGATTCGTCATCGAGCTTACCATTATGGCTGGTAATGCCGAACTGCTCGACCAAACCGAGCATGGAGAGCAGCTCCGGGTGATCGAACAAAACTTCGGCGAAAACTTTGTCGTAGAATAAATTCAGGCTCCATGGTCGAAACCAAATCAGATTGATGAGAAATACGGCAGCGGCGATCACGACGACTGCGATGATGGCGCCAAGCCATTTGAAAACGCGCTTTAACATGTGCTCACGTCAGTATGGGAATGCATCTATTGATACGATGCAGCAATACGCGTCGCTGGATTCAAGAATTTAGTTTTGCTTCTTTCCGGCCATCCGCTTCGGTGCGCCGGGAGGGCGGACGACCCGGCGGTCCGTCCCTACCATTTATGAGATGGCTTAGCTACGAATTTCGGTTATAGCCGAACGTGATGAGCGCTTCAGGAGAGCACGTCGATAAGCCAGAACCGCGCTGGCAGGCGATACTCGCGTTTCTTGCCATCGGTGGAATTTATTTGGCTTTGCCATCTTGGGTCATCGTTGGCCCCATCTGGCTGCTGCCAGCTTTGATTGCGGTGCTCTTGGTGCCCACGGTTGTGACACATCGCATGGGACGCCATTCATTGAACCATGCGCTCGGGATTGCAATTAGCGCGATCAGCACCCTCGCGTTGATTGGCTCGGTAATCCTGCTGGTTACTGCGTTGCCGACCCACAGAGAAGAACCGCTTTCTCTCTTGCTTTCGGGCGGCGAGCTCTGGCTTACGAATGTGCTTGTCTTTGCGCTTTGGTATTGGCGACTTGATGGCGGTGGGCCAACGGTGCGCGACAGACGACGCGAATTCGGCAGCCGCAGTTTTGTATTTCCCCAGATGCAGATCGAGAAAATCGAACGCGGGCGATTCAATGTGGGCGGCTGGCGTCCCGGTTTCGTCGATTACCTCTTTATTGCGTTCACGCAGAGTTCGACCTTCGGACCGACCGATGCCCCCATTCTGGCGCGCTGGGCAAAGGTTCTTATCATGTGCCAGATTTTCATCTCTCTGAGCATTGTCGTATTGCTCATCTCGCGCGCAGTAGGGATCCTATAATGCTTGACGCCGCTAGCTCATGCGTC
>WNGL01007318.1_pt1 | contig 12968 bp, 8 predicted proteins | sample 5400591 | NCBI WGS metagenome assembly WNGL01 (sample SAMN13153377, study PRJNA577476) | soil metagenome | isolation source: 80 cm soil or saprolite under Garry oak tree replicate 1 | place: USA:California | collected 2016-06-15
GACTGCTTCTACGTGTACCCGACGGTCTCGAACGACCCGGCGGGGAACAGCGACATGATTCCGGGGCCTGAAGAAAAGGGCGTAATCCGCGCGCAGTTTGCGCGGTTCGCATCGCAGTGCCGTCCGTTTGCGCCGCTTTACCGGCAAATCACGCTGACGGCGCTGCGAGCTTTGCTGGCAGGCAATCCCATTCCTGCCGATCGAGTCCTCGCCTACAACGACGTGCTCGATGCGTGGAACTATTACCTCGAACACGACAACAACGGACGGGGCGTGGTGCTGATCGGGCATTCGCAAGGTTCCGGGGTGCTGACGCAACTAATTAAGAACGAGATTGACGGCAAACCCGTGCAGGCGCGGATTATTTCCGCATTGCTGCTGGGGACAAATCTTCCCGTGCCGCAGGGCAAAGACGTCGGCGGAGCGTTCCAGCACGTGCCGCTGTGTCATTCGGCGACACAGACGGGGTGCGTGATCACCTACGCGTCGTTCCGAGCGAATGTGCCGCCGCCGGCGAACAGCCGCTTTGGCAAAGTGTTTGGCCCGGGCGAGGCGACGGTCTGCGGCTGCACGAATCCTGCGGCGCTGGGCGGCGGGAGCGGCGAGCTGCACTCGTATCTGTCGGCGAAGGGCAGCATCGTCAGCACAGCGTCGAAGGAGCCGGGGCCGTGGGTGACTCCCGCGAAGGAGGTTGAGACGCCGTTTGTGAGCGTGCCCGGGCTGCTCACGGCGGAGTGCGTCTCGAACCCGGGCGGATCGTATCTTGCGGTGACGGTGCACGGCGATCCTGCCGGGCCGCGCACCAGCGACATCGTGGGAGACGTGGTGGTCAACGGACAAGTGCTGCCCGAATGGGGACTGCACCTGATTGACGTGCACCTGGCGATGGGGAATCTGGTGGACATCGTCCGGCAGGAGTCCACGGCGTATCTCGCGGGGAAGAAGAAATAGGGCTGGACATCGGCCTCACGGGGGCTTCGGAATCAGATCATTTTGGCGATGAGGTCGGCGGCGCGCTCGACGGCGCCGGGAGGGCCGAGGTGTTCGCGGACTTCGGCGAAGCCGTGGCGCATTTCGTCGCGGGCGGCGGCGGAATCGAGCAGGCGCGAAACCTCGGCGGCGACGCGCTCGGCGGTGAAATCGTGCTGGACGAGCTCCGGAACGATGCGGCGGCCGGCCATCAGGTTGACCATGCTGTAGAACGGCGTGCGCACAAGAGGTCCGGCGAGAAGCGCGGTGAGGAGCGAAAGGCGGTAGACGACGACCATCGGCGTATCGAGGAGCGCGGTTTCGATGGTCGCGGTGCCGCTGGAGACGACGGCGACGCCGGCGGCGGCGAGGGCGTCGTAGGTTTCGCCGTGGAGTACGCGAACCTGCAGATCGGCGGGGAGCGCGGCACGCAAAGACTTCCCATCAAGGCCTGGGGCAGCGGCTAGGACAAATTGCGCATTGCGTTGCTTGTGCAGCAAGCGGCAAGCGTCGAGGAGAACGGGCAGGTGATGGCCGAGCTCGCTCGAGCGGCTCCCGGGAAGGAGGGCGACAAGCGGGCGGGCGGGATCGAGGCCGTGCGCGCGAAAGAATTCCGCGCGCGGAGTTTGCGCGCAAACCTCGCCCACCAAAGGATGACCCACGAACTTTGCCGGCATGGCGCGCTGGCGGAAGAACTCTTCTTCGAACGGGAAGATGCACAAGGCCTGCTCGAAGCGCCGGCGCATCGGACGGACCCGCCAGGGCCGCCAGGCCCAGAACTGCGGGGCCACAAAATAAATGTTGCGGACGCCGACGCGGCGAAGTTTGCGCGCCAGGCGCAAGTGGAAGCTGGGAAAATCCACAAAGATGGCGAGGGGAGGCCGGCGGCGCCGGGCTTCCGACACGAGGCGGCGCATCGCGCGGAGCAAGCTCGGGAGATGCCGCAGGATTTCGGTGAAGCCGACGACAGCGACGTCGGAAGAGTTCACGACGAGGTCAACGCCCGCGGCGGACATTTTCGGGCCGCCCATTCCAAAGAGGCTGACGGAGGCGCGCTGCTGCAGCGCCGCGGCGAGCCTCGCGGCGTACATGTCGCCGGAGGCTTCTCCGGCGGAAATCAGAATGGGAGTGGGAGTCATAAAAAGTGTGAGCGCGTAAACGGTCTGGAAAGAGAGCTAAACACAAAGATCACAGAGAGCGCAAAGAACACCGGGAGCCCAGCGCCAGGATGCGTGCCGCAACTTCAGAAACGAATCCTCCTGGCAAAACTTTAGTCATCCGCGGGAAGAGTCGCGCCGGAAGCGAGACCGGAAGCGGGCACGGGCATGCGCAGCTCCTGATCTTTGTACTGGAGTTGATACAGGCGATAGTAAATGCCGCGCTGCGCCAGCAATTCCTGGTGAGAGCCCTGTTCGCGGAGGCGTCCCTTGTGGAACACCAGGATGCGGTCGGCGTGCTGAATGGTGCTCAAGCGATGGGCGATGACCAGCGCGGTGCGTCCCAGGAGCAGGCGGTCGAGCGCGTCGCGGATGAGCATTTCGGTCTTGGTGTCCACGCTCGAAGTGGCTTCGTCGAGAATGAGGAAGCGCGGATTGTGCGCCAGGGCGCGCGCGAAGCTGACGAGCTGTCGCTGGCCGACGGAAAAGGTGGCGCCGCGCTCGGTGACGGAGGTCTCGACGCCGGCGGAAAGCGAGCGGACGAAGGGGCCCAGGCCAACTTCCTGGAGAGCGCGCTCGACGTTGGCGCGGTCAATCCCTTTCGTGCCGAGACGCACGTTCGATTCCAGCGAGCCGGTGAAGAGAAAGGGGTCCTGCAGAACGATGCCGAAATGGCGGCGGAGATCCTGGAGGTTGAGGCGGCGAATGTCCACACCGTCGAGAAGGATTTCGCCGCGCTGAATATCGTAGAAACGCAGAAGAAGCTGGATGACGGTGGTCTTGCCGGCGCCGGTGTGGCCGACGATGGCGAGGGTTTGCCCGGGAGCAACGCGGAAGGAAACGTCGCGGAGCACCCAGTCTTCATCGGAAGGGTTCTGCCCGCCGCGATAGGCGAACCAGACATTGCGGAATTCGATTTCGCCGCGGGGCTTCTCGAGCTGCGGCGCCTCCTGTGGCGAAGTAATCGTCACGGGCTCATCGAGCAGCTTGAAGATGCGCTCGGAGGCCGCCATAGCCGACTGCAAGATATTGAATTTTTCGCTGAGGTCCTGAATGGGACGGAAGAAACGCTGCGCGTACATCATGAAGGCAAAGAGAATGCCAAGATCGAACCCGGGGGTACGGGCGAGCACGTGCAGCCCGCCATACCAATACAGCAGCGCGACGGCCGCAAACCCCAGCCACTCCACCACCGGATAAAACAGGGCGAAAGCGAGGATGGCGGACTTGTAGGCATCCATGTGGGCGCGGTTCAGGACGGCGAACTGCTCGGAGGACCTGGGCTCGCGATTGAACAGTTGCACGATGGCCATGCCGCTGATGTGTTCCTGAAGGAAAGCGTTGATGCGGGCAATGGCCGTGCGGATGCGGCGATTGGCATCGCGCACTTTGTCGCGGAAGACCCAGGTGGCGCCCACAATCAGCGGGAGGACGGAAAGAGCCACCAGAGCGAGACGCCAATTGATTTTCAGCATGATTCCGGCGAAGAGGACCAGGAGAACCGCGTCGTTGAGCATGGCGGTCACGCCGGCAGCAAACAAATCGTTGAGCGCGTCCACATCGGTGGTCACGCGCGTGACCAAACGCCCGATGGGGGAACGGTCGTAAAAACTCATCGGCACGCGCTGGAGATGCTCGAAGATTTCCTTGCGCAGGTCATACATGGTCTGCTGGCCCACGCGCTGCATCACGCGCACCTGGAAATACTGGAAAAGAAATCCCGCAACCAAGGCGCCCAGGAAGACCAGGACAATCACCAGAATTCCATGGAGGGCGGAATCCCTGGGGATCCGCTGATTCAGACCGGGGAGAAGGTAAGAATCAATGGCGACGTGGTAGAGGTAGGGAGGAACGGCCTCCAGCGGCGAAATAGCGAGGGTCATGAGCAGCGCGAAAACCACGCTCCATTTGTAGGGCCACATGTAGCGGAGCAAGCGGCGCGTGAGTTTCGCGTCGTAAGCCTTACCGAGGGCCTCTTCTTCGTGCGGGTTGCTCATGCGCGTTCCAGTTCTTCCTCGAGCAATTGCTTGTGGTAGAGATCGGCGTAGTAGCCGCCTTGCCCCACCAGCTGGTCGTGCGTGCCGCGTTCCACGATGCAGCCATCGCGGAGGACGACAATCTGGTTGGAATTCCGGACGGTCGAGCAGCGATGGGAAATCAGGATGGTGGTGCGGCCCCGCATCACCTCTTCCAACCGATTCAGGATCTTTTCTTCGGTGTCGGTATCCACGCTGGAGAGCGCATCGTCGAGAACCAGAATTTTTGGCTCGCGAACGACGGCACGCGCCAGCGCGGTGCGCTGTTTCTGTCCGCCGGAAAGCGTGATGCCGCGCTCTCCGACCAGGGTCTCGAACTTTTTGGGGAAATCTTCGATTTCGCCACGGATGCCGGCAATCTGGGCGGCTTCGGCGATTTGCTCCCGGTCAGCCTTGCCGATGCCGAAGGCGATGTTTTCACTGACCGTCTCGCTGAACAGGAAGGTGTCCTGCGGCACGAGGCCGATGGCCCGGCGGAGTTTCTCGAGAGGCCATTCGCGGACGGAACGGCCGTCAAGCAGCACGGTTCCTCGAGGCGCCTCCCAGAGGCGCGCCACAAGCGCCGCAAGAGTAGACTTGCCACTGCCGGTCGGCCCGACAATCGCCAGCGATGAGCCGGCGGGAATGCGCAGATTGATGTCCTTGAGCACCGGGCCCTCTTGGTGTCCGTTGGAGCCGTTTGTGCCGATGCTCCGCGGTGTGGGATAGGTGAAGGTGAGATTGCGGAATTCGATCTCGCCGCGAATCTCCCTGTGGTCGAGCGGTTGCGCCTCGGCGTCGTTGATGGAAGCCTCGGCATGGAGGACATAGTTCAGCCGGCCCATGGACGCGGCGCCGCGTTCGAAAATATTGGTCACCCAACCCAGGGCGATCATCGGGAAAGTCAACAATCCAAGAAACTGCTGAAAAGCAACGAAATCGCCGAGCGTAATCCGGCGGTCGAGGACCAGGGCGCTTCCTTTCCAAAGGACGATGAGGAACGTGGTGCCAAGCAAGGCCGTGAGCGCCGGGAAGAACATGCTCCAGGTAGAAATCATGCGCATGTTGCGCGCCACGTATTCACGATTCGGTCCGTCAAACGCCTTGATTTCGGCTTCCTCCTGACCGTACGCGCGGATCACGCGCACGCCGGTCAAGTTCTCCTGGGCCCGGGCGGAAAGGGTTGCGAGCATGGCCTGAATCTTTTCGTAGAGTTCGTGGATGACCTTTCCGAAATAGCGCACGATCACGGCGAGGATGGGGATGGGCAAAAGCACCCAGAGCGTCAGCATCGGGGAAATCTTCACCATGATCACGATGCCCAGGATCAGGGTCACCAGCGTTTGCCCGCTGTACATGATTCCCGGGCCCAGGACCATGCGCACGGAGTTCAGATCGTTGGTGGCGCGCGACATCAACTCGCCTGTGCGGTTTCGGACAAAAAACTCCGGCTCCATCTTCAAGAGCCGCGCCAGCAAGTCGTTGCGCAGGTCGTACTCGATATCGCGGGAGACGCCGATGAGGACCCAGCGCGTCCAGTAGGAAAAGACGCCCTTCACAGCGACGATAGCAACCACGGCGAGCGAAAACGCCAGAAGCGTGTGTTTGTCGGAGGGATGATACGCGGGCAAGACGGCCTGAATGATCCGGCGCGCCGCAGGCAAGTTCGCGAGCGGCTGGGGCGTTCCGGCCAGACAATCCGTGATGACTCCAATCACCAGCGGAATGAAGTTCCCCACGAGCGCTCCAATGGCCAGCGTGAGCGAGCCAACCGTCAGGCCACGCTTGTACTTCGCAAGATAGGGCAGAAGGCCGAGGAGGTCCTTCGGCGTAGGTTTGCCGGGGGGCGGATTTTTTTGCGGCGCGCTCATTTCAGGTGAACTGGAATTTTCTCCAGAGCCGGAACTTCGAACACGAAATCCTGGAAAGTCCGGTCGAGCGACTGGTAACGCTTCGTGGCCGGGTTCCAGCGCACCCCAATGGGAGAAACGTGCGAACCGCGGGTGGGCTGCAGAGGGGTGAAATAAAGCTGCAACCCCTTCTGGGCGTCCTCTTCATACTGGAGCCGCCAAGCCGACACGGGATCGAGCGGCGTCATTCCGAGAAAGCCCTTGGGATTTTTCAAGTACTCGTCGCAACGGAAGAGCTCCTTCCACTTTCCGCCGTCCTCTTCGGCAATGACGGCGCGGGTGAAGAGGATCCCCGGGGCCACGCCCGGCGGGGTTTTTGACAGGCGGTTGATGGCCAGCACTTGCTCCTTGCCGGTCTTAGCCAGATCGCCGTGGACGAGCACTTCGGCGTCGGAGCCGAGCAAAGTTTCCGCTGCCGCGGCAACCCCCGGCGGGATAGCAGGCGCCGCCGGAGCAGCCGGCGCCTCCGCCGGCTTGGAAGGAGCGGGCTGGCTGCACGCGCTTGGCAACACGGCACAACACAGCAGCGGCATTATCAGAAAAAGGCGCATCGTCTCTCCGTTTGGACCCTCTGCCGCGAAAACGCAAACATAATTCCCGCGATTCGTCCGAGAACTCTTTTTGCGATGGGGGCAAGCCACAGTTTCATGATTTGGGGAGCGCCCCACCGGCTTCCGCCGATTCTGCCAAGACCGTAATTCTATCGCCCAGTTCTGTTCGGCGGAAGTGCATCAGAAATTTCGTGCGCCACAATGCTCAACAGCCGGGTCGGGCCGGAACCTTCATTTCAGCGATATCTTTCTGCGGCCAGCGCCAAGGATGCTAGCGCACGGACAAAATCTCATCGAGCCGCGCTTCAAGATTCTCTTCACCCTCCGACCACAAGAGCGTCCGCTCGACAGGCAGAGCCGCTTCCATCGCGCTCACCCAGTTCATCAGTTGTTGGATGTTCTCGCGCGTTTTTTCGTGATACTGGCGAAGGTTTTCCGGGCGCCTCATGGTTTCGAGAAAGACGGCTTCGACGGGGTGCCGCGGGCCGGTCTTTAGGGCCCCATTCGAGCCGAGCAGTCCGGCATGGCCTGTGAAATAGTGCTCGAAGCCGAAATCCGCCTGAAAGTGCCCGGTCTCTGCGTTCGCTCCGCCGTCATACTCCGGACCGAAGCAGATCAGCGTGACGTCCACAGGCTTCTTTTGCCAGCTCCCAGTTCCGGCGTCATACACCCAAACATCCCATTGCGCGCCGGCTTCGTAGGCGCAGTCCGCGTTCCGATGCTCGCGCATCAATTCGACCAGCGCCGCGGCGTTCAGCGGCTGGCCGCTATAATCCCACTCGACCAGCGGGGTTTCGGACGGATCTACGGCCTGAATCATGACGCTGGAGAAGCCTGTCCGCTTGGCGGAAAAGGGAACTGTGCCGAGCAGCTTCTCAAATTGCTCAAGCATGGACGCTTCGCTGAATTCGCGGGTCCAAATCCGGAGATAGGCGCGATTGGCCATCCAGCGATTATACAGGTTTGGGCCGCCTGGCGCGGCGGGCGGGAGGAGGAACTACTTGTCTTGGGGCGCCGCCAGCCTAGCGGAGAGGCTGGATGCCATTTCCATCAGGCGCGCCCGAAGGGATTCACCGATCCCCTCGAAAGCCCTGGAGCAGGCCTCGCGCAGGCGGGTTTCGGCGGTTTGGGCCACGCCGGCGACAAGGGTTTGGGAATGCTGATCGAGCGAAGTCACTGTCGCCAGCATCCAGGCATTGGAGACGTTATCGAGACGATTCTTGAAGCCCTCGACGGAGTCATCGCTGACCCGCGCATAACTTTCCCGGAGTTGCTTCTGATGGGCCTCGGCTGCGGCGCGCCAGGAGTCCATTACCGGCGCCAATTGTGATTCGAGCTGCTGCCCCACGCCCACGACACCCTGTTCCACAGCCGTAACCATGCGTGTTTGAAAAGCGCTGAGACAGGAATCGGCTTCCCTCCGGGCCGCCGCGCTAACCTCCTCTGCGCGCGCTTCCATCACCACCCGCGCATCCTCGCGGGTCTTTTCGAGGGACTGCTGAAAACCTTCGAGCTCACCCTGCGCGGATTTTTGAATTTCATCGCTGAACGCCGCGGCAGTTGTATCGGCCGCTTCGGCAAAGAGGTTGCGCGCATTTTCAAAGGCCGCTTTTACGGCCTCGTCCATCTGGTTCTGCGCGTGATTTACGTAGTTCCTGCTGTAATGGTCCAGCTCTGCGGCAAAAATACCGGACATTTCCCCCGCCTTTTCGCGCAAGCCGACTTGAGCCTGCTCGATGCCTTTCTCGAACGCGGTTTGCATTTGCACCTGCGTCTTCTTCTCGTACCATTCGGCGGTCTTGTCGAGCGAATCCGCGGCCGAATTGCGGATTTCGTCGGCACGCTGCTCGAATTCCGCGAGCCACGCGTTCCTGGTGGACGCCGCCGATTCGTGGAACTCGTTTTCGATTCCACTCAGGGTTGCCCGGAGCCGCCCGGCGGCTTCCTGCATTTCCAACTCGGCCGATTGCTGCACGCGGCTCTGAACTGCCCGCAGCGTCTCCTCGGGAATCTCCTGAGCCGCGGACAGCCTCTCAATCAAGCCTTCCGCGCGCTTGCGGTGTGGGTCCAGGCGCTCTTCGAGCTGCAGAGCGAGCCGCACGACCGATTCCTGCCCGGCGGCGTCCAAAATCGGTTCGATGCGCTTGCCGAGGTCCGCGAGCGCCGCTTCGGTATGCCGGTCGACCTTCTCCTTTTCAACGCTGAGCATGGCATCCAGGCGGGCCTGCGTCATTTCGACCGCTTCACGGCTCAAACTGTCCACGCGCGCGGTGAACTCTTGCGCGCGAACGTCAAGCCCCTCGTTGAGTTGCGCCAAGCGCGTCTGCAATTGTTCCACGTTCGCTTCGGCGTCCTTGCTCAATTGCAGGGCCGTTTCCTGCGACGCGCGCAGCGACGTCTGAAGCCCCCCTTCGAACATTGCCAGATGGGCCTCACGAGACTGGAAGATTTCCTGGAAAACCTGCTGGATGACTTTTTCGACTTGAGGGGCAATGATTCGCGGAAAATCCTCCTGGAGCGCGCGAGTCAGCGCCTCCTGGTGTTCTTGCAGGTTTGTTGCGGCTTGCCCGGCGGCGCGCTCGATGGCCTGGGTGGCCGCGGATTGCACAGCGTTTCCCGCTTCATCGGCTTTCGCTTGCAGAGTATCGAGCACTTGCTTCGTTTCGGAGGCCAGGGCCTCCGCAACGGCTTCGCGCGCGGCAGACTGAATCTGCTGGTGAGTATCGGAGACCAGGCGATTCACCTGCAGCCTCAGGGCTTGCAAAGCGTCGGCCGCTTCCGACACGGGCATGAAGTGCACATTGTCAACGACAAATCCTTCTTCATGTTGTTGCGCGGTTTGCATCGGCATGTCTGCAGCGGGCTCGGCGACCGTCTGCGGTGGCTGGTTCTCCCCAAAAGGGAACCAATCCTCCGGGGGAAACGCGATTCCCCACACGTTCCCGGGATTTTCGAGCTCGAGCGCGATCTGAAAAAGCTGGTGGACCGACCGAGGCCTTTGAATCCAGGCGACCTTGCCGCGAACCGAGCGCGGCTCGTGGTCCGGCTCGGGGTGAGGGACTTCGAGCGTCACCCACATGTTTTTCAAGACGTAGTGCTTGGATTGGTAGCGCGCGCCGTGGCAATTGATGATCAGCGTTGAGGTGTGTTCCTGAAAAGGCCGTCCCAGAGCGTCTATGCCGGCCACCACCAGAGGCACGGCCTGCACGATGCGCGTGCTGCGCCGCTTCCGGACATCCGGTTCCCTCGTGGCTGCAGACTCAGGCACGTTTGCACCTCGCAGGTCCCGCCGATTCTCCGCGGGATCTGAGCCCTGGCCTTCGAAAATAATTTCCTCCCCTCAGATTCGAAAATCGAAACTTTGACCGGGCGCCCTTGCTACTCTAGTGCAGCGCCGTTACGCCCCGGCTTCGCCCGCTGGCCCAATCCCATAATTCCTTCGCGACCCAGAGGGGGCCTACCAGAAAATACACCGGTCCTTGAAAAAAGGCCGGCTTGTTGCCTTCAATGCGATGACCCAGGAACAGCATCAGCCAGCCCGCAACAAACAATACCGCACCCAGCCGCCACATCGTCAACACGGCCAGGATGATTCCCGCGAAGATAACGGGAATTCCGATTCCGTGAAGGAGTTTGTTCCAGGGGCTGCTGTGCTCGTGGTCGTACAGAGCCATGTACTGTGCGAGGCCGGGCAAAGCGCACCTCCAGCCTGCGGAACGCAAATGCTCACAAGCCAATGTACACCGATTGGCAGGCCGTTGGCTAGAGGTCGCGGCGGCCTTCCATAGCTTTCATCATGGTGACCTCGTCGGCGTACTCGAGATCGCTGCCCACGGGAATTCCCACACCGATTCGCGTGACGCGCACGCCGAGGGGCTTGAGCAGCTTCGAGAGGTACACGGCGGTGGCCTCCCCCTCGGCGTTGGGATTGGTGGCGAGGATGATTTCTTCCACGCCGGAGTTCTTCATCCGGTCGATGAGGCTTTTAATCTTCAGTTGGTCCGGCCCGACGCCCTGCAGTGGCGAAAGCGCCCCGCCGAGGACGTGATAGAGGCCGCTGTATTGTCGCGTTTTCTCGATGGCCAGGATGTTGTGGGGTTCCTCGACCACGCAAATTGTTTTGCGGGTCCGCGACGCGCTGGTGCAGTAGAAACACGGGTCGGTGTCGGTGATGTTGTTGCACACGGAACATTCGCGGATGTTCTGCTTGGCGTCGCGAATCGAGTCGGCCAGCGCCAGGGCCTCTTCCGGTGTGGCGCGAAGCAGATGAAACGCCAGCCGCTGAGCCGTTTTCTGCCCGATGCCGGGCAAGTGCTTCAGCTCATCAATCAACCGGGCAATGGGTTCCGCGAAATCGGGCATGGAAGCAGAGTAGCACAGGCTTCCGCTTGTGCGCTTTTCGTGTTTTGAGGGGGCAATCCGCAGGGCCTGACGGCCGTGCCACTCAGAATAGTCCGGGGATTTTCAAACCGGCCAATCCCGGCAAGCCGCCGGCAACATTTTTCATCTGGCTGGTCAGCTCTTCATCCACGCGGCGCGACGCTTCGTTCACCGCGGCGCGCACCAGGTCCTGCAGCATCTCCTGATCTTTGCCGGCAAACACTTCGGGGTCAATGCGCACCTCGGTCAGCTGTTTCTGGCCGTTCATCTTGACCGTGACCATGCCGCCGCCGGCCGAGGCTTCCACGTGCACGGCCTCCACTTGCTGCTGCAGGTTTTCCTGCAGTTGCCGGAACCGCGTGAGCATTTGCTGGAGAGCATTGACTTCCATATCTATTCCTCTGGCCGCCGCTTAACTTCCGAAATCCGGCCCCCGAATCGCTGGAGCATCGCCCGGACGATGGGGTCCTGCTCAAACCTGGCGCGCAATTCCGGAGCGCCGGCGTCGGCGCCCGGCGCTGCGCGCATCCCCTGAGACGACTCCAGTCTAACACAGACACGCAGGGGCTGGCCTACCACTTTGCTGGAGATGGTGCGCAATTTCTCCATAGGGTCACGCGCCTGCAACAAATCGGCGAGCGCGCGGCGGTCGGTTGGAAAATATAAACGCATTTCGGCGCCTTCGAGTTCCCAGCGGCAGACGTGCTCCACCAATTCGCCGAGAAATTTCTGCTGGCCGAGAATGGCGGACTTGATGGCGTCCACCTTCGCGGCGTCAATCCCGTCGAACTGGCCCGCCGCTCGCGCCACGACGCTCGGCAGAGACGCCGCGACGGGTCCTTGCGCGCGCGACATCGCGGGTGCGGCGGAAAACGATGACGCAATGGGCGGACCCGCAGACGCTGTTGCGGCCGAAGCGCGCAAGGGGACCGCCTGTTGCGGCGCGATGGCGCTGCCCGGTTTCGGCGCCGATGTTCTCGCCGGCGCAGCAGCGGCGCTCCCGCCGCCTCGAAGCTCCGCGAGAACTTCCTCAAGAGGGGCCAGCCGCGCCGCATTCACCAGCCGCAGCAATCCCATCTCGAGATGCAGGCGCGGATCGGGCTTGCGGCGCAGATCCTCATCGGTGGACAGCAGGATCTGGAAGAACCGCGTCAAGTCTTCTTCCGAAAACTTTGCGGCGGCGCTCTCGAGCCTGGGCCTCTGCTCAGGGAGCGCGGCGATCAAATCCGAATCCGCGCCGCTCACGCGGGCCACCAGCAAGTCGCGAAAGTGGCGGATGGCTTCGCGGCAAAAGTGCTGGAGATTGCGGCCCTCCGCCAGGAGCGTGTGCACCAGGTTCAGAACGCCTTCGGCCGAGCGCGCTTCAATCGCGTCCACCAATTTCTCAAGCATTTCCTCAGGAACGACGCCGAGCAACTCGCGCACTTGCGCGTCGGTAATGCTATCTCCACAATACGAACGCGCCTGCTCGAGCAGCGACAGCGCGTCGCGCAAACTGCCTTCCGCGGCGCGAGCCATCACGGCCAGCGCGCCCGGCTCCGCCCGCAGTCCTTCTTTCCCGGCAACTTCGCGCAGGCGTTCGGTGATTTCGCCGAAGGAGAGCGCGCGAAAATGGAAATGCTGCGAGCGTGAACGAATCGTGTCCACGAGGTTTTCCGGCTCGGTCGTGGCCATCACGAAGATCACGCTGTCGGGAGGCTCTTCGAGCGTTTTCAGAAGGGCGTTGGAGGCTTCCTCGGTGAGCATGTGCGCTTCGTCGAGGATCACCACCTTCGAGCGCGCCGCCGCCGGCGCATACCGGACCATTTCGCGCAGCTCGCGAATCTGGTCGATGCCGCGATTCGATGCCGCGTCAATTTCGATGACGTCGAGCGAAGTGCCCGCGGTGATCTCCCGGCAGGAATCGCATTCGTTGCACGGATCGGGCGTGGGGCCTTTGGCGCAATTCAGCGCCTTGGCCAGGATGCGCGCCGCCGTGGTCTTGCC
>WNGL01007320.1_pt1 | contig 12967 bp, 13 predicted proteins | sample 5400591 | NCBI WGS metagenome assembly WNGL01 (sample SAMN13153377, study PRJNA577476) | soil metagenome | isolation source: 80 cm soil or saprolite under Garry oak tree replicate 1 | place: USA:California | collected 2016-06-15
CGATCCACATGGCCGCGGTCACCCAGATCCGCTACCGGCACAGCCCCGGCCGCGCCTACTACGAGAAAAAGCTGGCCGAGGGCAAGACCGGCAAAGAAGCGCTGCGCGCGCTGAAACGCCAGCTCAGCGACGCCATCTTCGCCTGCCTCCAAGCCGACGCCCGCCGCGCAGCCTGCGCGCAGAGCCCGGGAGGGCAACCGGGGAACCACTCTGCAGCCAGGGCGGCCGGCTCACACCCCGAACACCGGCTCTTCGGGCAAGCCACTCCCGGGCCTGCTATCGACCCTGCGACCCCAGCAGACGCAGACGCCGCTGCTCCCTTTCCCGCGCCGCTGCCATCCCGTGCGAGCGGGCGGCCGGGTCAAGGACCGGGCGCAGCCCGGCCGCGCAGCGGCGCCCGCAGGGCGTCCTCGACGCGCCCGCCCGCGAGCCGATAATGGGCCCCCGCGGCGGGAAAAGAGACACGCCCGGGCCAAGACCGTCGCGGCGTCGCTCCGCACCGCACCAGCGCGCTCTTGCCCTTGACTTTGAAACAAAGAGGCATTCGTTCTGGTCGCCGAGTTCACTGGGGTCTTGGCTGTCTGAACTGCGCCCGGAACTGGCATTACTGCGCTCGGTGACAGGCCGCGCGGGACCGGCTACCGCTCGGCCACTGGGTCGAGTACTGGTTTGATGTCGATAACCGGGGTGCGGTCGAGCGCTTCGAGTTCGCTGACCAAGATCCGCAGGCCCTCGACGATGAGGATCTGGGCGATCGGGTTGGGCCGGTCGGGTGAGCGGGTGCTGAACACGCCAGCGGCGGGCTGGCGGGGTTGTCGCCCGGGACGCTCGTGGCGGCGGCCGCGGTCCAGCCAGGTGAGCACGATGATCTGCTCCCCGGCCCGCAGATCGCGGATCCCCTCGGCCACGTCAGGCTCGACAGCCAACCAGGCCGGAGGGGCGCCTCGCTGCCTTGCCGGGGCGCTTGCCGCCCGGTCTTTCAGCGGCGATTCCACCCAAAGCGACCGGCCCCACCTCATACCGCTGCGCGGCGTGCCCGGCGCGGCCCGCTGACAGGCTGGCGCCTGCCGCGGCGCGGAGCGGTTCGGGTGCCGGCCCGCTGCCATGTCCTGGTTCATCACCCTTCCTCGCACGAGCCGAACGGGAATCTCGTCATTCCGCTGGGATCTCATGGTTATGACGGATCCCACCAAGAAGACGTGACCGATGAGCTCACCAGAACGGCTGGCGGAGCAGTTCGGGTGCCGGCCCGCTGCCTGGCCCGCTGCCGGACCGTCACCGGCAGGGTCACAATGCAGGCGGAGAATGCGTATGGCAAGAACGTCACCACTTCTCGGGTAACGGCCTCCCCTTGCGGGCCGAAGGAGCACCTGCAAATACCAGAGCCTGGGGAAATCCATTCAGGCAAGGGGCTGTGCCTGCCATACTAGTGTAGGAAGAATTATTGATATTTACGCTGCCTGCGCGACAACATGCCCGATCTCGGTGGCACCGAGAAGCTGAGCCATCCGACTCGTGACAACCCGGACCTTCTCAATGATCTCGTCCGCCGTCGCCGTCCACCGGAATGGCTTACAGTCGGCATTCCAGCTGACAGCGAACTGCCTGACCGTCCTATTAAGCACCGTGACCGACGAGAAGGTACCCCACCGGATCAACTGCCGGGTGATGATCCCATTCCAGATCTCAATCTGATTCATCCACGACGCCCCAGTTGGCGTGAAATGAAACACCACCCGGCCATCCTGCTTCGCCAGCCACTTACTGGTTTCCTCGCACGTGTGCACCGAAGCATTGTCCAGCACCACGTGAATCTTCTTCCTGCCCCTATACTGCGCCACGATCTTCCGCATCAGCCGCAGGAAATCCCGAGCGTTATGCGTAGGCGACAGATCCACGGTGACTTTACCCGTCACGACATCAAATCCAGCATACATGTCAGTCGTCCCGTTCCGCTTGTAATCATGCGTGCGCTTCTCGCTTTTGCCGAAATCGACCGGCAGCATCGGCTGAGTCCGGTCTAACGCCTGGATCCCGGACTTGACGTCCACAGACACGACTGCTTCGCCCTCCGGCGGATTCAGATACAGACCAGTCACATCACGCACCTTCCCCTCAAATTCCGGGTCTTTGCTGATCTTAAACGTGCCCTGCCGCCACGGCTGGAGGCCGTTCTCCCGCCACAGCTGCGAAACCCACCGCTGAGAAACCGAGACACCCCTCCATCTTCTTGATGTAGCCGGCCATCTTCGCCGACGTCCAGTGCGAGATCCCCAGTTCCTCCGGCGGCGTCTGCCGGGTCAGCGCCAGCACCCGCCCCCGGATGCGGCCGGGAATCGTCCTGGGCCCGCCAGGAGACGTCCCGCTGGCTAGCCCATCAAGCCCATATATCGCGTACCGGCCGATCCACTTGTCAATGGTCGGCCGCGACGCACCAGACATCGCCGCGATGTCAATCTTGCGGTAACCCTCGTGATACCACAGCACGATCTGCACCCTAGCCGAAACTGATCCGTCATAGACATCCGGCCTGAGGATGCCCCGTAGCTCGGCGACTTGCCTTTCTGAAAGCTCCATGCCCGCCATTAGGCCATATAGTGACGGATAAGAGCAGAGTTTGAGCCATGTAAAGATGATCAATTCTACCTACACTAGGTAGCCGCGCGGTGGGTGCCTTGGACCAGCTGACGGGCGGCAGTTACCTTCCGCTACGGCCACGGGCGGCGGGTGGCGCTGAGCATCTTAACTTTCTATCTCTTGAGATGCTTGAGGCTCTCATTTACTATACGGGCGCCGAGGCTGGCGGCGGCGCCACCAAGCATACCTTTCGTAATAGTTTCCCTATGCTCGGTGCCAAATTTCCTGGCTGACGCAATTATGGGATCCGCTGCCGCGTGATACCCTTCGTCAAAGGCCCCGGAACCGGTCGCGGCGTCGTAGGAACCTTTTACGATCCCGGCGGCTATAGCAACCGGGGATGCCGCCACGCCGATAACGTCCGCCCAGAGCCCACCCGTCTGCTCCATGTTGAGCTCCTCTCGCATGGATTGCAGAAGGCAACCCACCCATGCGCAAGTATAAGGCCGTGGGCACTCTGACATTTCCTGCGGCGAAGTGCCGCCCGGCGCCGCGAAGCTGACCTGACCGGACCAGATCTCCTGGGCGCCCGCCTGCCTGGCATCACCCACACCAGCAGGCACCGTGGACGGAACGGTCCGCACTCCGCAGCAGCTGGGGGTGGTCACCTGTGTGATGGCGCTGTACTGGCGGGGGCCATTGGAGGCGGCCTGGGGGCGCGGCCACCGCCGGGGCTGAGGTGATCTACCCGAGGATCAGTTCCACCCCGAGCGCGGCGGCCGGATGCGTGACCCGTTCGGCCAGCAGTGGATGATGAGCCAGCACATCGAGGACCTCCCGGCCCAGGAGATGGCCGGCGGGCCGCGGCCTTCTTCAGCTGGTAGCGGCCGAAGGCGACCGCCCGCAACCCGCCGATGGCTACCTGCCGTAGCTGGCAATACCGCTGACAAGCGCGAATACCCGCCGATATGGGCGGGATAGCTTACGGCGATGGCCAATTAGCGACCCCCCGCAGAAGAGGTCATCGGGCGCGCCGATGTACTCCTACGGGGTCTGGGAGACGACCGGGTCATGCATGTGCGGACGCCGGGAAGCGGGCGCGGTGCGAATCCCATGGCAGGGGCACCACTTGAAAAGACTCGGCCGGCCCAGCAGCAAGAATTCCCAGGGCGGAGGGATATGAGGCCCTTCACCTGCGATCTCCGTCGAGCGGAGGATAGAGGCGTCACCGCGAGCCGCAACACAAGTGGCACCAGCATCTGGAAGAAGGTGAGCGGCCATGACGACGGTCGATAGCTGGCCGGTCGAGATCTCACTCCACGAGGAAGACGGGAAGACGCGGGCCGAGGCGCGGCTGACCAAGGACGGCGCTGACATGATTGGCCACGGCCTCGCCCGCCGTAACCCCGATGACCCGGATGTCACGCAGATCGGGGAGGAGATCGCGGCCGCGCGGGCCCTGTCCGACCTTGCTCACCAGTTGCTCAGCGCCGCGGCAGGGCAGATCGAGGGCATCACGCACGAGGGCGCCCACCTGTCTCTATAGACGCTGCCCGGAGCATAGGCCGAGGCTCCGCTGGGCGCGGCCCCTTGCCGCCGCGGTCGGGCGAATACTTCGCCAGTCAGCCGTATGTGCGCGTCGCTTAGGTGCTGTCAGCGGTTCCGTACGAATAGGAAGATCACCGTGGTATCAGGCCTCGACCGACCCGGGGAGCCTCACTCACTTGTTTCTGCATTTTTTAGGGAGCTGACAACTTGAGCGGCCTGCGATGGGTCATAGGGGTGTGCCGCCCGCAGCCACGAGGGACCTGGCAGCCTGCTACGGCCTGGGAGGGCTGCGATGAATCAGTGGGAATGTGCCACCGTTGGCTAGCGACGACGAGTTCGCGGAGTTCGCGGCGGGAGCGCTGCCTCGCCTGCTGCGCTTCGGGCACGTACTGACCGGCAACCCCGTCGCCGCGGAAAGATCTCGTCCAGACCGCCCTGGGCCGGGCGCGGCGCGTGTGGAGGCTGCACCGCATCGAAGACCCGCAAGCCTTCGTCCGGAAGGTGATGGTCAACAGCTACGCATCCTGGTACCGGCGCCGCGGAACGAGGGAGATCGTCACCGCCAACCCGGCGGACCGGACGAGCGTCGACGACGGTGCTCAGCGCGTCGATGACCGCGATGTCGTATGGCGTGCCCTGCAAGTGCTCCCGCCCAGAAGCGCACAGTGATCGTGCTGCGCTACTACGAAGACCTGTCCGAACTGGAGATCGCCGCGGTCATGGGCACCTCGGCTGGGACGGTGAATAGCCAATCGGCCCGGTCCCTGCGGCACCTGGCCCAACTCCTTTCCGCGCCGGGCTCGGCGATGCAGCCAAGTAAACGGAGCGAAACGTGACTGACCTGGAAGACCGGATCCGCGAATCATTGCAAGACCCGCGGCGGCAACTGCCGGTGTGGCCGGATCCGATGCCGCGCATCCGGCGCGCCGCCCGTCGGCAACGGGCCGGAGTAGCTGCAGGCATCGGGATGCTTGCAGCTGTGATCGCGGTCGCCATTATTGTGCCAGTCCTGGCGTTGCGGTCCGCCACCGGTGCGAGGCCTGGACCAAGCACCGGCATGAACCCTTCGTCTCGACACAGCTCCCGGCGACTATAGCGCCCCCGGGATGGGTCCGGCATACGGCTCGATCCTGGCCACAGTCCTCATGGCAAGGCCCGCCAGCAGGAGTCTCCATCGACGCCCCGGCAGCATGGCATTTCAACAGCAACCCTGCCCCCGCGCTGATGTCGCCGACCATGCTCTTCGCGGTCGGGACTGGGCGCGTTCCGACCGGCGGGAACTGCGCCCCGACCGCGGCGCTCAAGGCGCTGCCAGCGAACGGGGCTCTCTTCGTTCTGTACGAGTACCCCCACGCGGGCTTCCCGCCCCGGCCCCAGCGTCTGCGCCTCGGCGCTATCGGTGGCCCGTATGAGTGCTGGGGCGTGAAGGGTTATGTCATCGCGTTTGAGGATGGCGGACGTTACTTCCAGGCCCAGGTCGTTTTCGGGCCGCGCGCGCCGTCGTCGCTCCGCGCTGAGGTGACACGGTCGCTGAACACACTTCACGTCGATCCGCGCCCCGGCACGTGAGCAGCTGCGCCCAGGCCATTTCGACGGCCCTGATGTGGTCTGCGGCGTTGTGCGCGTGTTGCCCCGGGCGGAGCACGATCGCCGACGGCTCCCCCGACCCGCGGCACCTTAGCGCGGAGCGACAAACACCGCCAAGGGTGGAACCCGAACGTCATTTTTCCAGGTCGGATCGGCATTTTCCTTCTCAGAAAGGGCGGTCACGATCGTCGTCGCTGGGCTCCGGCCCGGCGCGCCCATGCCCGCTCCCGCGCCGCGGCGCGGGACACCTTCATCAGCCAGGCGCCGAACCGATCCAGGTCGCGCAGCCGGTTCTGGACCACGAACGCCTGCAGGAAGGCTTCGTGAACGATGTCATGCACATCGCCGGGATGCGCGACCGCGCATCCCGGGCCCGCGTCATCCCTGGTGCCGCTCGACCAGCAGCCGGAACGCGACAGCGTCGCCCAAAAGGGCCGGCCTGACTAGATCACCATCGCCGTCGTCCGCACTGGTTAGTGTCAGTCGGCCGCCCTCGCAATGTCCGTGCGGCTCATGTGCACAGCCCTAAGACGCGGGGCGGACCAGCGCGAACAGAGCTGGATGATCTGCGCCCCGGCCACCGCACCCTTCGACGCGTCTGCAAGGCAACCCGAATCGGCGGTCGGGAGCGTTTTGGGGATGAGGCGCAAGGCTTCCGCCACGGGTATGGCGTGACCTGGCATGACCTACCGGGCCCTCCACCAATGGTCCTTGACGTGCTCGCCATGATTGCCCTGGGCGCCGGTCAGGCCGAACGCGCTCCTGCAGGATCGGGTCGCGCCCGTTCCGCAGCGCCAGTCCCGGGCACAGCCGTTGCTCGATGTCGCAGATCCCGGCCAGGCAGTCCTCGCCCCACCGGCAGGCGCGCGACCTCGCGTGATCGTGCGGCAGGTAGTCCCGGGCCCTCGCCATCCGCGGTGTCGTCCTCCGGCACGTCCCCGCTGGCGCTCGCTGACGTACGGCCCCCGCCGGGACCCGCCGCCAGCCAGGCGAAGCCCGTCCTGGTGCCTGCCAGATCCCGCCGCCCGCTCGCGCTCAGCACCACCGCCGTCCCTCCGCCTGGCTCCGCACGGCAACATCGTCAGGTGGCGCCCACCGCGTGATCCGGCCGTCGTGCTGTTCCTCAGGAAATGCCGGTCGGCCACAGTACCTTCTTGACCTGCGGGCAGGACCCGCTGGATCACCTTCGTTCCCGACGCGGGCAAGCCCGTCGCCGCGGCGCGAATGACGCTCACGACTACCGCCGGCGGGGTCATCTCCATCACGAACGCAGCGAGCTCGCGGACCAGCCTCGTCGACGCCGGTCCGGGCCATCCAGTTGTGCAGGCATGATGCCGACGATCCCAGGGTCCTAGCCTCAGTTTCCTGGATAAGTTGATCTTGGTCGTGTTTCCGCAGGTGGGATGAGGTGCGACAGGGCGGGGCGCCTATGACCTAACTTCGGGGTGCCCACCGCTGGAGTCCGAAGATCTCGTGCAGTTCCCGCTGCTCGCTGGTGAGTTCTGTTGTCATGCGGCGGGCCTTGGGCCGTCCGCCGGTGGAGGGGTAGATCAGGACGGTTTCGCCGATGGCGGCGAGCTGGCCGAGCAGCTCGCGGACGGACAGGTGCAGGCCGGCCCGGGCGGCCTGGCGGCGCATCAGGTGGGCGAGTTGCAGGGCGAGGACGCAGGTGAAGGTGTGGACGCGGATGTTGTGCTCGGTCGAGTGGTGCATCGGGCTGAAGGAGACGACGCGGGGGTCTTTGAGCTGCCGGAAGGAGAACTCGGCTTCGGACTGGGACCGGTAGCCGGCGATGACCTCGGCGGCGGGCCAGTCGTCGTGGCTGGTGATCAGCACGTGCTTGCCGAAGAGCTCTTCTTCCAGGGCGGCGCGGGCGGCCTGGTCGAGGCCCCACGTGAGCCGCAGGTTTTTGGGCTGGGTGCCGTCCAGCTGCCAGGTGATGACCCGCCGGACCCAGGGCTTCTTCGTGATTGCGGCGATCTCGGCCTCGACCTTCGCCCGGGGGCGGCGGGTCTTGCCGCGGGCCAGGGTGGCGGCCAGGTCGTCCAGCTTCCGCCCGGCCTTGGCCAGGGTGGTGCCGCCGAAGCGTGATGCCCCGGTCGGCGAGCTGCGGTACCAGCCCGGTGGTGGTGAACATGCCGCGCTCGGCCATCACGTTGCGCAGCCGCCACTGGTAGCTGACCTGCCGTTTCGCCGTCATGGCGTCCTCCTGTCCTCGCACAGTGCCGCATCCACCGTCTGATCGAGTGCCCGCCGCAGGGTGCGGGTCCGGAAGTCACTGGACACGCACGTGTAGATCGCCGTCGTGCTGGCGTGCTCATGCCCGGCCTGCTGCTGCACGAACAAGGCGTCCCAGCCGGCCTCGATCAGGTGCGTCACATACGAGCGGCGCAGCGAGTGGAAATCCAGCCCGGCGTCCAGCCCAAGCGCATCCCGGTAGGCGCCGAACCGGGCATCGATCGCGGCCAGCCCGATCCGCGGCACCCGCTCCGACGGCCACATCGCCGGGTTGCCCTCCGCCGCGTGCGGCGGCCGGATGACCTCGGCCCACTGCTGGAGAATCTCGGCGGCCCACGGCCAGACGGCCAGCACGCTGCGCCGCTTGGGCGGCGAGCCCTTCATCGCCTTGCCATGCCGCACATCCACCACGCCGTACTCGCCGAACTCCAGGCCGTGGGGGTTGGCGCTGAAGTCGGCGGTGTCCAGCATCCGGGTCTCGTTGCGGCGCAGCCCTTTCCCGGGGGTCCTCAGCCTGTCGTATGACGTTGCCCTATTGGTCCTTTGGCAAGGTTCTATGGCGTGTCTCCGTGGGTGTGGTGCTCGTAGCTGGTAGTAGTTCAGGCAGCCTAGCGAGTATCGGGGGATCGGGGATGCGGGCGTTCGCGGTGAGGCTGCCGTCCGGGCAGCGGTACTGGACGGTGCTGGATGAGGATCTGCGGGTCGTGGCCGTCGCGGATGCGTTCTTGCGGCATCAGCGGTTCGGCCGGGATGGGGCGGAGTCCACGACGAAGGCGTACGCGCACGCGATCGCGTTGTTCTTTCGCTGGTGCGCCAGGTCGGGCCGGTCCTGGCAGGCCGGTGCCGGGCAGTTCGCGTCGTTCATGACCTGGCTGGCCCACGCGGGGCCGTCGGTCTCCGGCGCCGGGGATGGCGGGGCCGGTTCGGGGGTGTTGCTGGCCGGGCCCGGGGCTGCGGCGGCGAGGTCGGCGTCGCGGATCAACGGTGTGCTGACCGCGGTGCGGGGGATGGTGGTGCACGCGGTCTCGACCGGGCAGGCTCCGGCGGGCCTGGTGTCTGTGTTGTATGAGGTGGCCGACGACCGGGATCTGCCTGGGCAGGGCCGGGGCGAGGAGGGCCGGATGGCGTGGCGGCTGCGGGCCCGGCACCGGCTGCGGGAACCGGAGACGGCGGTGGATCGCGCCAGCGACGAGGAGATCGTCGCGCTGCTGGGTGCGTGCCGGTCGGCGCGGGACCGGCTGATCGTGCTGCTGATGGCCCGGGCCGGGCTGCGCCGCGGCGAGGTGTGCGGGCTGCGCCGCAGCGATGTGCATCTGCTGGTGGACTCGCGGCGGCTGGGATGCGAGGTTGCCCGGGCGCACCTGCATGTGGTGCGGCGGGAGGACAACCCGAATGGGGCATGGGCCAAGTCCCGGGGGGAGCGGGCCGTGCCGCTGGACTTCCTGACCGTGCAGGCCTTCGACTCCTACGAGTTCGAGCGGATGCGGGTGCCGCAGGCAAGGTCTAGCGATTTCGCGCTGGTCAACTTGTTCCGCGGACAGATCGGCGCGCCGATGCGCCCGGACGCGATCGGGGAGCTGCTGGCGGCGGCCTCCCGCCGGGCCAGGCTGGAGACCCCGGTCAGCCCGCATCAGCTGCGGCACGCTTGCGGCAGCAATGTCGCCGACGCCGGCGCCGGTATCGATGTGGTCGCTGACCTGCTCGGACACGCGGCGATCTCCTCTTCTCAGGTGTATGTGCATCCCGGCTCCTCGCGGCTGCGGGCCGCGGTAGACGCGGTGCCCAGCCCCCGCGAGCACGAAGGCGGCAGCCGGTGACCGCCACGGCACTGGCCAAGACGCTCCCGGCCGCCGGGGCATCCAGCGAGTTCCCGCATGTGCTGAGCCGGGTCGTCCTGGACGGCGCGGCCGCCCGCCTGGCCGGGATGCTCGACCGCGGGCTGCTGGAAGAGGCCGGGTGGGATCCGGCGACGCGGATCCTGTTCCTGCCCGCGCAGCATCGGCTGCTGGGCCGCCAGGTGTGCCGGGCCGAACGATGCACCGGAACCGTGCACAACGACTGTCCCGGCGTGTGCTACCGGTGCTTCACCCGGCTGCAGCAGCTGGGGATGAGCGCCACCGACATCGCCGCCGCCGGGCGGTTGCCCGCGGCGCCCGCGCCCGCCGAGGACTGTGCAGTGCCTAGATGCCAGTGCAAGCCGACGGTGCGGCAGGCGGTGATGTGCGAACCGCACGCCGCACAGTTCCGCAACCGGCGGACGCCTATTCCCTTGGAGCAGTTCCTCACCGACCGGTGGGTACGGCCCCTGCCGCCACTTCGGGCGTGCCTGGTGCTGGCGTGCACGCGCTCGGCCGACGGCGCCGTCGGCTACTGCAATACCCACTACCAGCGGTGGCGCGTGGCCCAGCGGGTCAATGCCAGGGTGGATGAGCAGTGGTGGCAGGCCACCGAGCCGGGGGTGGCCGAACCGGGGCAGGTGAATCTGCGGGCGCTGCCGGTCCTGGTCGTCGTGGAGGTGCTGGCCGGCCTGCAGGCCCGAATGCGGGGCGGGCTGCGGCTCACCGATGTGGTGCTGAGGGCGGTCGGCGATACCCTCCGCCGCCAGCAGGCTGTCTCGGTCCGCGAATGCGATCCCGGTCTGGCTCCGGGCAAGCGTGCCCGGTCGGTGCTGCGCGCCTTCACCCGTGATGTCCGCCGGGCGCTTGCTGACCCCGGCAGCGAGCAAGGCAAGGACATCTGGGACCTGGCGATCTTCGGCCACCCTGGCGCTTTGTCGTTCACCAAGATCACCCAGCCGTGGCTGGCTGCCGCCGCCAAGCGGTGGGCGGCCGAGCAGCTGCCCCGCCACCGCGGCAGCGGCGCCTCCCGGGTCCAGGCGAAGATCAACAATGTGGGGCTGCTGTCGCAGCATCTGAACGGCAGGCCAGATCACGGGTCCGACCCGGCCGCGCTGGGCCGCGGCGACGTGGAGAACTTCCTCCACCGGATCGCCTACCTGGAGGCAAATAGCCAGATCAGCCGCTACCGCCGGAACATGATCTGCCGGGACGTGCGGGCGGTACTGGCCGGGATCCGCGCCCTGGGCCTGGCCCGGGCCGGCCAGGTCGCGGCCGGGCTGGCCGGTGACGTCGCCGTCGGACGCGCCGACATCCCCGCCGACCCGCAGCGCGGCGAACCTGGCCGTGACCTGCCGCCGGAGATCATAACGGTCTTGTGCGCTAACCTGCCTGCCCTTGAACCGGCCGAGGTCAGGGTCGCCACTCAGATCGGGATCGACACCGGGCGCAGGCCCGAGGACATCCTCAGCCTGCCGCTGGACTGCCTGGCGCGCGACAAAGACGGCGGTGCGGTGCTGGTCTATGACAATGTCAAAGCCGACCGGCTGGGCCGCCGACTGCCCATCAGCAACGCCACCGCCGAGGTGATCACCCGCCAGCAAGACCGGGTCCGGCAGCGGTTCCCCCGCGCTCCGGCCGCGACGCTGAAGCTGCTGCCCACCACCTACCGGAACCCCGACGGCAACAAGCCGATCAGCAGATCGACCCTGGAAGCCCGGCACCGCGACTGGGTCAACACCCTGCCGGCCCTGCACACCCGCGACGGAGCCGTGTTCGACACCACCAAGATCGTGCCCTATGCCTACCGTCACAGCTACGCCCAGCGGCATGCCGACGCCGGTGTCCCCATCGACGTGCTGGCCGAACTTCTCGACCACCGGAGCTACTCGGTGACCCGCGGCTACTACCGGATCGGCGAAGACCGCCGCCGCGACGCCGTCGACAAGGTCACCGCGCTCAGCTTCGACCGGCACGGCAACCGTCTCTGGCGTGACGCGCGCGCCCTGCTGGACTCCGAACATGCCCGGCACGCGGTCGGGGAGGTCGCCGTGCCGTACGGCACCTGCAGCGAGCCCTCCAACGTCCAGGCCGGTGGTGGCGCCTGCCCCGTCCGGTTCCGCTGCGCCGGGTGCGACCACTTCCGGACCAACGTCGCGTTCCTGCCCGACCTGCAGGCATACCTGCAGGATCTGCTGCGCACCCGGGAACGGCTGGCCGCCACCATCGACGGCGTCGAGGAGTGGGCCCGCGCCGACGCCACCCCCGCCGAGGAAGAGATCGCCCGGATCCGGCACCTGATCACCAGGATCAAAGCCGACATCGCCGAACTCGGCGACGGCCAGCGAGCGCAGATCGACGACGCCGTCGCCGTGGTCCGCCGTCACCGCGCCGCCCACACGGTTCCCCTCGGCATGCCCACCGTCCGCGCCGCCGCGTCGCCCGTCACGATCGCCATCACCTCGGAGGCCACCGCGTGAACACCACCGCAAAGCCCCAGCGCACACGCACGGCCACTGCGCCGGACACGCGTTCCCAGCCGATGCTCCACGGCCGCCACGCCGACTCCGCACGCCGACGCCAGCGCGTCATCACCGCGCTCGACCAAGCCGTCGCCGAGGGCGCCGAGATCAGCACATCCGGAATCGCTCGCGCAGCCGGGGTCGACCGCACGTTCCTCTACCGGCACCGCGACCTGCTGGAGAAGATCCACGCCCTCCAAGCCGAACCGGCCACCGGCGACGGCGCCAGCCCGGCGGTCACCCGAGCCTCGCTGCAAGCCGACCTGCTCGCCGCTCACGAACGCGCCGTCCGGCTCAACACCCGCATCCAGCACCTGGAAAAACGCTTGTCCCAGGCTCTTGGCGAACAAGCGTGGCGCGAGTCCGGACTCGGCGCCCCAGCCGACATCGACGCCCTCAACCACAAGATCAACCACCTGGAACAGCAAGTTACCGATCTGCGGCTGCAACTCGAAGAACGCGGCGAAGAACTCACCGCCGCCCGCGCTACCAACCGCGAGCTCATGACCCAGCTCAACCACGCAGCCCGGCCCAGGTGACACGCCGAACCGAGGTCGTTGCACCACACCTGTCGCAGCAGATAGCGTTTCACCCAACAGCCTTTGAGCTGCACAAACGCGAGAAACCAAGCTTCCAGCGCACCGGGTGAACCCCGGAGAA
>WNGL01009225.1_pt1 | contig 12967 bp, 4 predicted proteins | sample 5400591 | NCBI WGS metagenome assembly WNGL01 (sample SAMN13153377, study PRJNA577476) | soil metagenome | isolation source: 80 cm soil or saprolite under Garry oak tree replicate 1 | place: USA:California | collected 2016-06-15
TTTGTACCATTTTTGGGCCGGCGCGGGTACTTCCGATTGTGCGCAGTCTAGCGCAACACCCTGAAGTGCAACAACGTCTGCGGCGAGTTTTTCAAGGGCGCCACTTTCAAGTAAACACGCTTGGCACGTGAATTCCGGCGCGACGGCACCGCTTGGCTAAAGGTATGCCGAACGCTCGGACGGGATTGGCAACTCGCAGTGCGCCAATCCGGAATATCGATTTTCTACGTAAACAGCTGGCGCCCCGAGACTCGGGTGCTGGCCCGGAACGGCCCCGCTTGTTGGAGCCCGTTTCGGATTGAAGAGCCTCAGGAGTGAAGCATGCCCAACGAGAAGCGCGCGATTCGCAGCCGGCTCGATTTTTCAAAGATTCCTACCGCAACGCAGATTCCCAACCTGATTGAAGTGCAGCGTCGCTCTTACGAGCGGTTTCTGCAAATGGATAAGCTCCCCAATGAGCGCGACGATTCGGGTTTGCAGTCGGTCTTTGTTTCCGTTTTCCCCATCACCGACTTCCGCGGCATCTCGCAGTTGGATTTCGTTGACTACTCCATCGGTAACTGGGAGTGCAAGTGCGGCCACTTGAAAGGTCTGCATCACCTCCGCACGGCCTGCGTACATTGCGGCGCCATGGTTATCACTGACCCATTCCTTCCGGGCGATGTGCTGTGCCACAAGTGCGGAACCTACAACAAGAACATGCCGGACTTCTGCAACAAGTGCGGCGATCCCGTCGGTTTGCAGTTGAAGTATGACCAGCAGGAATGCGAAGAGCGCGGCATGACTTTCTCCGCGCCGCTCAAGGTCACGGTTCGACTCACGATTTACGACAAGGATGCCGAGACCGGAAACAAAACCATTCGCGACATCAAGGAGCAGGAGGTGTTCTTCGGCGACATTCCGCTGATGACGCCGAATGGCACCTTCATCGTGAACGGCACTGAGCGCGTGATCGTTTCGCAGTTGCACCGTTCTCCCGGCGTCTTCTTCGAGACCGCGAACAATCGCACCTACTTTCTCGGCAAGATCATTCCTTACCGCGGTTCGTGGGTTGAGTTCGAGTACGACCAGAAGAACACCCTTTATGTGCGCATCGATCGCAAGCGCAAGTTCCTGGGCACCATCTTCCTCCGGGCCCTTGGCTTGCGCTCCGACGAAGAGATTCTCAAGACCTTCTACACGGTTGATCGCATCCACATCGCCGACGGCAAGCTGCAGTGGGCGGTTCCCGCGGATGCGAAGGCATCTACTCACCTCGTGGGAGCGAAGCCCGCGCACGCAGTGGTGCACAATGGCGAGTCCATTGCACACTCGGGCCGCAAAATTACCGCGCATGCGATGAAAGCAATTCGCACCGCCGGTATCGACAAGATCGAAATCGAGACCGCCGAACTCGATGGCGCGCTCACCGCATCCGATGTAATCGATCTGGCCACGGGCGAGGTGATTGTCGAGTCCAACGTCGAACTCACTGCCGACCGTCTGCACAAGGTGCTGTCGAGCGGCGCAACGAGCTTCGAGGTTTTCTTCCCCGACACGCTCAAGCGCGACTCCGTACACAAGCCGGAAGAAGCGCTCATTGAGATTTACCGCAAGCTGCGTCCGGGCGATCCGCCGACGCTCGACACGGCCACTGCTCTTTTCGAAGGCATGTTCTTCGACGCGCGCAAGTACGATTTCTCGCGCGTGGGCCGTCTCAAGTTCAACATCAAGCTCTATGAGAGTCAGGACGCCACGCAGCTCGATCACCGCACGCTGACGCCTGAAGACTTCTACGCGACGATCCGCTACCTGCTGAAGCTGCGCAAGAACATCGGCATGGTGGACGACATCGATCACCTTGGCAACCGTCGCGTGCGCGCAGTCGGCGAACTGATGGAGAATCAGTTCCGCATCGGCCTCGTGCGCATGGAGCGCGCCATCAAGGAAAAGATGAGCGTGTATCAGGAGCTTTCGACGGCGATGCCGCACGACCTGATCAACGCCAAGCCAGTCATGGCTGCCATCCGCGAGTTCTTTGGCTCTTCGCAGCTCTCGCAATTCATGGACCAGACCAATCCGCTGTCGGAAATCACGCACAAGCGGCGCCTGTCGGCTCTTGGGCCGGGCGGTCTTTCGCGTGAGCGCGCGGGCTTCGAAGTTCGCGACGTACACCCGACGCACTACGGCCGCATCTGCCCGATTGAGACGCCGGAAGGTCCGAACATCGGCCTCATCAGTTCGCTGAGCTGCTTTGCTCGCATCAATGAGTATGGCTTTATCGAGTCGCCTTACCGCAAGGTGAAGGACGCGCGCATTCTCGACTACGTCGAAATCACCAATGCCGGCGAAAGTGGCCTGCGCGTGGGCGACCACATCGAGAAGGAAGAAGGGGCGAAGCTGAATGCCAGTCTCAAAAAGGCGAGCAAGCGGCAGATTGACCATATTCCGTTCAGCTTCTACCTGTCGGCGTGGGAAGAGGACAAGCACACCATCGCCCAGGCCAACATCGAGTTCAATGCTGAGGGGCAGATCACCGAAGATCTGGTGAACGCTCGCCGGCAGGGCAACTTTGTGCTGGTGAATCGCGCCGAGGTTGACTACATCGACGTCAGCCCCAAGCAGCTCGTTTCGGTTGCAGCGTCGCTAGTGCCGTTCCTCGAGCATGACGATGCGAACCGCGCGCTGATGGGCGCCAACATGCAACGGCAATCCGTACCTCTGCTCGTTGCCGAGGCTCCGCTGGTGGGAACCGGCATGGAGGGCGTGACCGCGCGCGATTCAGGCGCTGTCATCCTGGCCAAGCGCAACGGCATTGTTGACTCGGTCGACTCCGAGCGCATTATCGTGCGCGTTGAGGGCGAGCATCATCCCACGCAGCTTTCGCGCGAGGTGGGCTCGGACATTTACACGCTGATCAAGTTCAAGCGCTCGAACCAGAACACCTGCATCAACCAGAAGCCGGTTGTGCGGGAAGGGGAGCGCGTTGTAAAGGGACAGGTCATCGCTGACGGTCCTTGCACCGAGCAGGGTGAGTTGGCACTGGGCAGAAACGTGCTGGTAGCCTTCATGCCATGGCGCGGTTACAACTTCGAGGACGCCATCCTAATCAGCGAAAAGCTGGTGCGGGAGGATTACTACACCTCGGTTCACATCGAGGAGTTTGAAATTGAGGCCCGCGACACCAAGCTGGGTCCAGAAGAGATCACGCGCGACATTCCCAACGTCAGCGAACACGCGCTGCGCGATCTGGACGAAAGCGGCGTTATTCGCATCGGCGCTCAGATCGGGCACGGAGACATTCTGGTCGGTAAGGTGACGCCAAAGGGCGAAACTCAGCTTACGCCGGAAGAGAAGCTGCTGCGCGCCATCTTCGGTGAAAAGGCCGGTGATGTACGCGACGCTTCGTTGACTTGCCCTCCGGGAATTGAAGGCACGGTGGTGGATGTTCGAATCTTCAGCCGCAAGGGCCAGGAGAAGGACGAGCGCGCCAAGCTGATCGAAGCCGATTACGTGGCCAAGCTGGAAAAGAACCTCGGCGACGAGATTCGTATTCTGACCGACGAGCGTCTGAAGCGCCTCGAAGGCATCCTGGGCGCAAAAGAAGTGCTAGCTGATCTGCACGACGAACGGACCAATAAGCGCCTGCTGGTTAAAGGCGCGCTTCTTGACCGTGAGACTATCGAGCGCATCTCCACCAAGAACCTCAAACGCATCCGCTACAACGACAAGGATCCCCGCGTCAACGAGCAGATCGATGAGATCGAGGAGATGACTTCGCGGCAGATCGAAGTGCTGCGTAAGATCACCAACGAGAAGATTTCCAAACTGCAGAAGGGTGACGAACTGCCTCCCGGCGTAATCAAGCTGGTCAAGGTCTACGTTGCCATGAAGCGCAAGCTCTCGGTGGGCGACAAGATGGCCGGCCGCCACGGTAACAAGGGTGTGATCGCGCGCATTCTTCCTGAAGAAGACATGCCGTATCTGCCCGACGGGACTCCGGTTGAAATCGTCCTGAATCCGTTGGGCGTGCCTTCTCGTATGAACGTTGGTCAGATCCTGGAGACACATCTGGGCTGGGCCGCACATGCGCTGGGCGCGAAGATTGCTGCACTGATCAAAGCCAACAGCGATGTCGAGGCAACGCGCGAACTGATGAAGAAAGAGTTCACCGGAACGGCGACGCTGCGGCAATTGCTCGAGCTCGACGACGAGATGTTGCTTCGCGTCGGTGCGGGAATGAAGCGCGGCATCTGGTTTGGCACGGCGGTATTCGACGGCGCGCAGGAAAGCGAGATCAAGGCGTTGCTGGCTTCGGCTGGATTGCCTTCATCGGGCAAGACGGCGCTCTACGACGGCATGACCGGCGAACAGTTCGAGCAGCCCGTTACGGTGGGTTACATCTACATGCTCAAGCTGTCGCACCTGGTGGACGACAAGATTCACGCTCGCTCCATCGGGCCGTACTCGCTCATCACCCAGCAGCCGCTGGGCGGCAAGGCGCAGTTCGGCGGGCAGCGCTTCGGAGAAATGGAAGTGTGGGCGCTCGAAGCGTATGGCGCTGCATACATCCTGCAGGAACTGCTCACTGCCAAGTCCGACGACGTATATGGCCGCACCAAGATCTACGAGGCCATCGTCAAGGGCGAGGCGGCGATCGAGCCGGGTGTGCCGGAGTCGTTCAACGTGCTCATTCGCGAATTGCAGTCTCTCTGCCTCGACGTGGAATTGATCAAGCGCGCGGATCTGTTGAAGAAGGCGCCAACGCCTGAAGTTGCAGCAGTCGCTGACTAGTTAAGTGGTTTCCATCCTGGCCGCAAAACGCCAGGGTGGGTTGACCGGCAAAGAGTTTTTTCAGGGTCCTTCTTGAAAGCGGCAAACACCGCCTCCCGGGAAGGAAGGGCCCTCTAAATATCCCGGGAAAAGCCGCGGCAGAGCCCAAAAGGCCCGCCAAGGAGGGTCGCCTTGTTCCGTTCAAACCCGTTTGAACTCACCAGCCCAATTACCGATTTTGACGCTATCCGCATCATGCTTGCCTCGCCGGAAAAAATCCGGAGCTGGTCGCATGGTGAGGTAACCAAGCCGGAAACCATCAACTACCGCACCTTCAAGCCGGAGCGCGACGGCCTGTTCTGCGCCCGCATCTTCGGGCCCGTGACGGACTGGGAGTGCCTCTGCGGCAAGTACAAGCGCATGAAACATCGCGGCGTCATCTGCGACAAGTGCGGCGTTGAAGTGACCGTCAGCAAAGTGCGCCGCGAGCGCATGGGCCACATTGAGCTGGCTTCCCCATGCTCCCACGTGTGGTTCTTCAAGGGCCTGCCTTCGCGCATCGGCCACTTGCTCGATATTTCACTCCGCGATCTAGAGAGCATTCTCTACTTCGAGTCCTACGTTGTTGTCGATCCAGGCGACGCGCCCGTAAAAGAGCGCGAGATCATCAAGGACGAAGCTCGTTATCGCGAGCTCGACCAGCAGTATCGTCCATCCGGCTTCAAGGCCATGATGGGCGCTGAGGCCATCAAGGAACTGCTCAAGCGTGTTCAGATTGACGAGCTGGGCGTCGAACTGCGCGAGCGGATGAAGACTGAGACCTCCGCGCAGAAAAAGATCAAGTACTCCAAACGGCTCAAGGTTGTCGAGGCTTTCCGCAAGAGTTCGAACAAGCCGCAGTGGATGATTCTGGATGTGCTGCCGGTTATCCCCCCGGAGCTGCGCCCCCTGGTGCCGCTGGACGGCGGACGCTTCGCGACCTCGGATTTGAACGATCTCTATCGCCGCGTCATCAACCGCAACAACCGGTTGAAGAAGCTGATGGATCTGCACGCGCCTGAAGTCATCGTGCGCAACGAAAAGCGCATGCTTCAGGAAGCGGTGGACGCTCTGTTTGACAACGGCCGTCGTGGCCGTGTGCTCCGTGGAGCCAACAATCGCCCGCTCAAGTCGCTGTCTGACACGCTCAAGGGCAAGCAGGGTCGCTTCCGTCAGAACCTCCTCGGCAAGCGCGTCGACTACTCTGGCCGTTCGGTCATCGTGGTCGGCCCTGAGTTAAAGCTGCACCAGTGCGGTCTGCCTAAGAAGATGGCGCTCGAGCTGTTCAAGCCGTTTATCTATCACCGCCTCGAGCAGACGGGTCATTGCACCACGATCAAGCAGGCCAAGGAAATGGTGGAGATGCAGGAGCCGGTGGTGTGGGACATCCTTGAAGAAGTCATCAAGGACCATCCCGTACTGCTGAACCGTGCCCCAACGCTTCACCGCCTCGGCATTCAGGCATTTGAGCCGGTCCTCGTCGAAGGCAAGGCCATCAAGATTCACCCCCTGGTCTGCACCGCATTCAACGCTGACTTTGACGGCGATCAGATGGCCGTGCACATTCCACTGTCGCCTGAGGCGCAGATCGAAGCCAGTGTACTGATGCTGGCGTCGCACAACATTCTTTCGCCGGCATCGGGCCAGCCGATCACCGTGCCTACGCAGGACATGGTGCTCGGGCTCTACTACCTGACCAAGGCCAAGAGGGGCGGCAAGGGCGAGGGTCGCGTCTTCTCGAACACCGAAGAGATCCTGATGGCGCTCGAAGCGCGCGAGGTTGAAACCCTTACGCCCATTCGCCTGCGCTACACCGGCAAAGTGCTCGACATGACCACTGCCTACGACGATCAGGATTTGACGCACACCGAACCGGTGGACTTCAACAATCAGTACATCTCCACCACCGTGGGCCGCGTCATCCTCAACGATGCGCTTCCCGCCGGCATGCCGTACATTAACGGCCTGCTCAAGAAGAAGGGCATCGGCCAGCTGGTCAACTACTGCAACCAGAACCTCGGACTTGAGGTGACGGTGGGCATGCTCGACCGGATCAAGTCGCTGGGCTTTAATTACGCTACGAAGTCCGGTCTCTCCGTGGGTCTTGACGACATGGTGATTCCGGCCAGCAAGTACACGACGGTGGACGAAGCCGATAAGAAGGTCATCGAAGTCCAGAAGCAGTACATGGACGGCGCGATCACCAACGGCGAACGTTCCAACAAGGTAATTCAGATGTGGTCTGCCGTTACCGACCAGGTCGCGGATGAAATGTTCGGCAACATGAAAAAGGCGGATGACGAAGGAGCCATGAACCCAATTTACATCATGGCCGACTCCGGCGCTCGTGGTTCGAAGCAGCAGATTCGCCAGCTCAGCGGTATGCGCGGATTGATGGCCAAGCCGTCAGGTGAAGTCATCGAAACGCCCATCACTGCGAACTTCCGCGAAGGCCTCACGGTGCTCGAGTACTTCATCTCGACGCACGGGGCACGTAAGGGCCTGGCCGATACGGCTCTCAAAACGGCCGACTCGGGCTACCTTACTCGCCGCCTGGTCGACGTGGCCCAGGACGTGATCGTCACCGAATACGACTGCGGAACCTCGGAAGGCATTTATGTGGGTTCCATCGTCGAGTCGGGCGAGATCATCGAGCCCATGCGCGACCGTATCATCGGCCGGGTGTCGCTGGAGCGCATCAAGGATTACGACGGCAACGCCGTAATCGATGTGAACCAGCAGATCGATGAAGACATTGCCTCGGCCATTCAGGGTGCGGGCGTCGAGAAGGTGAAGATTCGCTCGGTGCTCACTTGCGAATCGCGCCGCGGAGTCTGCGGTCTTTGCTACGGACGTAACCTCGGTTCGGGACGCATGGTCGAGCTCGGCGAAACTTGCGGCGTCATCGCTGCACAGTCGATCGGCGAGCCGGGCACACAGCTCACGATGCGTACCTTCCACGTGGGTGGTACCGCCAGCCGCGTGCAAGACAAGTCTCGCCTTGATGCCAAGAACCACGGCTTTGTGCGCTTCATCAATCTCAACTACGTTGAGAGCAAGGACGGCACGCTGGTCGCGATGAATCGTTCCGGTTCGCTGGCGATACTCGATGAGCGCGGACGTGAGAAGGAGCGCTACCAGGTGGTTTATGGCGCGCGTCTTCGTGTGAAGGACGGCGAGCAGGTCAAGCTGGGCCAGTTGCTGGCCGAGTGGGATCCGTACACTTACGCCATCCTCACCGAAATTGGCGGCGCAGTGCAGTTCAAGGATCTGCAGGAAGGCATCACGCTCAACGAAGAAGTGGACGAAGTGACGGGCTTGTCACGCTGGGTGGTTGCGGACGCTCCCGACGAGAAGCGCCAGCCTGCCTTTGTCGTCAAGAACGCCAAGGCGCACAAGCGGTATCTGCTGCCTCGCGGCGCTCACTTGATGATTCAAGACGGAGAAGAGGTAGGTCCGGGCGATGTTCTTGCAAAGATTCCGAAGGAAAGCACACGCACCAAGGACATCACCGGCGGTCTGCCACGCGTTGTCGAACTGTTCGAAGCACGCAAACCGCGCGAGACGGCCATCATCAGCGAAATCGATGGTGTTGTCCGGTTCGGCGAAGTTGCCAAGGGACAGCGCAAGATCTACGTCACGGCCGACAGCGGTGAAGAGAAGGAATACTCGGTGCCTCGCGGCATTCACGTCAACGTGCAGGAAGGCGAGCGCCTGAGCGCCGGCGACCCGCTGATGGATGGTCCATTGAACCCGCACGACATTCTTGCCGTGCTTGGCGAAAAGGCTCTCCAGGCATACCTGGTGAACGAAATCCAGGAAGTCTACCGTCTGCAGGGCGTGGCCATCAGCGACAAGCATATCGAAGTCATCGTTCGTCAGATGCTTCGCTGGGTGCGCATTGACGAAGTGGGCGACACGAACTTCCTGCTCGAGCAGCAGGTCGATCGCTTCCGCTTCCGCGAGGAGAACGAGCGTATTGTGGCGACGGGGGGCCGTCCGGCACTTGGGCGTCCGCTCCTGCTTGGCATCACCAAGGCATCGCTCTCTACGGATAGCTTCATCTCAGCGGCCAGCTTCCAGGAGACTACCCGCGTTCTCACCGAAGCCAGCATCAACGGTGCGATCGATAACCTGCGCGGACTCAAGGAGAACGTGATCGTCGGGCGTCTCATCCCGGCGGGCACCGGCCTGGAGTACTACCGCAACGTCCAGCTCTCTCCAGAACTGGAAGAAGCGGCAGCCCGGGTCCAGCAGGAGGTTTCGGCCGAGATCGAAGCGGCTGAGCGAGAACTGGAGCTTATGCGCCAGGAAGGCGAAGCCGAGGAGATGGCTGCCGAGTAGCCACCTGCGGTGGGGCCAGCGGTCTTTGGCTGGTTCACGGCAGACTGCCCAGACGGGTTTTTCATCGATCAACACAAAAGGCCCGACGCAAGCCGGGCCTTTTCTTTTTTTCTCAATGCCTTGCGCTCGACAAGGCGGAATAGCTATCCAAGTTGGACGTTACTAAAGGAGCAACACAACGCGGCTGTTCTTTATTCCGGCCTTATTTACCTCGTGGTAACATTTGAGTCAATCAAGGCAATCCACTCAAGCGGAAACCAGAATTGCATAATCAATCTGTAGCTGCAGCTGTATCTGAATTTCCGGTGCTTCGTCCCACCGCAGCAAAGCCCCCAATGCTGATGGAGCGGACTCAGCCGGTTCTGGAAAAACTCTCCCGCACGCTTGGGGAACCAGTCATCACGTATTGGAATTCGAGCAAAGGGTCCATCTGCCAAAGTGATGTCGCAGGCTTGTACTCTGTGCTGCGCAGCGTTGGGAAGATCGAACGCTTGTCTTTGTTCGTAAAGTCCGATGGTGGTTCGGGCCAAGCCTCGTTGCGCATGGTCAATCTCCTGCGCCGGTATGTGAAGCACCTGACGGTGCTTACGCCCCTGGAGTGCCAGTCTGCGGCAACCATGCTCGCGCTTGGCGCGGATCGCATTCTTATGGGGCCGCTGGCGCATCTTTCCGCGGTCGATACTTCTCTGACGCACGATCTCTCGCCGATTGACCGCGACAACGACCGCGTAAGTGTCAGCAACGACGAATTGTTGCGCGTTGTCCGTCTTTGGACTGAACAGGCGAAGGACTCCACCGCCAATCCTTATGAATCCCTGTTCCCCTACGTCCACCCGCTGGTGATCGGCGCAGTTGACCGGTCCAGCGCGCTATCGACGCGCATCTGCGAAGAGATCCTCTCCTATCACATGGACGATAAGGACCGGGCGCGCGAGATCAGCAACAACCTCAACTCCAGTTATCCATCGCACAACTATCCGATAACGTTGCGCGAGGCCAAGCGGATCGGTCTTAACGTTGAAGCCATGGACGACAACGTAAATGCCCTCCTCTTCGAATTGAATGAAGTTTACTCAGAGATGGGGCAGAGTGCGACGACCGACTACGACGAAAAGAATTCGCACGACAACAGCATTATCAAGCTGATGGAAGCGAGCGGGACGCTGATCTACTACCAACTGGACAAGGATTGGCATTACCGGAGCGAAGAGCGGCGCTGGGTAGCTCTCAATGAACGAAGCATCTGGCGGAAGGCAGAGATCGTGAAGGGCAAAGTCACAATTTCGCAATTGCACGTGCGCTAAGCGCAGCAGCCTGCGACGCTCCCCCTGAACCCCGTCGCACCACTTGCTTGTCGATTTACCTTCCGGTTTTGAAAATAGTCTTCTGCAGGCGGCCGGATGTTTCCGCACGATTTCGCTTGGTATGCTTTGAAACGTACATGGCGGCATCGGCGGCGCTTAACAGGGTATCCGCGATCTCCCCGTCTTCGGGATAAAGAGCAAAGCCCACACTGGCCGCCCCGCGCAATACGTAGCCTTCCACGGCAAATGGAGCATCGAAGCAACGCTCCAGCCGTTGTGCGATCTCATGGATGGATGGGCGGCTCCGTACCAACGGAACGAGCGCGGCGAATTCGTCGCCCCCCAATCGGGCAAGCATGTCACCCGAGCGAAGCTGGCGCTTCATCCGAATTGAAACTTCCTGCAAATAAAGGTCGCCCACATGATGGCCGTACTGATCATTGACCTGCTTGAACTCGTCGAGGTCGATATAGATAAGTCCAAAGACTCCGGCCTGCTCGCGCGCCTTTGCGATCTGCTCTTCGAGATAGCGGTCCAGAGAGAAGCGATTGTAGATGTCGGTGAGCAAGTCAAACTCGGAACGATAGACAAGGTCCTTGTAGAGTTTGCGAGTTTCGATGGCAAGTGTTGCCAGCCGCACGCCCGCTGAGAGCGCGGCTGCCTCTTCCTGGGTTTCGGTCCCTGCGCTTTCAACTGCGGCATAGAGTGTCCCCAGCGACCCTCCAGAGCGCGCGGAGATATCGCGGCGGATGTTGCGCAACACTTCGGTCGGCGGAGCCACCTTTCCCAGGCGCGCCCCGTCCGTCATCTCGCACCAGCAGTATGCATTGTTCAGACTGAACGAAACCAGGTCCGCGATCTCTTCGATCAATTCGGCCAGGGGCCGCGAACTGTTGATGTCTTCCAGAATCTGACTTCGCCGGTGTTCGAGCTGCGTATTGTGCCGCTCAGAAGCTGCCTCCGCTTCGGCGCGCACGGTCATGGCCACGGTTTGCCTGTGCACTTTGGTCCGCATGGTCCAACCCCAGCCGCTTACGATCAACACAATGACAAGCAATGCGCCGACTACGCGAATAAGATTGGCGACACTCAGCAAAGAAGGCGCAGCCACCACATTGATATCGTCGGTGGTGCGCAAAAGAATATCGAACGGCACCTGCGTGTCGAACGGATTGGAAGCTCCCATCACGCAGACGCCAGTGACGCGAATCCTGGAGCCGAGAGGCAGGTGCCTCATGAGTGGCGGCGGCGTTGGATGGAGGCTCCGGAGCGGCGGCTGTCTATAGATTGCTGAGAACAGGTTGCCATCTGCTTCCAGTACATATTCATCCTGAGCGGCGCTCCGCGTCTCAGCAACGACCTGTCCTTCGATTGTCACCAGGTCGAAAAGATGGTGGCTGGTTGTGAGTTCGCTCCAGATGACCGGACGAGGTTCGATTGGAGTTGCCACCTGGCGATCGCGAATTTCGCCGTTGGTCAAAGTCAGAAATCCGTCATGCACGTCTGGGAATCCAGTTGCCTCCGCCTGGTCCCCGATGCGCAGCGGTGCAACCGATGAGGTCATGACCCACAGGCTCTTCGAGCCATCCTGGAGCACCACAGCGGTGCCTGGTTGAGCATAGGTGATTGTTCCATGAACGCGCACTCTTTCGGTCAGGTTGTGCACGTGGTAGCCAGTGAGAATCTCATCCATTGAGGTCACGGGCAGCGCCCACGGATTCGTGGCGGCGCGCTTCAGCACCTTTACCCCGTCGAGCGAACCGACGTGCATCAGAATTCCGGTCTGCTGCATCTTGCCGTCGAAACGACCTGAAACGGCACCGGTGACCTCGACCTCAGCATCAAGGGAGTCATTGAGAGCATCGAGGTTGTCGCTGTCGATCACTGCATCGATGGGTCCGCCTTCGGTGCGCAGTTGGAGCGAAATGGCTGACGTGTCCGAACTCATCGCGAGATCGACATTGCGCACCGTTGCGTGCACTGTGACGAGTTTGCAGTCGAACTGCGCGCGAATCAATTGGTCGAACGTGGCTGGGGTGGATGCGGGAAGGCTGCCGTGGCCAAGCACAGTAATGCTGGTGGCCGACACAAAAGGTCTGAAGCTCTCATGTGTTGTGCCCTTGATCAGAACACGATCACCAGCCGCCAGTTGAATGGCCGCGTTTGGCTGCACGTAGATCGCAAACTCGCCATCCTGTACAAAGAGTGTTCGCTCGTATCCTCGGAAGTACGTGACGGAAGCTTCGAAGGCTACCGGAATCTGATGGCTGGCTTCGGCGTTGGATAGCGCATGGATCGCTTTTAAAGAATTGAGTGGAGTTGGTTCCTCACTCCTGGCAGTCCAAGCGCACAACAGCACTGCGAGCGAAAGGACCATTCCCTTCATCGCGCAGGCGAGGTGCGGCCGGCTTTTTCCAGCGCTGAACATCCGTGCTTCCTTCCGGGCCTCTATTTCGCTAAGTTTTGAAACAAAGCAGCTTAGCTCAACTCATTGAGGCCCGAATATTCGGGATGAATGCCAATCATCT
>WNGL01009437.1_pt1 | contig 12966 bp, 20 predicted proteins | sample 5400591 | NCBI WGS metagenome assembly WNGL01 (sample SAMN13153377, study PRJNA577476) | soil metagenome | isolation source: 80 cm soil or saprolite under Garry oak tree replicate 1 | place: USA:California | collected 2016-06-15
CGCCCGCGATGCTCCGCACCATGCCCCGAAGGAAGCCCTCCGCGACCAGCTCCAGCTCGACGAAGTCGCCACGCCGCGAGACCCGGGCTGATCGCATCTCGCGCACCCTCCCGGCCGGCGGCTCAGAGGCCGAGCAGTAGCTGGTCCAGTCGTGCTTGCCGACCAGGGCGCCCGCCCCCATCGACATCGCCCCGACGTCGAGCGTCTCGCGCACGTGCCAGCAGCGGCCGCGGTCCAGGGCGGGCCGCGCCGGCCGGTCCAGGTACCGATACCGGTACCGGCGCCAGCGAGCGGAGTAGCGGGCGTGGAAGTCGTCGGCCACGTGTTCCGCGGACAGAACCGCCACGTCCTCCGGCAGCTTCGCGTTGAGGGCCGCCATCAACCGATGCGGCGAGATCCGCCCGTCGGTATGGAAGTTGGCAACCTGTCCTTTCGCGTGCGCGCCCGCGTCGGTGCGCCCCGCGCCGTAGACCACATGGTCCTTGCCTGTGATCTCACGCAGCGCGCGCTTCAGCTCGGCTTCGACGGTTCGGCCGTGAGCCTGCTGCTGCCAGCCGGCGAAGCTCGTCCCGTCGTACTCCAGCACGATTTTGATATTCACTTTTTAAATGTCGGCCGGCGGAGCCCCTCCGGCCCTTCGGGCCACCTCCCCATGAATGGGGAGGAGTTGCTCAACCTCAGTCCACTAGCTCGATGATCACCATCGGCGCCGCGTCGCCGAGGCGCGGGCCCTTGTGGATGATTCGCGTGTATCCGCCTGGCCGCTCGGAAAGCCTCGGTACCAGGTTCGAGAACAACCTCTCCACCACCTCTGGTTTGGAGATCTCCTCGCTGACCTTGCGACGCGCGGTGACGTCCCCGTCCTTGGCGGTGGTGATGAGGCGCTCGACCCAGCGCCGGAGCTCTTTGGCGCGCGCCTCGGTCGTGGTGATGCGTCCGCTCGGGTTTTCCAGGAGCGACGTGCACAGGTTGCGCATCAGCGCCTTGCGCGCGTCGGTGTCCCGGTTGAAGCGGCGGCCGCTCTTTTGGTGGCGCATGGAAACCGCCTAGCCGCGCAGGACCGTGCCCATCTCTTCGGGCTTGATGAAACCCTTCTCGACGAGCTTTTCCTTGATCTCGTCCAGCGACTTGCGCCCGAAGTTGCGCAGCGCGAGGAGCTCCTCCTCTCGCTTCTGGAGCAGCTGGCCTACGGTCTGGATCTCATTCGCCTTCAGGCAGTTGAACGCGCGCACGGAGAGGTCGAGCTCCTCGATCGGCGTGTCCATCAGCCGGTTCTGACCGGTCTTCTCGCCGCGCAGGTCCTGCTCGTGCCTCTCGATGTTGTCGCGGAACTTGACGAAGAGGTTGAGGTGTTGGGTGAACAGCTCGGCCGAGTGGCTCACCGCCTCCTCGGGTGACATCGTCCCGTCGGTCCAGACCTCGATGATCAGCCGGTCGTAATCCGTTGACTGGCCGACACGCGTCTTCTCGACGACGAAGTTCGCCTTTTCCACCGGGGAGAAGATCGAGTCGATGGGGATGACCCCGATCGGCTGCCCCTCACGCTTGTTCCGCTCGGCCGGGACATAGCCCTTGCCGCGCTCGACGTTCAGCTCCATCCGCAGGTGGCCCTTGGCCGCCAGCGTGCAGATGTAAAGGTCAGGGTTGACGATCTCGACGTCCGAAGTGGCCTGGATGTGCGAGGCGCGTACCTCGACCGGCCCCTTGACATCGAGGAGCAGGGTGATCGGGTCCTCGGTGAAGCTCTTCAGACGGAGCTTCTTGAGGTTGAGGATCACCTCGGTCACGTCTTCCTTGACGTGCGGGATCGCCGTGAACTCATGTGCGACACCGTCGATCTGGATCGACGTCACCGCGGCGCCCCAAAGCGAAGAAAGCAGCACGCGGCGCAGCGTGTTGCCAAGGGTGGTCCCAAACCCCGGGTCCAGGGGCTCGATGTCGAACTTGCCATAGTTCGCGCTCGTCTCGAACTGGGCGGACCTTGGAGGCCTCCAGCGCCACGTCAAACACGCCGTCCGAACCCTTCACCTTGAGCTCGTCACCGGGCTTGAGCTGGTACGAGGGCACGTTCACCAACTTGCCGTTGACTTCGAAGTGCCGGTGAGTCACCAGCTGACGCGCCTGCTTACGTGAGGTGCCCAGCCCGATGCGATAGACGACGTTGTCCAGGCGAAGCTCGAGGTGGCGGAGCAGGTTGATACCTGTCACCCCCGGCTCGTTCGAGGCCTGGTCGAAGTAATTGCGGAACTGCTTCTCGAGCAAGCCATAGATGCGGCGGGCCTTCTGCTTCGCGCGCAGCTGCAGACCGTAGTCCGACGTCTTGCGTTTGCGAGCCTGGCCGTGCATCCCGGGCGCAAAAGCGCGGCGCTCGATGGCGCATTTCGGCGTGTAGCAGCGCTCGCCTTTCAAGTAGAGTTTGGCGCCCTCGCGGCGGCAGAACCGGCAGACCGGTCCGCTGTAGTTTGCCACTAGACCCTTCTCCTCTTGGGAGGGCGGCACCCGTTGTGCGGGATCGGCGTCACGTCCGTGATCGCGCTGACCTCGAGCCCGGTCGCCTGCAGAGAGCGGATCGCGGCCTCGCGCCCGGCGCCCGGCCCGCGAACGAAAACCTCGATCGAACGCATGCCGTGCTCCAGCGCCTTCTTGGCGGTCGCCTCCGCGGTGGTCTGCGCTGCAAACGGCGTCGACTTGCGGCTGCCCTTGAAGCCCTGCGCGCCGGCCGAGCCCCAGGCGATCACGTTGCCCTCTACATCGCTGATCGAGATGATCGTGTTGTTGAACGTGCTCTGGACGTGAGCCTGACCGGCCACCACGTTCTTGCGCTCGCGCCGCCGCGTGCGGACGACTTTCTTCTGCTTGGCCACTATTTGCCCGCCTTGACCTTCTTCTTGCCAGCCACTGCGCGCTTGGGTCCGCGCCGGCTGCGTGCGTTGGTCCGCGTGCGCTGGCCGCGCACCGGCAGGCCGCGGCGATGCCGCTGGCCGCGATAGGAGCCGATCTCGGTCAGGCGCTTGATGTTCATCGCGATCTCCCGGCGCAGGTCACCTTCGATGAGGATGTCTTTCGCGCTCGCCATCCGATCGACGATCTGGCGCAGGCGCGCGACCTCTTCCTCGCTCAGGTCCTTGGTGCGCTTGTGGGGATCGACGCTGGCGTTCTTGACGATCTTCTCGGCGGTCGTGTTGCCGATGCCGTGGATGTAGGTCATGGCGATGACGACGCGCTTGGACGGCGGAATGTCGACGCCTGCGATTCTTGCCATCTAGTCCCCTACCCCTGTCGCTGCTTATGTTTGGGCGTCTTGGAGCAGATCACGCGCACCACACCGTTGCGCTTGATCACCTTGCAGCTCGCGCACATCTTCTTGACGGACGGACGTACCTTCATCTCCAAATTTCTCGAATTCGCCCGCGCGACCGGTCGCTGGTCGCGAGCTCGACACCCACCTTGTCTCCGGCAAGCAGCCGGGTGAAATGGGTGCCCGCGCGATCGGCGACGTGAGCGAGGACCTTCGCCCCGTTCTCGAGCTCAACCCGGTAGACACCGTTGGGAAGAGGCTCCACCACGACCCCCTTCACGAGTGAGGGGCGTTGGGGCACGAACGGCGATTGTACCAAACTCGGTCTGAGCTTCAGTCGAGGGCTCCTTTCGTGAGCACGATGGGCCCCTTTTCTGTGATAGCGACGGTGTGCTCAAAGTAGGCCGACAGCGCGCTGTCTGCGGTGCAGATCGTCCAGCCGTCGGGCTTCATGTACACCTCGTGCGTGCCGGCGTTGACCATCGGCTCGATTGCCAGGGTCATCCCAGGCTTTAGTCGGGGCGGGGTGCCCGCCGTGCCGAAGTTCGGGACCTGGGGGTCCTCGTGCATCTGGCGGCCGATGCCGTGGCCGACGAACTGCCGGATCACCGAGAAGCCGGCCGCTTCGACGTGCTTCTGGATGGCCGACGAGATGTCGCCCAGGAAGCCGCCTGGGCGCGCCTTGTCGATGCCGACGTACAGCGCCTGTTCGGTGACCTTGAGCAGGCGGGCGGCCTCCGGCGTGATTTTGCCCACGCCGACCGTGATGCCGACGTCCGCCCAGAAGCCCTCCAAGACGAGGCCAAGGTCCAGGCTCACCAGGTCCCCAACCGCGATCTTCCGGTTGCCCGGGATGCCGTGCACCGCCTCATCGTTGATGGAGACGCAGATCGAGCGGGGGAACCCGTGATAGCCGAGAAAGCCGGGCGTGGCCCCGCCCTCGCGGATCAACTTGTCGGCGATGCGGTCGAGCTCGATCGTTTTGACCCCCGGCTCGCACGCCTCCTTGAGGGGTGGCAAGACAGACGCGAGCAAGCTGCCCGCGCGGGCCATCAGGTCGATCTCGTGGGCGGTCTTGAGGTTGATCATGCGGTTTTCGTCTTGGCCCCATCCCCCGGCTTTTCCGGAAGTGCGCCCTGCGCGCGCCCGGCGGCCGGGGACTTCCCCATCAATGGGGAAGAGTGTTTCCCGTTCACGGCAGCCAGGACCTGGCTGCTTATCTCATCAATTGTCCCCCGGCCGTCGATCTCGGAAACCAGGCGCTCGTGGCGGTAGTGGTCGAGCACGGGAACCGTCTTGTCGAGGTAGATCTCGATCCGCGGCCGGACGGCCTCGGGCTTGTCGTCCTCGCGCTGGACGAGCGCGCTGCCGTCGGCCGCGCACGCCGTGGTCTGGGGCGGGTAGGTCCGCTGGCACGTTGGGCAAACAAGCCTCCCTGAGAGGCGATGCAGAAGCTCCTCGACCGGGACCTTCAGGTAGATGACTCGGTCGAAGCGCTTGCCGAGCTCGTGCATCAGGTCGTCGAGCGCCTCGGCCTGGGGAACCGTTCGCGGAAAGCCGTCCATGATGAAGCCCGGGCCGCAGTCCGCCTTACCGAGACGGTGGCGGACGATGCCGATCATGATCTCGTCCGAGACGTACTGCCCCGCCGCCAGGATGGGCTGCGCCTGCCGGCCCAGCGCGGTGCCGGCCTGTATCTCCGCGCGGAGCATGTCACCGGTCGCGATGTGCGGGATCCCGAAATGCGTGCGCAGCATGTTGGCCTGCGTCCCTTTGCCCGAGCCAGGGGCGCCGTAGAGGAGCAGGTTCACTTGATGAACCCGCGGTACTGGCGCATCACCAGCTGGGTCTGCAGCTGCTTCATCGTGTCTAGGGCGACGCCGACCACGATGAGGATCGCCGTGCCTCCGAGATACATCTGCTGCTGGTTGATACCCGAGATCTTGGAGGTCGCGATGGGCAGCACGACAGTGATGAACCCGAGGAAGAGCGCGCCGACGAACGTCACCCGGTTCATCACCGCCTGCAGGTAGTCCGCGGTCGGACGTCCCGGGCGGATTCCCGGGATGAAGCTTGAATAACGTTTAAGGTTGTCCGCCACATCGTTCACGTCAAACGTGATCGCCGTGTAGAAATACGTGAACCCGAACGTAAGCAGGAAATAGAGCCCGTTGTAAGTGATCGCCATGGGCACGTTCGAGGTGCTTGGTGAGAAGTTGCCCTGGACCCACTTCGCCGCCTGGTAGTACCACGTCGTGGTCGGCGCGGCGTTGAAGTAGTTGGCGACGATCGTCGGCAGGAACATCACCGAGATCGCGAAGATGATCGGGATCACGCCCGCGTGGTTGACGCGAAGAGGCAGGAAGCTCGCCCGCCTCCCCACCTCGCGTCCGCCGGCGACCCGCTGCGCGGACTGGATGGGGATCTTGCGCACCGCCTGTTGCACCTCGATGATCACCGCGGTCATCACCAGGGCGACGAGCCCGAAGAGGATGAAGGGGATGTAGTCGGCCAGGCCGCCGCCCGCGGACTTGGAGCCGAACACCGCCGCGACACCCTGCGGCCCACGGCCAATGATGCCGGCGAAGATGATCAGCGAGACGCCGTTACCGATGCCGTACTCGGTGATGAGCTCGCCGAACCACATCAGCATCACGGTGCCTGCCGTGAGGACGAGGATGATCTGCAACCGCTGGAACCAGTCGAGCGGGCCAAGGATCGCAGGGGTCGTGTTCTGGAACAGCACCGTGAAGCCGTAGGCCTGGCCGGCGCCCAGCGCGACGGTGAGGTAGCGGCTCCAACGCTGGATGCGGCGACGACCGGCCTCGCCTTCCTTCTGGATCTCCTTGATGCGCTCGGAGATCACGGTCATCAGCTGCATGATGATCGTGGCGTTGATGTAGGGGTTCATGCCCATCGCGACCACGCTGAACCGGGAAAGACCTCCTCCTGAGAAGAGGTCGAGCAGCCCGAGCAGCGCCTGATTGTTGAACAGGTTGGCGAGCGCACCCTGGCTCGCGAGCGGGATCGTCACGTTGGAGAAGAGCCGGAACACGACGAGGATCCCGCCTGTGAACAGGATCTTGTTGCGAAGCTCCGGCAGCCGGATCGCGTTGATGAGCGCCTCGAGGAGATTCATCCTCTAAGCCTCGTCGGGAGGGGTGGCCTCCTCGACTGCTGCCGGCGGGGCGCTTTTCTTCTCACGCTGTGGCTTTGGCGCTGCCGCCTCTGCCGCCGGTGCGGCAGCCCGGGGAGCTTCGGCTGCGGGGAGTGGCTTCGGGGCTTTGGCCGCCGTGCGGCGAGGCCCGATCTTGCGCGGCTCTCCCAGGACTTTGACGCTCCCACCGGCCTTTTCGATCGCCTCCCGCGCGCTGTTGCTGAAAGCATGCGCCTCGACGTTCAGCTTGCGCTTCAGGCGCCCCGTGCCGAGCACCTTGACGTCCAGGCCCGGACGCACGAGGCCCGCTTCGAGCAGCGCTTCACCGTCGACCTTGGTCCCATCGCTGAACCGGCTGAGCTTGGAGACGTTGACGACGGAGTAGATCTTCTTGAACGGGTTCTTGAATCCGGGCAGCTTGGGGATGCGTTGCGAGAACGGCATCTGGCCACCCTCGAAGCCCAGGCGGAAGCCTTCGCTCCGCGCGTTCTGGCCTTTCTGACCACGCCCGGAGGTCTTGCCGCGACCCGATCCGGTTCCGCGGCCTACCCGCCGCGCCGGGCGGTGCGCGCCAGGCGCCGGCTTCAGGTCATGCAGCTGCATCGCTCAGTTGCCCCTCTGGTGCTTTTTCGTCGAGCGCGCACGCCAGATCTTGTAGCGGCTGCGCTTCGGCCGGACGAACGGCTCGCCCTCGACGGCGACCAGGAAGTCGACCCGGCGCAGCATGCCGCGAACGGCAGGGTTGTCCGGCAGCTCCCGCGTCTGGTTCATCTTCCGAAAACCCAACGACTCCACGGTCGCCTTGATCTCAGGCCGCGCGCCGATCGCGCTCTTCATGAGGGTGGCCTTGATCATCTTGTCAGCCACGGGTAGCCCCTCCGGCGGCCGCCGGCACGAGCTCCCCACCCTGCGGGGAGGCATTGCTCGGAGGCTCGGCGCTCTTGTAGGCGGCCGCGAGCCGCTTGCCGACCATCTGCTCGACCTCCTTGCCCCGTAGCTCCGCCACCTGCGACGCGGTCTTCAGCTGCTGGAGCGCGGCCAGGGTGGCCCGAACTGTGTTGATCGGGTTGTTGGTGCCGTGCGACTTGGTCAGGATGTCCTTGATCCCCGCGGTCTCGATCACCGCGCGCATCGCCCCACCCGAGATGACACCCGTGCCCGGCGCGGCCGGCTTCAGCATGATGCGCGCGGCCCCCCACTTGAGATGAACCTCGTGCGGGATCGTCGTCCCCACCATGGGGACCGTGATCATGTTCCGTTTCGCGACGTCCATCCCCTTGCGGATCGCCTCCGTTACCTCTCTGGCCTTGCCGATGCCTGCTCCGACCCGGCCGTTCATATCGCCGACGACGATCAGCGCGCTGAACGAGAACTTCCGCCCGCCCTTGACGACCTTGGCGACGCGGTTGACGCGAACGACTCGATCGGCGAGCTCTGAGCGCTCGCCGCTCGAATGCGGATACCTACCTCCACCTCTCTGGCTCAAAACTCCAACCCCGCTTCGCGCGCTGCATCGGCAAGCGCCTTGATTCTTCCGTGATACAGGAACCCACCGCGGTCGAACACGACGCTGCTCACCCCGGCGGCCTTCGCCTTGGCCGCGATGGCCTTGCCGACCTCGGCGGCCTGCGCAACGCCGTTGCCCTTGACCTTCATCTCCACGGTCGACGCGGCCGCAAGCGTCCGGCTTGCACCGTCGTCGATGAGCTGCGCGTAGAGGTGATTGAGGCTCCGAAAAACCGCGAGCCGCGGCCTTTGCGTTGTGCCGGCGACGTGGACACGCACCCGCTTGTGGCGCTTCGCCCGGTTCTCCTTGCGATCGTGGCGCTTGATCATGCGGTGGCCTTGGCCCCCTTGCCCGCCTTGCCTGCCTTGCGGCGGACCTTCTCGTCTCGATACCTCACGCCCTTGCCCTTGTAAGGCTCGGGCGGCCGCATTCCGCGGATGTCGGCGGCGACCTGGCCGACGTCTTCGATCGAGATTCCGTTGACCGAGAACTTGGTCGGATCCTGGACCTCGATCGAGATTCCCTTCGGAGGCTGGAACCGAATCGGGTGCGAGTAGCCGAGGTTTAGCACCAGCTCCTCCCCCTGCTTGGCTACGCGGTAGCCGACGCCGACCAGCTCCAGGTTCTTGGTGAAGCCCTTCTCGACGCCTTCGACCATGTTCGCCACCAGGCTGCGCACGAGACCGTGCATAGCGCGGTGACGGACGTCCTCGGACGGCCGCTCGAACACGAGCTCGCCGTCTGACTGCTTGATCGTGATGTCCGCCGGCAGGGTGCGCTCGAGCTGGCCCTTGGGGCCTTCGACCTTGACATGGCCCGGCGCCAGGGTGACCTTCACCGATTTGGGCACCGCAATCGGCAGCTTTCCGATCCGCGACAACTCTTCCTTATCTCCTACTACCAGACGTAAGCCAGGACTTCGCCGCCCAGCCCCTGGCGCAACGCCTGTCTTCCGCTCATGACTCCCTCAGCCGTGCTGAGGATGGCGATTCCGAGGCCGCCGAGAACCCGCGGGATCTCAGTCTTGCGTGCGTAGACGCGCAGGCCGGGGCGGCTGATCCGCTTCACCCCGGAGATCACTCGCATCCGATCCGGGCGGGACTTGAAGATGATACGCATCGTCTGCGTCGGTCCGTCAGCCTCGACGTCGTAGCCGGCGATGTATCCCTCGTCCTTGAGGACGCGGGCGATCTCGAGCTTGAGCCTCGATGCAGGGACCTTGACCTCGGGGTGTCGAGCAGCGTTCGAGTTCCGGATTCGGGTCAGCATGTCCGCGATCGGATCGCTGACGATGCCCGTCGCGGCGGTGCGCTTGACGTTCTTGTTGACCTTGCCAGCGGGCGGCCGGCCGTCGCCTGTTCGTGCGACTGCTGTAGCCATCACCAGCTCGACTTCGTCACGCCTGGGATGCGTCCCTCGGCGGCAAATTCGCGGAAGCAGATGCGGCACATGCCGAACTTGCGCAGGTAAGCGCGCGACCGCCCACACAGGCGGCAGCGATTATGGAAACGCACCTTGAACTTCGGTGTCACAAGGTCTCGCTTCCAGCGCTCGATGGATGATTTCTTCGCCAAAACTCTCTCCCCTTACCTCTTTCTGAACGGCATTCCAAGCCGAGTCAGTAAACTCCGAGCCTCGTCGTCCGTCTTCGCGGTCGTGATGATCGAAACCTCGAGCCCGCGCAGCTTGTCGATCTTGTCGTAGTCGATCTCCGGAAAGATCACCTGCTCGCGCAGTCCGAGCGAGTAGTTCCCGCGCCCATCGAACGCATCGGGGCTGACCCCGCGAAAGTCGCGGATGCGCGGCAGTGCGACGTTCAGCAGCTTGTCGAGGAAGTACCACATGCGGCGGCCGCGCAGGGTCGTCTTGATGCCGACGGTCTGGCCGGCGCGCAACTTGAACGCGGCGACCGACTTCTTGGCCTTGACCAGCTGCGGCTTCTGGCCGGTGATCGTCTGTACGTCACCGACCGCGGCGTCGAGCGCCTTGTCGTTGTCCTTCGCCTCGCCGATGCCGATGTTGACCACGATCTTGTCGACGCGCGGCACCTGCATGGCGTTCCCGTAGTCGAACTCCTTGGTCAGCTGCTGGGTCACCGTTTTGCGGTACGACTGGAGCAGGCGCGGCGGCGCCTCCGACCTGGTGCCGGGCGCCTTCGGGGCCTGCTCCTTCTTGGGAGCTTGCTTCGCTTTCGCCACTGCTACTGAGCCTCCGTCTTGCGCACGCGCTCGTATGGCTCCCCACAGTGGCGGCAGATGAGCACGCGCGCTCCCGACTCGAGGATGGTGTGCTTGGTCCGCGTCGGCCGGCCGCAAGATGGGCAGACGAGCATCACGTTGGAGTAGTCGAGCGCGGCCTCGAAGTCGACGATCCCACCCTGCGCGACCTGCACGCCACCTCGGCGCTGACCCGCCTTGGTGTGCCGCTTCAGGATGTTGACGCCCTTGACGACGATCTTGTGCTGGTCGGGGATGGTGCGCAGCACCTCGCCCTGCTTGCCCTTGTCCTTGCCGGCGATGACGATCACGGGATCGCCGGGCGCGAGGTCGAGCCAGCGGCGCGTCGGTTCTGGTTTGTTTCTGAGCATTGTTCTAAAGGACCTCCGGGGCGAGCGAGATGATCTTCATGAAGTTGCGCTCGCGCAGCTCACGCGCGACAGGTCCGAAGATACGGGTGCCGCGCGGGTTGTTGGCCGTGGCGAGAAGCACGGCCGCGTTCTCGTCGAAGCGGATCAGGGAGCCGTCCGGCCGCTTGTACTCCTTGTTGACACGGACCACGACAGCCTTCACCACCTCGCCCTTCTTGACCTGGCCACCGGGTTGGGCCGACTTGACGGTGGCGGTGATGATGTCGCCGACGTAGGCGTACTTGCGGTAGTGGCCGCCGGCCACGCGGATGACCAGGAGCTCCTTCGCTCCTGAGTTGTCCGCGACCTTTAAGCGTGTCTCTTGCTGGACCACGCCTAGCGAGCCTTCTCCACAATCTCGAGCACGCGCCACCGCTTCTCTTTGGAGATGGGGCGTGTCTCGGTGATGCGGACGAGGTCGCCCACGCCGCACTCGTTCTTCTCGTCGTGGACCTTGAAGCGGGTGCGCTGCTGCACCGTCTTGCGATACAGACGGTGCGCCTTCGACGAGCCGACCTGGACGATGACGGTCTTGTTCATCTTGTCGGAGATGACGGTGCCCAGGCGGACCTTGCGCCTGCCGCGCGCCGCGGTAGGGGCTGTCTGAGTGGCGGTGTCGCTCATTCAGCGTCCTCCTTCTTTTTGCCACGGCCACGCTTGGGCTTGGGCGCCTCTTCCTCTTCGACCACCTCAACAACCTCATCCGCGGCCGGCAACTCTGCCACGGCCACGGCCGACGGCTCCTCCTCGGCGCTCGGGGCGATCCCGAAGTCGCGCTCCCGGATGACCGTCAGGATCCGCGCGATGTCGTGGCGGACCTTGGAGATCTGGCTCGAGTTCTCGAGCTGGCCGACGGCGTGCTTGAACCGGAGCTCGTACAGCTCGCGGCGCGCCGAGCGCAGCCGCATCCCGAGCTCGTCTGCCTCGAGGACGCGAAGCTCGTCGACCTTCATCTCGAGCTCCCGCTCTCAGCAGAGGAGACAAAGCGCGTCTTGATCGGCAGCTTCGCCGCCGCGAGCTTCATCGCCTCTTTGGCGACCTGCGGCGTCACGCCGCCCATCTCGAACAGCACGCGCCCGGGCTTGATCACCGCGACCCAGCCCTCAGGATTTCCCTTGCCCGAGCCCATCCGGGTCTCCGCGGGCTTCTTGGTGATCGACTTGTCCGGGAAGACGCGGATCCAGATCTGGCCGCCGCGCTTGACGTGCCGGGTCATCGCACGCCGGGCGGCTTCGATCTGCCGGTTGCTCATCCAGCACGCTTCCATCGCCTGCAGGCCGTAGTCGCCGAACGCCACTGTGGCGCCGCGCGTGGCGATGCCCTGGCGCCGGCCGCGGTGCATCTTGCGGTACTTGACGCGCTTGGGGATCAGCATCAGCTGTCCACCTTCTTCGTATTGCGGGTGGTCCCGGCCTTCTTGACAGCGGCTGGCGTCGACTTGGTGGGCGCCGCGGTCTTCTTCACCTCAGTCTTGGCTTCGGCCTTCGGTTTAGGAGCGGCCTTGGGCCGGGCCGGCGCGGCTTTCTTCTCCTCGACCTTGGCGGTGGCGGTTCGGGTCCGGCGCGGCGCCACCGCGGCGGCGGCTTCCGGCGCGGCGACCTCGATCTGCGCGGCCTGCGGCTCCGCGACCGCCTCGATGAGCTCGGCCTGCGGCGTCAAGGCCTCGGCCACCTGCACCGTCTCCTCTGCGATCGGCGCCTGGCGGCGCTGCGCAGGCGAGATCTGGTCCTTGTAGATCCAGACCTTGATGCCGATCGCGCCGAACGTCGTCTTGGCGGTCGCGCGACCGAAATCGATGTCCGCGCGCAGGGTGTGAAGCGGGACCCGGCCCTCGCGGTCCTGCTCGCGGCGCGCCATCTCCGCGCCGCGCAGGCGGCCTCCGGCGTAGAGGCGGATGCCCTTGGCGCCGGCGCGCATCGTGCGCAAGATCGACTGCTTCATCGCGCGCTTGTAGCTGATGCGGCGCTCGATCTGGGACGCAATGTTCTCCGCCACGAGCTGGGCATCGAGCTCCGGCTGCTTGATCTCCTGGATCGAGATCCGCACCCGGTTGCCGAATCGCTTCTCGAGGTCTTCCCGCAGCTGGTCGACGCTCGACCCGCCCTTGCCGATCACGATGCCGGGCTTGGCGGTGTGGATGGTCACGGTCAGCTGCGCGTTCGACGAGCGCTCGGTCTCGATCTTCGCGATGCCCGCGTTGCGGAGGCGCGCGAGGATGACGCGGCGCATCTCGAGGTCCTCATGCAGCATCTTCGTGTAGTCCTTGGGGTTGGCGAACCAGTTGGCCTCCCAGGGACGGAAGAAGCCGAGGCGGAACGCGTTCGGATTGACCTTATGACCCAATCAGTTACTTCCTTCCATCCGGCTGGTCTTCGACG
>WNGL01016409.1_pt1 | contig 12966 bp, 10 predicted proteins | sample 5400591 | NCBI WGS metagenome assembly WNGL01 (sample SAMN13153377, study PRJNA577476) | soil metagenome | isolation source: 80 cm soil or saprolite under Garry oak tree replicate 1 | place: USA:California | collected 2016-06-15
ATGCCGCTGGTGCGGCTTCGTCATTGATCGAGCAGGCGCCCGCGCAATTCCTCGAACGGGATCATGACGTGATCGCGAAACGCGGCGCGTTGCGCAAGCGTGCGATACCAGCGTTCGACCTGCGGCAGCGGCGGACGCTCGATCTCCAGTTCGAAATACCGGTACAGCGACGTTCCGGCGGTGATGTCGGCCAGGGTCAGCGCGTCTCCGAGCAGAAATGAACGGCGCTCGAGCAGTCGCTCCAGCTTTTCAAAATGCCTGACGCAGCGCGCCAGCGACGCCCGGATCGCCGGCCAGTTTCGTTTGTCTTCGGGGGTTCGATAGAATCCCCAGAACACGCCGACCAGGAAATCCGGCTGCAGCGAGGTTTGCGACCAGTCCATCCAGCCGTCGACAACAGCGCGAACCGCCGGATCGCCAGACCAGAAATGTCCGGCGCCGTGACGCGCGGCCAGATAGCGAAGAATGGCGTGCGATTCCCAAACCGTCGCATCACCGTCCTGAATGACGGGCACACGGCCATGGGGATTCATCGCCAGGAAAGCTGATGTATCGAGCCCGCCGAACCTGCCACCGGCGTCGATATGCCGGTGTTCAAGCCCCAGTTCGCCGATCAGCCACATCACCTTCTGGACATTGAATGAACTGCGTCGCCCCCAGACTTTCAGCATTTTTGGCTCTCGACGGCGTTTCAAAGTTCGCTAGCATTGGATCTTAAGCAAATGCTCCACCGGTTGCTATGCGGATTCCCGCATGCGGCTCAAAGGTGTGGGCCGGGAGGCGTTCATGAGAGTATTTGGCGCGCTGGCAGCGGCGCTATCGGTGCTGCTGTGGCCGGCTTTGGCTGCGGCGCAGGACTTTCCCAATAAACCGATCCGGCTGATCGTGCCGTTTCCGGCCGGCGGCCCGAACGACATCATCGCGCGCGTGGTCGGCCAGCGCATGTCGGAGCTGACAAAACAGCCGGTGTTGATCGACAATCGCGGCGGGCAGGCCGGCGTGCTGGGGACCGATGCGGTCGCGAAAGCAAATCCCGACGGCTACACCATCGGGATCGTGAGTGCGAGCGCGCTGGTCATCAGCCCGACGATGGAAAAGGTCCCCTACGACGTCGGCAGGGATTTCGCGCCCGTCACGCTGGCCGTGACGGTGCCGGAGATGCTCATCGTTGCGAGCAACTTTCCCGCCAACAACATGGCTGAACTGGTCGCGCTTGCGAAAGCGCAGCCCGGCAAGTTCAATTTTGCCTCCGCAGGCGTTGGCGGCCTGCCGCATCTCGCCGGCGAACTGCTCAAGCTGACGGCGAAGATCGACATCGTCCACGTGCCCTATCGCGGCGCGGCGCCAGCCATCAACGATCTGCTTGGCCAGCAGGTGCAGATGGCATTCCTCGATTTGCCGGTGTTGCTGCCGCATATCAAGGCCGGCACGCTGCACCCGATCGCGCTCGGCGCTCCCCAGCGCGCACCGACCGCGCCGGACGTGCCGACCACCGCGGAAGTCGGCATGCCGGATATCCTGATCGAGAACTGGTACGGCATGGTCGCGCCGGCGAAAACGCCGAACAACATCATCGCAGCGCTCAACCGCATTGCAAATGAGGCGATGGCCGATCCATCGGTGAAGGAAAAGCTCGCCGATCAGGGCCTCACCGTGGCCGGCGACACGCCGGAGCATTTCCGTGGATATATCGAGGCCGAGACCAAGAAGTGGGCAAGAGTGATCAAGGATGCGGGAGTCGAGATGACGAAGTGAATCTATTGCGCCGCCTTGTTAGCGTTGCGCGGCCTTGTCAGCGCTGCGCGGCTTTGCGCAAATGGTCCACCAACAGCTTGGCTGGCCGCGGCAAGGTTTTGAAACTGCGGGCGCAGATCGCCAGTTTGCGGTTGGCCCAGGGGTCGCGGATCCGGATCATCATGATCGGCATCGACCGCGCGCAACGCTTCGCGGCGGTTTCCGGCACCACGGCAATACCGACATCCGCCGCCACCATCTGGCAGATCGCGTCGAAATCCCGCAAGCGCGCGCGGAATTTCAAGCGTACGCCGAGCCGTGCGGCGTGTTTGGCGATATGGATCTGAAGCGCGGTCGAATTCGTCAGTCCGACGAAGTCACGATCCCTCACCTCCTGAAAATCGATCTGACGACGGCCGGCGAACTCGCCGCGCCGCGCGGTGACCAGCATCAGCCGGTCCTCGCTGAACAGAAATCGCTCGACGTTATCAGGAAGTGCATGCTCGGCTGCAAAGCCGAGATCCGCGGCACCGGTGGCAATCGCCGCGGCGATATCGGTGCTTTCACGTTCCTCGATATCGACGTTGATATCCCGATATTCCCGCAGGAATGCCGCCAGCGCCTTCGGCAGGTGCTCCGACAGACCCGAGGTGTTGGCAAGCAGATGCACGCTGGCCCGGGCGCCGCTGGCATAGGCCGAAAGATCGCCGCGCATCGCATCGACATTGTGGAAGATGATCCGGGCATGATCGAGCAGGCTTTCGCCGGCCGCGGTCAGCTCAATGCCGCGGCGGCCGCGCTTGAGAAGCGCTGTGCCGAGGCCGGCTTCCAGGCTCTTGATCCGCGCGCTTGCCGACGCCAGTGCAAGATGAGAACGGAGCGCGCCGCCCGTGATGCTGCGCGCCTCGGCCACCGCGATGAACAGCTGCAGGTCAATCAGATCGAAACGCATGGCGAAGTCCGCTGTCTGCCTTCGTCAGGGCCGAAGGCTTGCTCCGTAACCTCCAGATTGTCCCGATCGCGCGGATCGGTCAATGTGCCGGGATGTCAGACCCTCTCCTGCTCTTCATCGCCGCGGCGTTCCTGTTCGCGGGTTTCGTCAAGGGCGTGATCGGGCTTGGCCTGCCGACGGTGTCAATGGGCCTGCTCGCCATCACGATGCAGCCTTCGCACGCGCTCGCCATCGTCATCGTGCCGGCTGTGGTCACCAACATCTGGCAGACTTTTGTCGGCCCGTATTTGCGCGATATCATGCGACGGCTGTGGCCGCTGATGGTGGGTACGGTGATTGGAATCTGGCTGAACGCCGGCATGTTGACCGGCCCCTATGCGCGCTACGGCACCATCGTTCTCGGCGTTTTGCTGGTGATTTATGCCATCGTCGGGCTCAACAAATTCAGCTTCAATGTCGCGCGCAGAGACGAAAAATGGATCGGCGGCATCGTCGGCGTCATGACAGGCGTGGTTTCCGCCGCCACCGGCGTGCAGGTGATCCCCTCGATGCCGTTCATGCAGTCGATCGGCATGGAGAAGGACGAACTGGTGCAGGCGCTCGGGGTGTTCTTCACCGTCGCGACGGTGGCGCTGGCCTTTAATCTCACCAGCGCCGGGTTGCTGACGGCGGCGACCGCATGGCCGGGCGCGGTCGCCATGGCGGCTTCCTTCACCGGCATGTTCGTCGGACAGGCCGTGCGCTCGCGGCTGCAGCCGGAAACCTTCCGCCGCTGGTTTTTGATCGCGATGATACTTCTCGGGCTCTATCTGGCGGGCAGTGCGGTTTACAATATTCAGCGCGCCTGAAGCATGGCGATGCGGGTGCCGAGATAGACGAACAGCCCGCCCAGCGCGCGATTGACCCAGAGCGAGGCGGGAGCGGATTGCCCGATCAGGGCGCTAGCCGACAAATCTGCCACACTTCGTTACGGACGAGCCGTCATAGTTCTAATTTTACGAAACATTTAGCCATTCCCGATATGGATCTTGGTCGGCTTACGACAGCCTCCCAGAACGCTCAGGATGAGCGATGCCAGATGCACAATTATCAATCATCGACGAAGTCGAAACGACAATAAGTATCGGGTCAGCGGAAAAGCGCCTGGAAACGATCAAGCGCGTTACGGATCTTTTTCTGTCGTCCGCTGGCAGCTTCAATCATGAGCAAATCGAGCTGTTCGGCGATTTGCTTGAACGCCTGATCAAGACGATAGAAATCCGGGCGATTGCAGATGTGAGTGCGCGTATCGCGCTGGCGGAAATGAGCATTCAACTTGCTCCCGTCGGCCAGGCGCCGTCTTCCGTCGTCCGCCGCCTTGCCATGAACGACGAGATCACGATCGCCGGACCCGTTTTGACGGAATCTGCCCGTCTGAGCACGGAAGACCTGGTGGAAATCGCGGAAACCAAAGGCGAGCAGCACCTGCTGGCCGTTTCGGGGCGTTGGTGGTTGAAGGAAGTCATCACCGACGCGCTATTGGCCCGCCGGTACCCAAGCGTCAGTCGGCGGCTCGTCAGCAATCCCGGAGCGCGGTTTTCCGCAGCCGGATTTGCCACTGTCGTGGCGCAGGCTGAATCCGATCCCGAGCTTGCCACGGAGACCGGGATCCGGGTCGACTTGCCGTCGGAGCTTCGCCGTCAACTGTTGCGCAATGCGACGGAAGCGGTCCGATCGCGGCTATTGTCACGTGCGCCACCTCACTTGTTCGAGGAGATCCGAAGTGTAATTGCGGCCGTCGCAGCGGGAGCCAATCGCGAAATGTCCAAGGTTCGCGACTTTACCGCGGCCAAGCGTTTGGTGGCGCTGCTCAAGAAAAAAGGCGAACTCAATGAAGCGGCGTTGAGCGGGTTCGCCAGACAGCGAAAATATGAAGAGACCGTCGTCGCACTCGCCGAACTGTCGCACTCCACCATCGAGATCATTCGCCCTCTGATGCAAAGCCTTCGCGACGACGGCGTTCTGGTTCCCTGCAAGGCAGCAGAGCTTAGCTGGGAGACCGTAAGCGCCGTGCTGGACAGCCGCTTTGCGACCGGCTCGATGGCCCCGCACGAATTGGCCAAGGTCAGAACCAGTTCGCCGGAATGGCAACCGAAGACGCGCGCCGTTTGCTCAGGTTTTGGCAGGTACGATCGTCACCTTCGCCATCACGCGCGAATTGATCCGGCGTTTGCCGGCCTGACCCGTCTTGCAGGCCTTCGTCACGTTTTCCGCATTTCGTCGATATTGGCGCGCGGCCGCAGAGCCCATCAGCTCGGAGGCCGATTCACGTTTGATTCATTGTGATTGTTAGAATGGGATTCAAATTTTCCATTCATGGTCGCGCCGTTGGCCAGGGGGCCAGGCGCTATCGCCGCGCGAAGTTCGCGTTGCGATGAGCGCTGCACGAGCGAGGCCGCCAGGCTGCCTCGTCTTGAATTAGGAAACACGAGCAATGGCGACCACGGGACGAGCGCCCTGTGCTGACAGTTGCTTCGAATCCGGAATGACGCCGTCGAAGTGCGATGGCATTCCAGGCGAAGGCTCTCGCCCACTGCGCGCACTCGCCTCAAGGCTTTTGACGCTCTGCGCCATATCGTGCGCGATGGCGGTTGCCGGTTGCGCCAGCAATTCCGCTCAGCGTGAAGTCAAGGCAGACCCCGCCCCCGCTGCCGCACCTGCCGAAGTACACTCTCAGCTGCGAATTCACCGGCCGAACCGCGCGCTGCTGACACCGCAACCAGCGCCCGACTGCGAGTTGAAGGCGTCCGATCTGAAGACCGTCGATCCGGATCAATGGGCGCGCCTGAAGCTCGATTACGAGCGGCAATGCTACCAGGCTGCGGAGAAGATGGTACGCGACCGTCTGCGGCTGCTGCAGGCATCGAGCAGGTGCGAGATTGAGCCCGCTCGGCATCCACTGGCGACTATCCGGTCACATGCGCGCCGCGAGAAGCGCAGTTCATCAGCCGCTCCAATATCGTGACCGTCCGATCTCTTGGCCGATGGTTATTTGACCATTAACGGTAGCGGCACGTAATCCCCGACATCGGCAGCGGCGGTATCGGGCTCCGCCGTCAAGCCATGTTTTAGCCATACTGGAACACGACTTTCCAGCTGGAATGTCCGTTTGGATACGTATGTCCTTGATAGTCGGCGACTCCGCGGTGGGAATTTCTGACGAGGAGCGGACGCGAGAGTAACTATTCAACTATGAAAACTCTCTACGATTTGCTCGGCGCACTTCCGGACGATGATGCCGAGAGTCTCAGAACTGCATTCCGCAACGCCGTCAAAGCGAACCACCCAGACGTCGCCACGGACGATCCGGATGCTGCGTTAAGGTTCAGGCAGATTGTTCGCGCCAATGCCATCCTTAGCGATACGGAACAGCGGGCGACTTACGACCGACTGCTCGCGCTCACACTCCGGCGGCCTGATCCGACGTCGAAGCGCTCGAGCTCCGGCACGATCCGCAAGCTCGCCTCCGATGCCATGAAAGTCGCTTTCCTTTCGACGGTGTCGATCGGAGGATATTTGGCGTTCGAGCAGCTTTCGAAGGTGTCTGTCACTCCGGTAAAAGCGACTCAGGTTGCTGCGCGCGGACCGGACGAAATCGCCGCTGTCACACCGACGGTGCAATTCGATACAGCCGGCCGGGACAAGCCGCGCGACATGGTTGAGGGTGCAGTGGTCGCTAGCGACGCGATCGTACCGAGTGCCGTTGTACCCGCGGCAAATACGGACCGCGACCAGGTCATTGCCCATGTCGGCCCGACCGAAATCGCGGCTGCCACGCCGACGGAGCCAATCGATACCACCCGCCGAGATGAGCCACGGGACAAGCTTGAGGGTACAGCGGTCCCTGACGACGCGATCCTGCCGAGCGCCGTTGCACCCGCGGCGAATACGGACGGCGCTGGGGCAATCGCCAATGCCAGTCCGGCTCCCGACCTCTCGGCACACGACGCCAAATCCTACCGGGAGCGCGGAATCTTCGCGTACCGCGATGGCGACCTCAACCGCGCGATCGCCGACTTCGATCGGGCGATCCAGCACGATCCGGGCTTTGCAGATGCCTACATCGATCGCGGCATCGTCTTCTATCGCATGCACGAATTCGACCGCGCATTCGCCGACATTGCTCAGGCGAAGCGCATCGAAAACTTGAACCGCGCCAGGACTGCCAAGGCGGCTCTGCCGGCGCCGCACAAAGCATCGCCTTCATCGGCCAAGAATTGAATTTGGTGGAATGCCGAGGGGCTGCGCTCGCGTCGGTCCGTTGGGAGGGGCGTGACGGACCGTTGTGTTCGACGCCATGGGTACACGCCCCTTACTTGAACAGCGGCGTGCCCGGCACGAAGGCATCGAACGCCGCCCAGAATTGCGCGCGGTAGCGGTCCTGCTCCTGCAGGATTTCGTGCTTCGAGCCGGCGATCACGAGATGCGAGCCGGCGCGCAGGTGATAGGCGAACTCCTCGATCGCCGCCGTCGAGACGATGGTGTCGTTGCTGGCGGCCAGCATCAGGATCGGCTGCCGGATTTGCGAGGGGTAGTTGGAGGCGCGGAAGCCGCGCATCGCTTTGAACGCGGTGTCGGCCCAGGCCACCGTCGGCGACCCGATGCCGAGCGTCGGGTCTTCATCCAGAATCGCAGCGTTGCGGGCATAGCGCACGGGATCGCTGGTCAAGGGATTGTTGACGAACGACGACGTTCCCACCAGATCGCCGGAGCCGCCGGGAATGTAGCGGCCACCCTGGCCCGCGAGCCGCAACACGCGCAGCAGCGCGCGCGCCGCAAAGCCGGTACGGTGTCCGGGAAGATCGATCATCGGCGCCGTCAGCACCATGCGGTCGAACCAGCGTTTTCCCGCATGCGCGACGCGCAGCATCACCGCGCCGCCCATTGAATGCGCCAGCGCGAAGTGCGGCGGCGGACAATCCGGCAGCACCACCTGCTGCACGAAGGTCTCGACGTCGACTTCGAAATCGGAGAAATCGCGGACATAACCCTTGCGCGGATCGCGCAAGCGCCGCGACGAATGGCCCTGCCCGCGCCAGTCGATCATCGCCACCGCGAAGCCGCGGTCGCGCAGGTCGCGCACCGTTTCGAAATATTTTTCGATCTGCTCGCCGCGGCCGGTGAAGACGCAGACCGTGCCCTTGCGCCCGGCCGGCGGCGCCCAGCGCGCAAACCTCAATTCCGCGCCGTCGGGCGTCTTGATGGTGCCGGTGACGACATCCTCCGGAACGGGATTGGCGGGAATCGACACAAGCGTCATGGCGGGGACCGGCTAGGTGAAACGTGCTGAAAATCAAGGGCGGGCAAGGCTGGGAAGCGTCAAAAAGCGGTTCGGTGCCGCCCTCTTGAACACCAACAGGTTCCTCCCATATCACCTTCGTGCAGGCCGCTACCAGTGTTTCGGGGAACCGAGCAAGGCTGCACGATCAACGAAAGCCCGGCCCGATGGCGGGCGGGTTAAATTCAACAGTCGCTCAATGGAGGACTATCCTATGCGTACCTATGACCTCACCCCGTTTTATCGTTCCACAGTCGGCTTCGACCGGTTCTTTTCCCTGCTCGACCAGGCCACCGCAGACGGCAGCCCCGGCTATCCGCCCTACAACATCGAGCGCACCGGTGAGAACACCTACCGCATCAGCGTTGCGGTCTCCGGCTTTTCGCAGGGCGAACTCTCCATCGTCGCCAAGGAAAACACGCTGACGATCAAGGGCGAAAAATCCGCCAACGAAAACGGCAAGCACAAGTCCGAAGTGCTGTATCGCGGCATCGCGGCGCGCACCTTCGAGCGCGCGTTCCAACTGGCCGATTTCGTGGTGGTGAAGAACGCTTCGCTTGAGAACGGCCTGCTTCACGTCGATCTCGTTCGCGAGATTCCCGAGGCCAAGAAGCCCCGCAGCATTCCGATCGCGGCCACGAGCGCAGCCACTCCGCAGGTCGTCGACGGCTCGGCCGCCAAAGCCGCCGCGTAAGCGCAGTTCGGTTTCGGCCGGCATCTGCATCCACAATTGCGAAAACGCCCCTGGAAACCGGGGCGTTTTTGTGCGCCGAGTTTATTGTTGTCGTCTGCGCGAACGCGGGACGACTCGCGGATATGCGCCGGCTCTCTCCAGCTCCTGCTTTTTCCAGTTCGCACGAATTGCCGGTATCACCGAGCCGTGAATCTCTTGCAACGCGGACGGCTGCAAACATTTATGAGGCGCAACGCTTCACCTAGAAAATTTAGTCACGGAGTTAATCCGATGAAGATAGGCCAAGTCACGATCGCACTCGCCATCGCCGCGCTCACAGCGACCCTAGGCGCAGTTGAAGTGCAGCCGGCCGCGCCGATTGCGGCGCGCAACGTCGTGCTGGTGCATGGCGCGTGGGCGGACGGCTCCAGCTGGGCCGAGGTGATCCCGCTGCTTCAGGTGCTTTATGCCGTGCAGGAACCTGCGGCCACAGCCTTGTTCGGCGGACGAACCACCGCCGCCGCGTGGCACTCCAAGCCCTCATGGTATGCGGTGTCGAAGCTCGATCAGACCATCAATCCCGACCTGGAGAGAATCCTGGCGAAACGCATGAATGCGACCACGGTGGAGCTGGAGGCAGGTCACCTGTCTCTGGTGTCTCATCCCAAAGAGATCGCCGATCTGATCCTGGCGGCCGCCGGCCGCAAGGAATAGCCGTCTATCCGGCGAGCGAAGTTCGATTTCCGATAGTGATCCGCGTTTGATAAATGCAAAAGCGCCCCAAGGAACCGGAGCGCTTTTTACTGCGTGGTTACGATCACGAAAGCTAATCCCGTCATTGCGACGCAATCCATTCTTCCTTTACGGGGCGAGATGGATTGCTTCGCGGAGCCTGTCATCGGGCGCGCATTCGCGCGACCCGTTGGCTCGCAATGACGATTAACTCAATCCAGCCCCTGCGCATTCGGCATCGCTTGCGTCGGCTGAATCTGCGGCGCGGGCTTCGCCTCGACGGCAGCCGGTGCGACGGCCGCGGGCACGGCGGCCTGCGCATCGGCCGGTTTCGGCTGCGTCGCCGCCGACCGCTGCACCGGCTCGGGAGCAGGCTGGGCCGCTAATGGCGCCGGCCCTGCGGCGCGCGGCGGCGATGCTTTCGGCATCGGCACCGAAGGCGTACGGCTCGCAACCCTCGGTATTGACAGCGGCGGACGCGGCGCTCCCCGAACCTGGCTGATCGGCGGCAACGACCCCACCGGACCGTCGGTCATGCTCAAGTCGTCATTGGGATTGCCGCTCCTCCGGTACGCCTGCATGAAACGGATGATCCGCCCATTGCGGGCATCGATCACCAGCCGCCCGTCATCGCCGCGGCGATCGATCACCGCAATCGTGTAAACCACGCCGCGCAGCTGCGGAGCTCCGAGCGGCGAAAATCCGTTTTCGCGGAGGACGGTGTAGACCTCCGGTGCCGGCAGCAGTGTTGGCCCATAGCCAGGCACCGGCACGCCCTCCGGCACCGCAGCATAGGGACCATCGACGTCGGACACGGCGGTATAACCCGAACTGCCGGCTCCGTGTGGCACCAGAACTTGCGCGTCCGCGGCCGTGGCCGCCAGAGCCAGCCCGGCCGACACGACCCATGTTGTGAACAGCTTCATCGCCGTCGCTCCTGTAACGCCCCGAGGCCCCGAGCGTTTTTTCCGCTCTGTTAATCCCCGGCGGCAACTTCGTCGCTGAATCCGGCGGTCCTTTGGCCGTATCGCGGCGCGCCTGCCTCAAATCCGGCACGACTCTGCCGTTCTCTACGCACGTGGCATGCGGCCGGCGACTTCCGCGCGCTTGTATGATAGAAAAAAGTTTGGCATGGTGAGAGTTAGGACAGTATCACTGTCTCAATTGTGGTTGCAAACCCGGCACAGGGATTGCAGCGAAAGCCGGGTGCCCAGGCGCCTGGAAAGTGCAGGCAAGGCCGTTCGTCGGGGACGCTGAACGCCCAGGCCTGAATTTATGAAATTGCGGCTCGCGGAGGACGAGCGGTGGCCCGGTGGGTACCGCAAACGCCCAAGGTGCGCCAACGACGGTTGAGACCCTTGCCTGATTGAGAGGACTTAAGATGAGCGGGTCGGAGTTCGAGCGCGAAAACATCGTGATGGATGCGCTGTCGGCGGCCCCGGCGTCGAAACCGGATGAAGCCCTGGGCGAACAAGGCTTGCGCGAGCACAGCTGGCGTCCCCCCGCCGAGGGTCTCTACGACCCATCGCTGGAAAGGGATTCCTGCGGCGTCGGCTTCATCGCCAACATCAAGGGCAAGAAATCGCGCCAGATCGTCTCCGACGCGATCAACATTCTGTGCAATCTCGAGCATCGCGGCGCGGTCGGCGCCGATCCGCGTGCCGGCGACGGCGCCGGCATTCTGGTACAGATTCCGCACGCCTTCTTTTTGCGCAAGGCCGCCGAGATCGGCTTCCAGTTACCGAAGCCCGGCGACTACGCGGTCGGCGCGCTGTTCATGCCGAAGGAAACGGCGTGGCGCAAAGTCATCACGAGCATCATCGCCGACCAGATCAAGGCCGAGCAATTGACGCTGCTCGGCTGGCGCGACGTGCCGACCGACAATTCCTCGCTCGGCGAAACCGTCAAGCCGACCGAGCCCGCCAACATGCAGGTGTTCATCGGCCGCGGCGATCACATCAAGAGCGACGACGAATTCGAGCGCCGACTCTACATCCTGCGCAAGTCGATTTCGCAGGCGATCTACCTGCGCCGCGACCGCGGCCTCGCCGGCTATTATCCGGTGTCGATGTCGTGCCGCACCATCATCTACAAGGGCATGTTCCTCGCCGACCAGCTCGGCAAATACTATCCCGATCTGAGCGAGCCCGATTTCGAAAGCGCGCTGGCGCTGGTGCATCAGCGGTTTTCGACCAACACCTTCCCGGCCTGGTCGCTGGCACATCCGTACCGGATGATCGCGCATAACGGCGAGATCAATACGCTGCGCGGCAACGTCAACTGGATGGCGGCGCGGCAGGCCTCGGTGCATTCGGAACTGTACGGCAAGGACATCAGCCGGCTGTGGCCGATCTCCTATGAAGGCCAGTCCGACACCGCCTGCTTCGACAACGGCCTCGAATTCCTGGTGCAGGGCGGCTACTCGCTGCCGCACGCCGTGATGATGATGATTCCGGAAGCCTGGGCCGGCAATCCGCTAATGGATGAAACGCGCCGCGCTTTCTACGAATATCACGCCGCGATCATGGAGCCCTGGGACGGCCCGGCCGCGATTGCGTTTACCGACGGCCGCCAGATCGGCGCCACGCTCGACCGTAACGGCCTGCGCCCGGCGCGCTATCTCGTCACCAGCGACGACCGCATCGTGATGGCGTCCGAAATGGGCGTGCTGAAAATTCCCGAAGAACACATCATCACCAAGTGGCGGCTGCAGCCCGGCAAGATGCTGCTGGTCGATCTCGAACAGGGTCGGCTCATTCCCGACGACGAGATCAAGGCGCAGTTGGCGAAGAGTCATCCCTATCGCGAATGGCTCGACCGCACCCAGATCGTGCTGGAGGAACTGCCGGATGCGCCCACCAAGGGCATGCGCTCCAACCTGCCGCTGTTGGATCGGCAGCAGACATTCGGCTACAGCCAGGAAGACATTACTATCCTGATGACGCCGATGGCGTCGACCGGCGAAGAAGCCAATGGCTCGATGGGCAACGACACGCCGATCTCGGCGCTGTCGGACAGGGCCAAGCCCCTGTTCACCTATTTCAAGCAGAACTTCGCGCAGGTCACCAACCCACCGATCGATCCGATCCGCGAAGAACTGGTGATGAGCCTGGTCTCGATCATCGGGCCGCGGCCGAACCTGTTCGACCTGCAGGGCGTGGCCGGCACCAAACGCCTCGAAGTGCGCCAGCCGATCCTGACCGATGCGGATCTGGAAAAGATCCGCTCGATCTCCGATATCGCCGACACCCATTTCAAGTCGCGCACGCTGGATACCACCTTTCATGCCGGCTTCGGCGCCGCCGGGCTCGAACAGGTGCTCGACGAACTCTGCGCGCGCGCGGAAGCCGCGGTGCGCGAGGGCATCAACATCGTCATCCTGTCCGACCGCATGGCGGGCTCGGACCGGATCCCGATCCCCTCGCTGCTCGCCTGCGCCGCCGTGCATCATCATCTGATCCGCACCGGATTGCGCACATCAGTGGGCCTCGTCGTCGAATCCGGCGAACCGCGCGAGGTGCACCACTTCGCCTGCCTCGCCGGCTACGGCGCCGAAGC
>WNGL01007322.1_pt1 | contig 12965 bp, 12 predicted proteins | sample 5400591 | NCBI WGS metagenome assembly WNGL01 (sample SAMN13153377, study PRJNA577476) | soil metagenome | isolation source: 80 cm soil or saprolite under Garry oak tree replicate 1 | place: USA:California | collected 2016-06-15
TCACTGTGGAATCGCGGCTTCATTCTCGACCACTTCCAGAGAGAACTTCAACGCGTGCGGCGCGAACGCAGCTCCCTGGCCGTTTTACTCTGTGACTTGGATCACTTCAAGGCGATCAACGATACGCACGGGCACCTCGTCGGCGACGAAGTCCTCCGGGAGTCAGCCCGGCGCTTGCTCGCTTCCGTCCGCACCTACGATGCCGTCGGCCGCTATGGCGGGGAAGAATTTCTAGTGGTGCTCTCGGGTTGTGAATCCTCGAACGCCCAACAACGCGCAGAGCAGATCCGCAAGGCCTTCGCGCAGCGTCCTGTGAACACGGGGTGCGGCCCAATCTCCATCACCACGAGCATCGGCGCGCTTGCCAGCCGGGATTGGACTTCCGCGAGTGCGCAGACACTATTGAGCGAGGCAGACGCGGCCCTCTATCAGGCGAAGTCCTCGGGGCGCAACTGTGTTGTTTTGACCAAACCGGCGGGGGAACACGAGGCCGAAGAGGAACCGCGGGTGACAGGTCCTCCCCTGCGGACTTGACGTACACGTTCTACGACTTCTTGGCTGCCAGGCGCATTTGCTCCATCATCTGACGCATGGCCGCCGCGGAGCCGGGGGCGCGCTTCTCCCGCCAGGCCTCGAGTTTCTTGCAAACTTCTTCGATGTTCACAAAGACCGTGGGGTTCTTGAAGGCCGCGCGCCAGGCGGGGACGATGTTGCGCACGCGATCCCAGACGACCCAAATCTCCCCATTGTTCTCAAAGAAAAGCTCCTCGTGGATCAAGCCGCGGTTGAAGATACTTGCCACCATTTCCCAGTAGCTGAGCACCATGCGAATGTAGGTGTTTTCCTCGCTTCCCTGCGGATATTTCTGCGCCATGTCCTCGAGCGAGTTCGTATGGAAATTTTCGACGTACCATGCGCGCGCCTGCCGAAGGCGCGCTTCACGCCTCAACTCATAGAGACGCAGCATCAAATTCACTTCCTCGTAAGTGACGCTGGGCATGCCTCCTCCTTCCACAGTTAGATGGTACGGGCACCCGCCTGAGGCGCCTCGTCTTCCGAGCGCATTGCGGGCGCATGGATTATCTCCACGCGTTGTACATCGCGGAGCGGCAAAGCTTCGCGTTGAAACTCAGACTGGATGCGGCGGCGAAGCTCACGGGCAACTTCGTCCTGGCGTGTCGGCGCCGTACGCACCTGGAGCCGGATCGTGCAGCCGTTGCTGTCGTAGGCCTGCACTCCGAGTACGCGGGGACCGTCTACCAGAGCCGGCGCCCAAGCCGGGTCGCCGCGCAGCCCTCCGGCGGCAGCCTCGAGAAGCTTCAGCACCCTCTCCAGCGGCAGACTCGAAGAAAAGGTGACATCGGCAAAGGCCTGTGACCAGTCGCGGCTCAGATTGGCGACCGTGCGGACGTCCCCGTTGGCAATGGTCACCAGAGCGCCGCGCGCGTCGCGCACTACGGTGCGGCGGAGCGTGAGATGATCCACCCGGCCCTCCGTGGCTCCGATCTGAACCGTGTCGCCGACCGCGTACTGATCTTCCAAAATAATGTAAAGACCGCTGATGACGTCGCGGACCAGGTTCTGCGCTCCGAAGCCGAGCGCGAGGCTGCCGAGTCCGGCCAGCGCCACCACCGGATTGATGTTGATGCCGAACTCGGGTATCGCCGTTAAAATCGCGAGCGCCCACACCACTTTGCTTCCGGCGCCGTAGAGCACCGTGGCCACGGTCCTCGTTTGCTGCTCGCGCGCCTGCGCGCCCCGCGTCTTCGAGGCCGCGGGCTTGACAATCAGATTCGTCAATACCCGCAGGATGCGGTTGAGAATGAGTGCGACAAGGAAAATCCCAAGCACGCGCAGTGCGTTGGGCACCGTAAATTCGGACCAGCGGATGAAAGAATTGGATATCGCGCTCACGGGCGGCCCGAGTATAGCATTGGCTGGGTTGTCCCGGCTGGAACCGACAGGACTGGCGCGATTGGCGCGGCAGTGGAGTAGAATTGTGCACAGGAGGCCGTTATGAAATTCGAACGGCGCAGACTTGGTGCAATTGTGGCGGGTCTGATTGCACTGCCCTGGTGCGTGCGGGCTCTGCTCGCAAGTCAGGAGCCGCCCGATCCCGCCTCGCAGGCCCACCCGCCCGACAGGGTTATCGCGCCCGAAGGCCGCCCGGACCGCTCCCCGGAGGCCCTGCGAATCGCACTCCAGGAAAACCAGAACCAGATCAAGAAGAACGTGCAGCGCCTGTACGAGCTGGCCACCGAATTGAAAAGTGAAGTGGAGAAGACCGACTCCTCGAAAATTCTTTCGCTCAATCTCGTGAAAAAAGCGGAAGAGGCTGAAAAACTAGCCAAGCAGATCAAAACACTCGCGCGCACTTAGCAGGCAAAGCGGTTTTCCTATCCCGGGCGCTCCTCTGCCCGCCAGAAGCGCAGGCCCCTCCGTCGACTGAAGGATAGATAGTGGCAGGGGCCAGCGAAGCGCGCTAGAATGTTTGCGAACCGGGCTCCACAATCGCGAGGATTGTTGCGGGCCGGGGCCGCGCGCCTGTAGCTCAGTTGGATAGAGCGCTGGTCTCCGGAACCAGAGGTCGGGCGTTCGAGTCGCCCCAGGCGCGCCACTCACTTATTGAATCCAAACGCCTTCCCCCGTTTTCGCGGAAGCAGCTTTTCTGGATTTGGGTCCGATTGGGTCCAAAACTACCTTTGCCAGGCGTTCCTCTGCCCTCAGCACGGACTCTGAAACGGCGTGCGTGTATACCTGCAACGTCGTCTGCATGGTGTTCTCCGTAACCCGTCCATCGTTCAGTACCACCCATTGTGCGTCGCGGGCTTTGCTCAGTCACCCGCTCCGCAGCAGACCCTGTGAGAAATCCAAGCTGGGGACAATTTCCGTTCCAGATAAGTTATAGTCGCTCGACGATTGGGGAACCAAATGCGCAATCAGCGAACAGTTTTCCTCTCGGTTGCATCCGTGGTGCTCCTCATAGACTGTGGATTTCTGGGGGCCCAGGTTGCTCCGGATCTTTTGAACAAAGCCTGGACCGCGCAATGGATCACTTGTCCTGATGCTTCCGAGCGCGACCCGTTCGTATTCCACTTTCGCAAGGTGCTGGAACTGCAGCAGCCACCAGAGCACTTTATTGTGCACGTCAGCGCGGACAATCAGTTCCTTCTCTACGTGAATCAACAACGCGTGGGAACTGGACCGGCTCGCAGCGATCTAGCGCACTGGAGGTTTGAGACGTACGATCTTGGTCCACTACTGCATTCTGGAAGAAACATTCTCGCTGCCACCGTTTGGGGTTTTGGCACGCATTCTGCTCTCGCTCAGATCAGCGACCGGGCAGGATTCCTGCTTCAAGGCGACGGTGCAACCGAGCGAGCGGCGGACACGAATGACAGTTGGCAAGCCGAACAAGAGAAGGGACTGGGAGTCTCAACCGAGCCTTTGGATCTGCCTCGGCATTTTTATTTTGCCGCCGAACCCTCCGAGCGGATGAACGCAGCGGCGTTCGATTGGTCATGGAATGCCGATCCGAGTGTCAATCAAAGCCCTTCCTGGACGAAGGCTCTTCCAATCGGCCGTGGTGTGCCGAGGGGAGCGCAAATTCAATTTACGAACTGGCAACTCGTCCCGGATTTACTTCCACCTATGGCCATGGAATTGGTTCCCGCGGGGAAGGTCGTTCGAGCTTCCGGAGTGGAGGTCCCGTCCGAGTTTCCAGATAAGGCCTTCGTGGTGCCGGCTCACGCAAAGGCCAGCGTAGTGCTCGACGCCTCGCACCTGGTCACCGCCTATCCCGAATTGACCGTCTCCGGCGGAGCCGGTGCTTCCATACGCCTCACCTATTCCGAGGCGCTCTACGACGAGCAAGGCAACAAAGGCAACCGCAACGAGATCCTTGGCAAGCACATTGCCGGCCTTTCTGACCAATTCCTGCCGGACGGCGCCACTCGCACGTTCATGCCGCTTACATGGAAGGCTTGGCGATTTCTGCAACTGGACCTGACCGCGGCGGATCAAGCGCTTCAAGTGGGCCACCTCCGCGCATGGTTCACTGCTTATCCCTTTCAAGAGCGAGGCCATTTTGACTCGGATGATTCTTCGCTGGCGTCCATCTGGGGCATTGGCTGGCGAACGGCGCGTCTCGACGCCCATGACACTTACATGGACACGCCTTACTGGGAGCGCTTGCAATATGTCGGCGACACGCGGATTCAGGCTTTGATCTCCTACACCGTGGCCGGCGATGACCGGCTGGCTCGGCAGGCCATCCAAGCTTTCAACGACTCGCGCATTCCAGACGGAATCACCCAGAGCCGCTACCCTACTTCGTCGCCACAATACATTCCCACGTTTTCTTTGCTATGGATCGGTATGGTGCATGACTTCTGGCTGTACCGCGGAGACCCTGGTTTTGTGCGAGCGCAACTCGCCGGCACCCGCGCTGTGCTCGACTGGTTCCTGCAGCGCCAGCGGTCCGACGGCCTGCTGCAGAAGTTGCCCTGGTGGGTTTTTGTAGACTGGGCAAGCGACTTCGATTTTGGCGAGCCACCGCAAGATGATAACGGCGGTTCGGCCGTGATCACGTTGCAGTTTATCGAGGCGCTTCGCTATGCAGCAGAAATGGAAGATGCCTTCGGCAACCGCCAGAGAGCGGAGGCGTATCGGGACGCTGTCAGCCGCGCTTCTGAGGGCCTACGCGCGCTCTGCTGGAATCAGAAATATGACTTGCTCGCCGACACGCCTGCGCAGAAGCATTTCAGCCAGCACGCGAACCTTCTTGGTGTCTGGCTTGACGCGGTGCCTCACGCTCAGCAGAAGACGGTGCTCATGAAGGTTCTTTCGAAAAGCGACGCTGGATTCAAGGCCGACGGCCCATTGCCGCAAATGTCGCAGGCCACGTATTATTTTCGGTTCTATCTCGCCCGCGCGCTGGAACACGTTGGCATGGGGAACGAATACGTCCGTTTGCTGCAGCCGTGGCGAGACATGATCGCTCTGGGGCTTACCACTTGGGCGGAAAAGGATGAGCCAACTCGCTCCGACTCCCACGCGTGGAGCGCTCATCCGAACTTTGACTTATTGACCATCGTGGCGGGAATCCGTCCAGGCACGCCGGGATTCAGCTCCGTCACAGTTGAGCCTCATCTGGGCCCGCTCAGGCACGTCGCGGCGGCTATGGCGCATCCAACGGGCGACATCCAAGTCGAATATACGCGCGGAGCCGGAGGAGTCGAGGCGGCCATCAGCTTACCGCAAGGGATCTCAGGTGATTTGATCTGGGAAGCAAAAAAATATCCCCTTCATGAAGGTAAACAGCACCTCGCTCTACCTCTTCCCTGATGGCGCCAAAATGAACTCGACTTGGAAGGACGGCAGAAGCTCGGCAGTACGCTAGTCGAGTGACGTCTCAGAAGTTAAGTGGCGCGCCCTAGGAGACGATTTCCGAATTTTTCTCTCCGATTTCGTGGCAAGCTTCCCCCAGATTGATTTCCCTGCTGGATTGAACCTGTAGCATGATCGGAAGCAGAATCGTCGGATTCCCTGCGCAGCGATGGATCGTGAAATGAGTCAGAGGCTGTCCGCGAACATGGCTCTGTAGCGTCGGTACCAGTCGCTTTGAAAGCGCTCTTCAGGGTCATACTTCTTCTTCAGCCGTAGGAATTCTGCGAACTGCGGGTAGCAACTTTCCACTTGGTTTCGAGTGGCGTAACGATGGTATGTCAGATAGTACGTGCCTCCGCGGCGGGTTGCCATGTCGATGAGCCTCCGAAAGGCATACTCCGAGCGTTTAAGCCCCTCGGGGCTGTGGACCGTATGCAGGTTGAAGATCGTGCACGCATACGGCTGCTTCGCCCAAGGCAAGAAGCTCTCATCATCGCGTTCGATAAGACGCACTGTGCCATAAATTAACTCGGTGCTATTTTTGCGGAAATCTTCTCGCACCTCATCGAGGAATCCCGTCAGCGCCGGTCTTGGGACGTCGATCTCAGTGATCATCTCTGTCGCAGGATAAGAAGCCTGGAGCTTGGCGTCGATTTCGCGATGGTAATTATCGGGGTAGATACTCAACTGGTGTAGGTCTGACCAATACACCTGGCCATTGGTCGAGAGATAGTACTCTGCGTATCTGTTGAATGCCTGTTTCTCGTCTGTGTGGGCGAGATACAGGAGTTGCCTCCAGTTCTCATCGCTCAGATGCTTCTCCGTGGGTAGTATTGGCGTATCCATTGCTACTGGGCGATAGCAGGAGAAAACGCCCTTGTGTAGAAAGTCTTCCGAGGCATGCTCGATGGAGAATTGGAAATCGCCAAATTGAAATCCGTCCGCAATGCGCTTCTCAAATGCAGCAATCAGGTCGTCCACTGTCCGAATTTCCACCACACGCTCGACCTTTTTTCTCGGCACGAGGCGCAATCGCACGGAAGTAACTACTCCAAACAGGCCGTATCCGCCGTGAACCAACCGAAACAACTCTGGGTTCTCCGTCCGGCTACACATGTGGGCAGTTCCCGTCGCATCTACAAGAACGAAGGATTCGACGTCACTGACAAAGGGCTTCATCTTCAGACCGCGGCCGTGCGCATTGGCCGCAATCGTTCCAGCCATTGTCAATCGATCTGCACCAGTTTGTTTCTGGGCGATTCCCCAAATCTGGCCACCCCCATTTTGCAACGCGAGATAACCATCAATCAGCTCTGGCCACTCAATCCCCGCTTCAACTTCCATAATCCCAGTCTTGCGATCCAAATTGAGCACTCGATTCAGCTTTCTGACATCGATCAGCAAGGTATCGGTACCAAACTGCTGCCCGCCCATGGCGTGCCGCCCACCCGCAACTGAGATCACCTTTCGATCTTTGCGCGCGCCACGAACTATGCTCTGCACACCTTCCAGGGATCGCGGCTGTGAAATTCCCAGCACCCGAGTGGGGTTGAGTTGGGAATGAATATCGTTGACCAGGATCGATTCAGGTTCTGGTGCCAGCCCTCTCGCGGCACTCGAACCCGCCAAAAGAGCAATTGAGCCGACCGTGAACTCGCGTCTCGAAATCATCTATCCTCTGTCAATTTGTTGGAGGGCGAGCACCAACCGCCTACTCTAGAATAAGAACGGCATAAGACGCCACGCCCGCTTCATATATTGCTTGTAGCCATCCCCGAGGGCCGAAGCGAGCGCCGCATCTTCGATGGGTATGCGGTAGGCATAGGCGAACCCCATGCAGGAGAAAGTGGCGTGCCCGGAGAGACTCCAACCTCCAGCCTTCGGGTTCGTAGCCGCGCGAGCAATTCTGTCAAATCATGGCAGGAGAATTGTTAGAGGACGGCTGCGAGTGCTCGAGCCTCCGATGCTATCAAGAGGGCGAGCGTGCAAACTCAAACCGGGACTAGCCCGCGGCTGCAAGACCGCGACGGCCAGGCAAGGCAACACCCTTGTCGAAGTGAATGTGTCCCGGAAAATGGACGGGCGCGAGTTCGCGCTTTAGAATGACCGCTTCACCCAAGGAGAGCGAGCCATCTCCTTTGGCGGAGCCTGCCTGAATTTCCTGGATCATTCCATCCTGTATCTTCAGGACGAAGCCATCGAGGGTGAGGGAGAATTCAAGGTCGAATACGACCCGTCCCACAGGCTGTTCCTTGAACAGAATCTCCACGTAGGGATGATGTTCCGATTTCAGCGTATGCTCGGCCAGCGGAACCAGAATCGTCTCGTCGGCCCGGTACTTCTGCCGGTCGGTGTACTGCTCAAGCTGCATATATTTCTTCCAGGCATCCAGCACAACGTCGAGGACGTTCATGTCGAGAAGCTCTGGTAACTTCTTGGCGATCAGGTCGCGGATCCAGCCCCATTGGATCACTCGCGAGTTCTTCTGAATCGCCTGCTTGATCTGCTGGGCGGCCTCGTTCACATCCAGGCCCGGCTCGGCTCGCAGCGAAAGAGCCTCTGGGTCCCAGCTGAACAGATCTTGCAGGGTGATGGTGGTTTCGCTCATGAGCGTGGTCCCTCCTGGCGACCCGGTCCGCCGGCCCAAACGATTCGTTGTTCCCCTGGCGGTCTGATCAGGCGCAATCGGCAGTTATCGCCCCAACCCTCGCGGCTCTCGATTCGCAGGCGTTGGCCTCCCGGGTCCATTTTCGGCACGACCCGGATCCACTTCAAAAATTGTCGCCAGCCGTGAAAGATGAAGGCTCCTCCGCCAAGCCCTGCCAGCCCGGTTCCCAGCGCCGCCCAGAGCGTCCAGGGGACAATCCCCACCTCCACGGGCACCACGTCCAACAACTACCTCTTTGCTGGCGAACAGTTCGACCCCGACCTTGGCCTCTACTACAACCGCGCCAGATACTTGAATGTCTCCACCGGCCGCTTCTCGACGATGGATACATTTGAAGGCGACCCAGCGTCGCCCTTTTCTTTACATAAGTATCTGTACACGGCGGATGAACCCGTTGATCGTCTCGATCCGAGCGGAAAAGACTTTGACCTCGGGAGTCTTTCCGTAAACGTAGCGATAAGCTCGACAATCGATGCCATTTCCGGTTTTCAGGCCAACGGCGTGAAGGGAGCAATCGAAGGAGCATTTAAGGGAGCAGTGATTGGTGCTGCGTTCTTTGCATTTGGTGCGGCAATCAGCGGTGGTGGTAAACTGTTTCAATTCGCCCGAGCCTCAACAGCTGCTGGGGCTGTTGCGCTCGATACGAATGTCTTGATAGCTGCTTTAGAAGGAGGTGAATTAGAAGCGGTGGACGCTGCATTGGCTGGGCGGGTTCCTGTAATCTCCATTACAGCCGCGAAGGAATTCCTTCTGAAGGGCGATGTTGAGGTTCTCAGGGAATTTCTAATTGCGCGGGGAGGTAGTATCGGGACAGCCGCCACGGCAGCCGAGATAGCTCAGCTACAAACCCAGGCAACATTGCTCGGTCGAGTTCTGGCAGCTGCGGATGCCTCGGTGGCCACTTCCGCGATAAAAGACGCCATCCCCCTTTTGACGCGAGACACACGCTTGATCAATTTTCTTATAGCTGTAGGTCAATCCGTGGAGACCTTCTGATGTCTAATATTCCGCTACGTCTGATTCATGCAGAGCTTCTTCGGAAACATGTGAGTGATCCGACGGACGAAAACGAACTCCTACTATGGATGGTCTTGATCCACACTCATAGAATCACTCTTGCGGTACCCTGCATACAAGACGCTCCGAATCTGAAAATAGTCGAGCCAGCTAGCCAACGCGCCGCTGCTGGTGCTATCTCTGACTTGTGGTCCACACGTGAGGACAAAGAGCGAGCCTCATACGTTTATTGGTATAGAGCTTACCAGCTAAAAACTCCTTACGAGACGATGGACGCCGTACCTCCTGAAGTCGTGTCTCGTATCGAAAAACTTCGGCAGAAAGTTGAATCCGATCCGAGGGTGAAGTCCCTGGTGCCGGCCTAACCCTACACTGCGCGGCCGGGTGGCCAGGGTGCCGGTTTTTCGCCTGGTGGTTTTGACTTTTTTGGTTAAGTTGCGGGCACAATGACAGGCATCTTCCGCCAATTTCTCTCTGCGCTCCTCTCTATCCTGCTCGCCGCGCCGGCGTATTCCTCCGTTAATGATCTGCCCCCTGGCTCCGCGCACGGAATCATACGACACTCGAATTGCCTGACTGCATAGCAGTTCGGCTATGACGGATTGGGCAGGCTGCTGACCGTTACCGATGCGCTCGGCCAGGTGACGAAGTACAGTTACGACGAGGTGGGCGACCGCATCTCGCAGACCGACGCAAACAATCACGCGACGAGCTACGCCTACAACCGGCGGGGGCGGCGGACGCAGCGCACGCTGCCGCTCGGCCAAGCGGAGAGCTACAGCTACGACGCGGCGGGGAACCTCACCTCGCGCACGGACTTCAACGGGAAGACCACGACGTACAGCTACGATGCGGGGAGCCGCTTGCTGCAGAAGACTCCCGATGCGAGCTTTGGGGCGCCGCCGGTGAAGTATACTTACAGTTCCTCCAACGGCCTGCGCTTGACCATGACGGATGCCTCGGGAACGACGAATTACATCCAGTACGACGGTGCGGGTCGCTTACTGCAAGTTGCCAAGCCGGCGGGGACGCTGTCCTACGCGTACGATTTGGCGGGGAACCTGACCTCGCTGTCCGGCGCGGGCACGGTGAGCTATACCTACGATGCCGTGAACCGGTTGAGCACGGTAGTGGACGCGAGTCTCCCGGCGGGGTCGAACACGTCGAGTTACACTTACGATGTGGTGGGCAATCTGCAAACGGTGACTTACACGAATGGGGTGGTGCACAGCTACAACTACGACAACAAGAATCGTCTCACGAATCTGGCAGTGAATAAGGCCGCCACGGCCATCGCCAGCTACACCTACACGCTCGACGCGGCGGGACACCGCACGAGCGTGACAGAGCTTTCGGGGCGGAAGGCGACCTACGCCTACGACAACCTCTACCGGCTCACGTCGGAGACGATTGCCAGCGATCCCGGCGGACAGAACGGAACGATCAGCTACGTCTACGATCCGGTGGGCAACCGCAAGCAGATGACCTCGACGGTTCCCGCCATACCGGCAGGGCTGTGGAATTACGACGCCAACGACCGGTCCGCGTTGCCCCCCGCGATCTCCGGCTTCAGCATTGCGCGCGGCCCTGACGGCAGGGTTAGCGCTGTTTCTCTATTTGCCGTGGCGTGGGTGTTATTCGGCAGTGATGCGAATATCCGGCGCACCTTGTTGGAACTTGGCAGGAGGCACAATTGGGACCTCAAGATGTACGAGCAGGCCACGGAGGTCCTCCAGGATCGCGACAGTCTCGTAACGCATCACGGAATTATCGCCTGGATCGCTAAGCCGGAAGCGCCGGTTGAACTTCGCATCGGCTTGACGCCACCGGAACGCGAAGACTCGGACTGTTCCCCTTAGCCTTCCTTGCATTCCCAATTTCGGAATGACATTCGCATGGGTAGATTTTGGGTGCTTACGTATGCCCTGACGCAAGAAGGCAGTCTTCTCACTCCCCGCGTATGAATGTCCGGCACGACCTTGCCTTGCGGGGTCTGCTCTCTACGAGACGCGGCTTGTGGCCTTACTAGGCCTTACCCAGCCAACGGGGGCGGGCGCCGTTTTTGATTCATTTCTTGAAGTGCGCAAAATGGCGCGCCCGGGGAGACTCGAACTCCCGACCCTCTGCTTAGAAGGCAGACGCTCTATCCGACTGAGCTACGGGCGCCTAATTGATTCTAAAAGATTTCTCGCTCACTCGGCCATCCATTTGTCACGTTTTGACCGCTTACTGTGTCAGAACTGTGCCAAAACTCAAGGGTCCTGGCACAGACCGTGCTACTAAATCGGACATCTCGTTAGCATGCCGGTTGAGTTTCGCCAGGGCTTCTCGCTGCATCTGCAACTTCATTTGCGAATATTTCTTGAACACTTGCGATTCGCCCTGTCGAAGCAGTTGCGTGACCCACTCGTCTGCCACACCGCCTGCACTCAGGCGCGTAGCATAGGTCGAGCGGAGGTCGTAGAGTCGGAAATACGAAACTCCTGCCCGCTTGAGAGTGAGTCGCCACACGGTTCTCAATGAACGTTGGTGCCCATCTAGGTTGAGGTCGCTTGGGAACAGATATTGTCCAGTTCCCGCGAGAAATATTTGATTCCCAAACGCCTGGATCGCGAGATCGGTTAACGGTAGTTCAGCCACCCCGTTTGGCGTCTTGGAGTCAGGAATCCAAACAGTCTTATTGAGGCAGTCCACCTGCTCCTTCTTCATTGGAAGGAGTTCCTTGTACACGCGCAACCCCGTCTCCGTGATAATGCGGATGATGTTGCGCAAGTACTCAGGTGCATGGGCTTCAATGCGTTGCTGCTCGGACCAGGATACGTAGTGGGGCCGGAATAGTCCCTTGAGCGCAACGGGGAACTCGACGCCCGAACATGGGTTGGAAGGGATCAGTTTCTTCCGTACCGCTACATTCAGCATGCGTCGCAGCACCCGAAGTTCTTGGTGGACCGTTGTTGGCTTCACCATCCGTCGTCCTTCGCCGCATCCGAGACGGGTCTTGATTCGAATTCGCTGACGGAGACGATCTCGGAGATACAGCTCGATGTCGTCAGCCGTTAGGCTCGCCAGAGTTCGAGCAGTGAAGGCCCTGTTCAAGTGTTTTACCGCTCGAAGATTGGCCAGGTGGGTTCTGATGGTTCGGAAGGGCGGATTGGAATAGTTTTCCATGAAAAACTCCGTCCACTTTCCGAAAAAAAGGCTCTCTCCTTGTCGGACGATTTGCAGAATGTTTCCGTCTCTGGCCTGAAGCCGCTCTCGAAGCTTCTTCTGGGCCTCCTGCCAGTCATCGGCAAAAGTGGACTCTCTGCGGAGCGTTCCGTCGCGTTCCCGGTAACGCATCCACCAGAATTTTGTCCCCCTTCGCCGAAAGACCGTGCCGTCATGTTCTATTGGTCTACCCGTTCTCCATCTCCTGTTTGAATGACGCGCGGAAGGGTTCAAGATCCGACCTCAGAAACCGGATGTTGCGACCCATTACGCGGAGATGGGGAATCTGCTTTCGCTCGACCCAAAGATACACAGTTTGGGGACTGACGCCAAGAAACTTCGCAGCCTGCCGAACTGTGAGTGGATATTCCTCCGAGATTGTCGAGGTAGCCCGGTCGAATTCAACGAGAAAGTTGCGATTCATATGAGATTCCTCTGGTTATCGAGCGGTTGGTCCATTGCGGTGCTGTTTCGACCACTTTTCGTGACATCGCCGGAGTCTCCGTCCAACACAGTGATCTCATCTGTTTGGTGTACAAACCCCTTGTTCTATAAAAGGGGATGTCAAGAAAAAACACTTCTCCATCCGCAGGAAAGGAACCAAATTTCTGACATCCCGCTCCGGCCCAGCGACTGCAATACGATCTGCTGCGTCCCTCGGAATTTTTCGCTTCATGTTGCTGGT
>WNGL01009332.1_pt1 | contig 12965 bp, 8 predicted proteins | sample 5400591 | NCBI WGS metagenome assembly WNGL01 (sample SAMN13153377, study PRJNA577476) | soil metagenome | isolation source: 80 cm soil or saprolite under Garry oak tree replicate 1 | place: USA:California | collected 2016-06-15
GCTGTGCCTGGTCGTCGAAGAGGGCGTAGGCACCCTGCTGGGTCAGGGCGACGACGTTGTCGGCCGTGATCTGCGATCCGTCCGGCAACGTTGCCGGGCCTGTCACGGCCAGCAGGTAGCTCAGCGCGGTCGGGTCGATGGCGATGGCACCGTCGATCTTCTGCCCGGTCTTGCGCTGCCACATCGAAGCCCACACCTGAGCGGCGTAGGGAAAGTGCGGACTGACGTTGCTGTCGAGGTAGTCGACGGTGCTGTCGTGCTTGCCGTAGTGCGCGTCGTAGTCGGCGCCGAAATCGAGTGTGGTGGTGACGTTGTTCAGCGCATTGTCGGGCTCGAAGTTCGTGAAGGAGAGCATGCCATGGTTGGCGACGATGATCGCGAACGCGCCGGGCAGCCCGCCGGTGCCGCGGGCCTCGGCCTCGTTCTGCAGGCCGACGAAGTAGCGCTGGGGCGAGCTCGCGCCGAGCATCGGCGGCAGAACCTGCGCGGCCTGGTCAGCGCTCGTGAGGCTGTCACGCAGCTTGATCAGCTCGGTGGCCAATGATCGTCGGGCGTCGTCGACAGACGGCAGCCAGGTGTGGCCGGGCAGCTTGGTCACCGTGGCGGTCGACGCTTGTGTCTGCGCGGCGGCCAGGTGCAGTGCCGGGGCAGCGCGGGCCAGGCGGGTGATGTCGATGCGGTTGCCGGCGGTGCGCACCTTGCCGGGTGTGATGTCGGCCGAGACGGTGATCAGCGCGGGCAGCGTGGTTGCGCCGAGCTGGTCGACGCTCGCGGTGGCGCCGCGAATCGTGTCGAGCGGGTCGCCCAGGCAAGGGACGCCGGCCGAGAGGAACCATGCTGGTCCGGTGGTCAAGGCGTGCGCGTGGTGAGCGTCACGGGATAGCTGCTGCGCGAGCTGACGTGCGTCGTCGATCTTGCCTTGCGAGACGAGTACGCGCAGCTGCGAGAGCCCGCTGTTGACCCGGTCGAGGTCGCTGCGCGCCATCAACGCCGTGATGACGAGCCACGCGGCGCCACCGATAGCCAGCACACCTACGCCGAGCACGACCGCTCGGCAACCGTAACGGCACCGGGCGCGCTTTGAACGCCGCCGGCGTCGGGCGCCGGCATGCCATGCCGGTCCGGTGAACGCGTCGGCGCCGGCGACATCCGACCGCGGGTCGTCGGCCGGCGAGTCGTCGTCTGTCATCGTCCCCGAATCGTCATCTGGCATCGTTCCCGGACGTCGTCAGGCGACGGCCCGATGAGGGCCGCCGCCAGCACGACTCGGTTGGCGAGGGTCAGGCTGAAACCTTGCGTCGCCGGCCTGCGAACAGCAGGATGCCGCCACCGACCAGGAGTGCGGCGCCGAGGAAGCCGACGCCGATGACGGCAGCGCCGGTGAACGCGGTACCGGGCTTCGTAGTGCCGTTCGGCGCGGCGGCGCCACCGATGTCCAGCGTGATGGAGATGGATGCGACCGAGGTCGCGGCGACCAGGGTGTGCGTACCTGAGACGTCGCTCGGGATGGTGACGGTCGCGGTGAAGCCGCCGGACGAGTCGGTGGTAAACGTGCCGAGCGTGACCACTGTGGTGTGCAACGTGATCGTGCCGGGCAAATTGCTGCCAAGGCCGGCGCCGCTGATCGTGAGTGAGCCGCCAGGGGCCGGGGTTGTCGTGCCGACACTTAGCGTCGGCGCGGTTCCCGGCGGATAGGCGCCTGCGTTCGAGCTGAACGTGAAGGCGGCCAGGCCAATGGCCGCAAGCATCGCGATCAGTGTCGCGATGCGACGGGTGGGCTACCGCGAAGCAGTCCCCCGTGCCCGAACCGCCTGAGCGTAGCCCAGAAGGTGACTGAGCGGTGAGCTCTCTTGGACGGAGCGTTATCATCAATTTACAAATGCCTCGTTTTTCAGCTCGTTTCTGGTCTGTGTTCAGTAGGCGCCGTCTCGCCCGGCGACTGCGACGACCGTCTTAGCGAGAATGCGCAGATCAAGCGAAATACTCCAGTTCTCGACGTAATGGACATCGAGTTTGACGCGCTCGTCGTATCCGGTGTTGCTCCGTCCGGATACCTGCCAGAGGCCGGTGATTCCTGGCTTGAGGGCGAGGAGGCTGGCTCGCTGGCTGCCGTACCGCTGCAGTTCTTCACGGGTGATCGCGCGCGGCCCAACCAGGCTGAGCTCGCCGCGCAGTGCGTTGACCAGTTGTGGCAACTCATCGAGGCTGGTGCGCCGCATGAACCGGCCGACTGGCGTCGTGCGAGGGTCGTCCGCGACCTTGTGGTGCAACCGGAACTCCTCGCAGAGCTCGACCCGTCCAATCGCCTCGAACACCTCGATGGCGTTGGCATATTGCCTGCCCGGTCCGGTGCAGTGCCGCCAGCGCATCGACCGGAACTTCAGGACCCCGATCTCCCGACCGCCGCGTCCAAGCCGCCTCTGCCGGTAGAGAATCGGCCCGCTGGGGTCGGTGATCTTCACCGCCAACGCGAGACCGAGAAGCAGCGGCGAGAGCACGACCAGCAGCAGCATCGAACCGACGGCGTCGAAGACGCGCTTGCCGACCGCGCCCCAGCCGTCAAGCGAGGTGAGCCGGACCTCCATCACGGGAACGCCGTCGACAATGGTCATGGTCGAAGCGGCGGCGTAGACGCCGTACTGGTCGGGCACGAAACGGTAGCTGATGCCGCGGGAGTTCGCGAGCGACATGAGCCGCGCGACCTCATCCCGGTCGAGCTGGGTATCGGCCTGAACGACCTCGTCGATCCGCGCCTTGCTCGTCGCGAGCGCGCGATCGAGCGTCGGGTAGACCGGGATGTCTCCGGGCAGCGTCATGCCGTCGCGTTCTGCGTCGACTGCCGCGACGACGCGGCAGCCCTGGCTCGGCTTGCTCAGTGAGACGAGCATGCGGCGCGCGAGATCACCGGTGCCGATCAATATGACGTTGTGCAGCCCGCGACCACTGACGAAGATCGCGTGCATCCCGAGACGTACGAGTTGCCGGCAGGCGAGAACGAAGACGATCCCGAGCCCGAGCGCGTAGACGGGCACGGCCCGCCCCGGGAACAGCGGCGCTCGCTGCTGCATGTAGTCGAGGACGATGAGGAACATCACCCCACCCGACACGGCCACGACCACTCGGCCGAACTCGCTGACGCGGCCGCGATCTTGGCGCACCGAGTAGAGGCCGCACAGCGCGAAGATCGCCACCCAGAGCGGTGCTATCGCCGCCGAGAGCTCGCCGAAGCCCCGCGCCGAGACGTACTGGACAAAGGGCTTGTCGGCATGCGCGCGAATTGAGTAGGAGATGATAGACGCTTCGTACAACGCGAAGACATCGAATACGACGAGAGCGAAAGTGTTCGTCATTTCGCGTCGCCGAGGTACGAAGAATTGGGGAAATACACCCATAAGCCAGCGAGCCTCCCTTGGGTGCTGCCTCGGCGCCTGCCAGCAAATGCCGGACAGAACACCGCGTGACTTCTGTGGCCCCCGAGGGCCGGCCGAGATCACCAGCTACGGAAGCATCAGAGCACCATGCGTCGTTTTACGCAAGTCCAACGCGTCGCGGGATGATTCTCACGACTAATCCGCTCTAATACCACTAAACTGGTCGTCACCTCTCGTAGTTAGCTCAACACGATTCGTCGCCGAGAGGCGAGGCGGCGGGCTCCCGGACAGCTGGCCGAGCAATGTCCCGTCCACAGAATCGGTCGCAAAAAGTGCCCAGGTGGCGACTCTGTGGTGGGATCTTTACAGGTGAGTCACTACTGGTAACGGACCCGGCACGTACGATGACGAAGACCCCACGCCCCGGAAAGGCCGATACGTGAATCTGCGCGACTATCTGCGCATCCTCCGCAAGCGGTGGAAGTTGATCGCAGGACTGCTCGTGGTCTGTCTCGCGGTCGGCGTGGCCCTGACGTTGACGACGACGAAGAAGTACGAGGCGACCGCGCAGATCTTCGTCTCGACCGCGACGGCCGACGACCCTCAGCAGCTGGCCCAGGGCAACACCTTCACGCAGGCGCGGGTCCAGTCATACACCTCGGTGGCGACGAGCCCGACGGTGACCGAATCGGTCGTGAGCGATCTGGGCCTGAGCATGACGGCTGGCCAGCTGGCCAGTGAGATCAGCGCAGATGCACCGCTGAACAAGGTTCTGATCAACCTGCACGTCACGGATCGTTCACCCGCGCAGGCAGCCTTGCTGGCGAATGCCGTAGCGACCCGGTTCGGCTCGATTGTCGAGGGGCTCGAGCAGACGTCGTCGAGGACGACCTCGCCGGTGAAGCTCACCGTCACCAAGCCGGCCCAGGCGCCGTCCGTGCCGGTGGTACCGCGCAGGAAGCTGAATCTCGCACTCGCGCTGTTGATCGGCCTGGTGCTCGGCCTCGGGATCGCCGTGCTGCGCGAGTTGCTCGACAACACCGTCAAGACGCCCGAGGAACTCGCGACGCAGGCGAACACGCCGGTGTTGGGCGTCGTGCCGTGGGACAAGAAGGCGGCCCAGACCGCGATCTCATTCCGCGCTGATCCGCATGGAATGCGATCTGAAGCGTTTCGCCAAATGCGCACGAATCTGCAGTTCGTGGATGTCGACAAGCCCCCGCGGATCATCGCCGTCACAAGCGCGCTGCCGGGCGAAGGCAAGACCCACACCGCTCTCAACCTCGCCGCCGCGCTGGCAGAAGCCGGCCAGCGCGTCTGCCTGGTCGAAGCTGACCTGCGCAAGCCCACCCTTGCCAAACTGCTCGGTTTGGTGGGCGACGTCGGGCTTACATCCGTACTGATCGGCAAGGCAGAGATAACGCAGGTGCTCCAGAATGCGGGACAGAAGCTCGCCGTCATGACATCTGGCCCGGTGCCGCCGAACCCGAGCGAGTTGCTCGTGTCGGACCACTGCCGACGCACGCTGACCTATATCGCCGATCAAGTCGACGTCGTGATCATCGATACTGCACCACTCCTGCCGGTAACAGATGGCGCCGAGATCTCGGCCATCGCCGACGCAACGTTGCTCGCGGTAAGAGCAGGCAAGACGACCCGCGAGCAAATCAAGCGGGCGCACGCAGTGCTTTCGAATGTGGACGTCAAGCCGGTCGGCGCGATCCTGAGCATGGCGTCGAACCGCCGATCCGGCAGCTACAACTATTACTACTACGCGGACTATCGCCCGCGGCGCCAGGCTCATAGCGAGCGACGCCCGAACGACCGGCCACTTCCAGCTCGCGTACCGGTCGATTAATCGACGCGCACACAAGACACAGCATCGAGGCGCAAACATGGTCCCTCAGACACATCAGTTTGTGCGGGCGACTTCGAATTCAGTCACAGACAGTCGTGGGAGCGTCGGAGTCGCGGCGCACCAGGATCTATCGACAGGTCCGATGGTCCGCGAATCAGCTCGAATCGCAGTCTTGCACGAATGGGTGGCTGCCTATGCCGGCTCAGAGCAGGTGTTCGAAGCGATTGCCAGAATGCTGCCGTCCGCAGATCTAATCGCCCTGTCTTATGAACCCACCGTCAAGCTCGACGTAGGAGCGCGGCGCATTCGGACGACATTTCTCGACCGTCAGACACTACGCAGACGCCGACATCTGACCCTACCGATCATGCCCACTGCCTGGCGATCGCTCGGTACCGCGAACTACGACGTCGTCGTCTCATCGCACCACGCCTTCGCGCACACCAACCGGCTTGCCGCCGGCATCCATCTCTGTTACGTGCACTCTCCCGCCCGCTACCTCTGGAGCCCGGAAATCGACGCTCGCGGAGCGGCTTGGTACCTGGGCCCAGTGAGGGCAGCACTGCGTCGCCTGGACCTCGCGGCGTCCGAAATGGTGACGGCCTATGCGGCGAACAGCACGGCGGTAGCCGAACGAATCGAGAAATTCTGGGGCCGCGATTCGACCGTCATCCATCCCCCGGTACGGGTCGGATTCTTCAGCGAGACCTCACCCAAGGCCCCTACCCGCGACTATGTGCTCGGCGTCGGGCGCTGGATCCCGTACAAGAACCTCCACCTGGTGATCGCGGCCGCTGACCTTGCCGGACTGCCCGTGAAGATCGCCGGCCGGGGGCCTGACAAGTCGCGACTCGTCGCTGCTGCAGCAGACGCAAAGGTTCCGGTCGAGCTGATCGAGTCACCGTCGGACGACCAGCTGCGAAACCTTTATCGCAACGCCGCATGCCTCGTATTTCCAACGATCGAGGACTTCGGAATCGTCCCTGTGGAGGCACAGGCCGCCGGTACTCCCGTCGTTGCGCCTGCTCAGGGGGGCGCGCTGGACACGATCGTTGACGGCATCAGCGGCGTCCTGACACGCAACGTCTCCGCTGATCAGTTCGCGGCCGGAATTCGCGACTGCACGTCAATAACAGAACACGACTGCAGACAGAGTTCGTTCCGGTTCGATGAGCTCACCTTCGAACGCGAAATGGCACGCTGGCTGTTCGAATACAGTAGCGGGACGATCGGCCACTTATGAGGCGTGGCGGAGGCGCACTCCGAACGGGACCGTCGGATGTGCCGTCCAATAACGTCCTCATCAAGCTCAGCGTGGATCATCCGGCGGCCATCCCGAACGGTCCGCGATGAATCGGGCGGGACCGACTCCGGAGATCCTGATTCTCGGCACGGCGGACTGGGACGCTCCCATCGCGACAAACCAGCACTACGTCGCGCGCGAGCTTGCCGCTCGATGGCCCGTGACTTTCGTCGAGTCCATGGGACTCCGACGTCCGACACTGAGTATGCGCGACGCGCGACGCATCCTTGAGCGCCTCCAGCCGGCAACCGCGGTGAAGAGCAGGCGTCCAGTGTCGAGTGGTGTGACGGTCATCAGGCCGAAAGTCTTACCTTGGCACTGCGCGTTGACTCAATCCGTAAACCGCGCGCTGATTCATCGACTCGTCGGCGACTGGCTGTGCGCCGACGGCCCCAGGGTTCTTTGGACGTTCACACCGAACACGTATGAGCTGGAACGATTCTCCGGAACGACGGTGTACCACCTCGTCGACCTGCTTCACACCGTTACCGGAATACCGGAACGTGGAATACTCCGGGCCGAACGGAGGCTTGCCGGGCAGAATGTGCAAGCCATCGGGTCAAGCGAGGTCGTCGCCCGTCATTTGCATGACCAGGGATTCGATGCTCCCCTGCTGATGGAGAACGTGGCGGATGTAGGGGTGTTCATTGCATCGGTCCGAGTTCCCGCTCCTGAGGTGCCGTTGGTCGTGTTCATCGGAAACATCACGCCGCGAAAGCTGGACACATCCCTTCTTCTCGATCTGCAGCGGGCCTTGGGAAGCACCGCACAAGTCGCGCTCATCGGGCCGACGAATCTCGATCGGGAGACCTCACAGCGTTGGCTCGCGTCCCTTCGGGCGGGTGGGATCGCAGTTCATCCGCCTAGGGATCTCGCCGGCGTCGCAGAATTTCTCTCGCGGTCCACGGTCGGCATCATTCCGTACGTCATGAGCCCGCATACGGCCGGCATCAGCCCCATGAAGACCTACGAGTATTTGGCGAGCGGCCTGCCTGTGGTCTCAACCGACCTTCCATCGATCCACGCGGTCACTGGTGCAGTGTGGCGCGAGCCGACGACCAGCGACTTCATCAGGCAAGTCCAACGTCTTCTGCGTCAAGCGCCCAGCGACGCGGACCTGAACCATCGCCGAAAGGTAGCGAGCCAGCGCAGTTGGGATGCGCGGGGAATTGAGATCCGAGACCTCGTCAGCGGGTCGATCGCCAATCCGCGAATCGTTCAGGCGGTGAGGTAGCTTGCTCTCCAGCAGGACTCGATCGCAGTCGACACTTAATGCGTCTGGCGACAGATCGCGACCGAGCGACGTCCCAACGGGCCAGCTCGGCAGTGTCGTCGCACGGCGGTCCGTGCTTGGGCTACTTCTCAGGCTGTTGTCCGTCGGCTTAGGCGTCGTGAGCACGGTCGTCATCGTTCGCGCACTTGGCTCTCACGAATTCGGCTTGTTCACGCTGGGTCTTGCCATCGCCGGTGTTATCACTCAACTAGCCGACTTCGGCATCACGCAAGCCGTCACCAAGCTATCGACACAAGATCCTGAGAACGCCACTCGCATTGCCTCAGTCGCAATGACCGTTCGACTGGTGCTCACAGCGGTGCTTGGTTCTCTTGGTGTCGTATTGGCTCTTAGCCTTGCAGGCCGCGAGGCTGCACTCGTCGTAGCAGTGCTAATCGCGACTGCGCCACTGTCCACGGCTTCGGTTCTCGTAGGGCTTGCAAATGCGCGTTTACGCCCCGAACTTGGCCCATTGCTGGTGGCAGGTCAGTCTTTCCTGTGGTGCATCGTGTGCGTCGTGCTCACCCGGCAGGCGCCGACGCCTCTAAGCTTTGCAATAGGCCTTGCCGTAACTGTATGCATGCAGTCGCTCGCGACAATCGTCCTGATTATTGGATTCCATATTCCTCACCGGTTCAATTTATCGGGTGCCATGCAGGTCCTTCGCGTGAGCTGGGCCCCCGCGGTTCTGGGGATATTTGTCACGGCATATTATCGCCTCGATTCGGTCGTCGTCTACCACTATGCCGGCGCAGCCGCACTCGGCCATTATGGGGCTGCATACAGGTTGATCGACACCGCACAGTTGTTGCCAACAGTCCTCGTCGCGCCGCTGATACCGCTTGTCGTGCAGACCCGCCAGACATCGTGGGGCAGCGAACGCGTGCTGAGGGCCGCGTTGCGTTACGCGCTCATTTGCGGCGCTGTCGTCGCAGCCGTCCTGGCCGGTTGCGGGAAGTGGCTCTTGACGACGCTCTACGGTCGAGAATATGCGCCTGCCGATGCCGTGCTGGCCTGGCTCGGACTGGCATTCGTCGCCATCTGCCTTAGCTATGTTGGTACGGCGTCATGCATGGCGCTTGGTGTCGTGAAGAGACAGATTCTTCCGGTTGCGATCCTCGCGATACTTAGTGTCGTCGCACAGGCGTGGCTGATCCCCCGCTATGGAATTATTGCCGCGGCGGTTACTACCGCAGTAACTGAGTTAGCAATGGCGACGATCGGGCTCGCGCTACTTAGGTCGCATTTCAACCGCGTTTGGCAAGGTGTCCCAGTTATTCGCATAGTCGCTTGCGGTGCCATTGCTGCGATCGCAGGCAGGCTTTCGAACTCCGAGCAGTGGTGGAGCGCCGTCGCCACAGCGTCCGCTCTGGTCTTCCTTCTCTTCGCACTGCGGGTTCTGACTCGTCATGACCTCGAGATGCTATTGAGGAGGCCGGCATGAACGTTCCTAGCTTGTCCGTCGTCATGCCGACCCATAATCGGGCCCATCTCGTAGAACGCGCCTGTCAGCGGTTGCTCGATGATCCTGCCGTAGGCAATCTAATCGTGATCGCTGATGGGTGCACCGACGATACGCTCGCAAGGCTTCGGAGGTTCCCATCAGATCAACTAACGGTCCTGTGCAATTTTCCGGGCAGAGGGCCCGAAGTCGCGCGAAACATGGGCGGACGCTTGGCCTCAGGCGACTGGGTAGCGTTCGTCGACGACGATGACGAATTTCCCGCCGATTTCTTCGCCGAGCTGCTTCGGGTCGGCGTGGAGGCGGACGCCGATCTCGTCGCGGCGCCGTGGTTCCATGTTTCGAAGGGTCAGGATCCTCAGCGCCATGCCGATCAAGCTCGTCGGACCGTTAACGGCCCGACCTCTCGCTCGAGCGGTACCTTTCCCGCCGCTCGTTGGGTGGACTCAATATGGATCAATACTAATTTCGTCGTGCGTCGCTGCTTTTCTGACCGCTGCGAGTTCAACGAAGGACTCGGCGGCAATTATTGGCGTGATGAGACCGATTTCGGTGTGGCTGTGGCTCGGGCGGGTGGTCGGGTCGTTGTGACGAACGCGACGTACAGCTACATGCGAGTTCGCCCGGGCCACGGAGGGATTGATCGGGCGAGCGCGATCAAGTACGAATGGTCCGTCTTGCGGAACGAAATCAAATTCCTCCGACGCCATGGCCCATGGCTCCGCGATCAAGGCTACATTTCTCGAAGGGGTACGTTCCTTCTTCGTACGCTATGGGACCGCCTCCGTTGTCTATCAGGCGGATTCATCGGGGCGAGGATCCGTGGCAATGGCTAACGTCGCGATCATCAGTCCGAATCCCGACACCCAGCGCGGCGGGGTCGAGCGGTTCTGTTATGACCTGGCCGCCGCTATCTCGGGTGACGGCGTGCGCGCCGAGATCGTCACGCTCGCTAAGGCGAACTCCGGGAACTGGGACCTTGTCATCTCCAACGGCATGCTGGGCGCGTCGGCCGGACGCCGCCGATTGCACGTTTACCACGGCTGTTGGATCTCGCACATGTTGCAGGATCACAAAACTGCATCCCTGCCTTGGCGTGCTAAGCGGACGCTCACAGGCGCGATGCAGGAGCTACGCGCCGGTGTCGGCGTACGTCGAATTGCAGTGTCAACGAGTGCGGCGCGCGACATTCGACGCTTCTACGGGCTGAGGGTAGACGGCGTCATCTCGAACGGCGTTGACACCGAGTGCTTCCGACCCATGGAATCCCAGCATGCGAGGCGCCACTTCGACCTTGCCCCAACGGGGCGCTTCGCATTGTTCGTCGGGCGCAATGAATACAGGAAGCGACCAGACCTTGCGGTGGCGTCGGCCGCGCAGTCCGGCTACGAGCTAGTCACCGCCGGCTCCTCTGCGCTGTCTGGCGTTCGCCACCTTGGCCGTCTCGAGCCTACGGAGATGGCACTTGCGCTCGCCGCTGCCGATGTCGTAATCGCGCCAAGCGGATACGAGGCCTGCAGCATCGCCATCCTGGAGGCTTTCGCCTCGGGAAAGCCCGTCGTGGCCACGAGAACCGGATGGATCGCGGACCTCCTGAACGTCGTTCCGGAGTACAGGGACCTGACGGCCGCAGTCGGAGATCTTCCGGACCTCGTCGAGGCGCTCCGGATAGTCCCTGAGCGTATGCATGCTGTTGAGCGTGCTGTGCAACACGTCCGAACTGCCAATGACCTGACCGTGTTCGCCTCGCACTGGCGGAGTGAAGTCGCCGACATATTGGTAAGCGCGTGACCACGCAATCGCAGACGGGCGAGGCGCTGGAGCCAACGCCGGCGTTCAACGAGAGCGTGGCGCACCAAAAGTGCGACGTGCTTGTCGTCGCAAGCGAAGACATTTGGCCACCGCGTCAAGGCGGGCAGGTTCGAGTGGCTGGCATCGTCGGAGCACTGAGTCAGAATTTTCGAGTCGCCGTGGCGGTACCAAATGCCTCGGCCGATGAGCGACCTGTTCCGGTGTACAGCCTCGCGGTAGCAACGAAACGCTCCAGCTCGATGCGCGGCTTCGTGTCGAGCCGTCCGCGGATCGGACGGGTCGGGCTTGGAGCTTTCGCGCACGCCCGCCTGCATGAGGCGGTCACGGATCTTCAACCTCGAGCCGTTCTGTTCACCCATAGCTACCTGGCAGCGGCGTCTCCGAGTCTCGGCGTGCCAATCGTGGTCGACTTCGCGAACATCGAGAGGGAGCGGCTGAAATCATTCAGGTCTCGCGGACGATTACGGAATCGACTGTCCGCCACGCTCGAGGCAGCTAAAGCCTCTCGCTGGGAACCACGCGTCGCACTCAACGCAGACTTCTGCTTGGCGCTGACTCAGCGCGACCGCGCCACACTGGAAGATTGGGGCGCCACGGCTACGTATGTGCCGAACGGCGTAGTCACATCCCGCGAAGCCACTAACTCGCCGGAAAGCGGCCATGTTCTCTTCCTGGCGAGCGCTGACTATGCGCCTAATCGCGACGCAGGCCACTGGCTGATCTTTTCGGTTTGGCCGCTGGTTCGCCAGGCAATGCCTTCCGCTCGCCTGGTCGTTGCCGGCCGCCGATCGGATGACGTATTTCGTGACGCTATCGGTATCCCGAGTATCGAAGTTCTCGGCGAGGTACCCGACGTGGCGCCACTCTTCGAGGGTGCGGCGCTCGTGGCGGCGCCGATCACCTCAGGAGGCGGGCAGCAGCTGAAGGTCATCGAGGCGCTCTCATTCTTGCGGGTGGTAGTAGCCAGTCCGTTCTCAGCCCGCTCGGTCCCGAACGGGCTGGAATCACTTTGCCGCACTGCGTCCGGGGCGGATGAGTACGCAAAGGCGTTGGTCGAGCTCCTAACCGAGCCCAGCGATCGTTGGTCCCGAGAGGATCTGGCTCGTGACGCCGTTGCACGGATGCCGACCTGGCTCGCGGCCACGAAACCGCTGACCGACTGGCTTAGGAAGCTGTCGTGACGCTGCCAGGTCAGGTCCACTTCGTCGAACCGGGCGGGCGGGGCGGCGTCTTCCAGCACACGGCGGAGATAGCTCGCATGCTGGCACGCAGCGGGGTCCAGGTCATCATTCACACAGCCTCCGACTTCGAAGCCGTCGACCTGGAACACGTCGGATTCTGTCGCTGCGTGCGCTGGCACCGAACCTTGCGGCCTCAGATTCTGCGACGCCCCTTCATCGTTGGCGACTACCTGATCAAAACGTTGCCACACCTTCGGAGAATCAGCGAAGGGCGGGTGGTTCACGTTCAGGGTCTGTTTGTGAGCCCACTCTACGCGTTGACGCTTCTCCGTCTGCGCGCGAGATCGGGCAGGCTCGTCTTCAGTCCGCACAACACGTTTTCTCGGGCGGGCCGAGGATGGCAAGAGCGAGTGCTGCGCAAAGCGTGTCGAATTCCTGATGTGGTGGTCAGCTACTCCTCCCCGGATACGGCCCGGCTCCAGCGATGGGCAGGTTCAGCAGTAATCCAATGCCCACTCGTACAACTCGCCCCAGACGTCTCGCCGGCCGCGGTGCAGGATTGGCGAAGCCGGTTGGCGGTGAATACAGGCGAACCGCTGCTAATGATCGCCGGCCAAATCCGCGAGGACAAAGGTGTGGACGCGATGATCAGAGCGTCCAAGTTGCTACGCCAGTCGGTCCAACTGGCAGTGGTCGGGGAAGACA
>WNGL01007324.1_pt1 | contig 12964 bp, 10 predicted proteins | sample 5400591 | NCBI WGS metagenome assembly WNGL01 (sample SAMN13153377, study PRJNA577476) | soil metagenome | isolation source: 80 cm soil or saprolite under Garry oak tree replicate 1 | place: USA:California | collected 2016-06-15
CGTTGATTCCCTTCGCCATTAAGGGCGCGATTTGGTACCAGGGCGAATCTAATGCCGGACGGGCACAACAGTACCGCACATTGTTTCCGGACTTGATCCGCAACTGGCGCCACGATTGGGGACAGGGCGATTTCACTTTGCTGACCGTGGAATTGGCACCCTATGACAAGAATAAAATGCGCACACTGGAAGCGATTACAGAAAAACCGGTGAAGAGTGATTGGGCGGAATTGCGTGAGGCGCAGTTGCTGGCCACGAAGTTGTTGCCGAAGGTCGGACTCGCCGTGATTACTGACGTGGGTGAAAAGGACGACATCCATCCAAAAAAGAAGGAACCGGTCGGCGCGCGGCTGGCCGTGGCAGCGCGGGGCATCGCTTACACCGAAAAAATCGAATACTCCGGCCCGCTTCTTAGGAGCATGAAAGTTAAAGGCGACAAGGCAGTGCTGAGTTTCGACCATGCTGATGGCGGCCTGGAAGCTCGCGGCGGCCAGTTGACGGGTTTCGCCATTTGCGGCCCGGACAGAAGGTTCCTTTGGGCCAAAGCGGAAATTGATGGTGATAAAATTCTTGTCAGCAGTTCAGAGGTTCCTCAACCGGTCGCCGTCCGGTACGGCTGGGCGGATTTCCCGGTCGTGAATTTGTGGAACAAGGCCGGTCTACCTGCTTCACCATTTCGGACAGACGACTTTCCGATGACGGCCAAATAAGAAATCCCCAGATCAGAAGCCCCAAGCTTCAATCACCAAGGTTCAGGGAAACTCCAAGCTCCAAGGTTCAAGCCGGCGCGCACGGAGTGGCGCGCCCTACCGCGAGGGGGTTTGTGGGTTTGAGTCTTGTAGCTTCCCTGGTGATTGGGGTTTGGAGTTTGAAGCTTTTCCTCTTCCCTGGGGCTTGGCATTTGGATCTCCGATCTTTTTAGTTCTTCCTTCGATACACCTTATGCATTGCCGCCTGGTCAACTGGCTTGATTAGCATTTCGTCAATGTTCACATGCAGGGGACGGTTGGCGACCCAGACCAAAATCTCCGCGATGTCCTCCGCCTTCAGCGGATTAGTCCCTTCGTATGGCTTTTTTGCCCGGGCGGCGTCGCCCTTGAAGCGGACCAGAGAAAACTCCGTTTCAGCCAGTCCGGGGTCGATTGAACTGACGCGCAAGCCGGTGCCGCTGAGCTCCAGTCGCAGCGCGCGTGTGATTTGCAATTCGCCGGCTTTGGCCGCGCAATAAGCCGCGCCACCCTCGTAGGCGACCCGAGCGGCGTAGGAACCGATGTTGATGATCGAGCCGCCTGGATGATTAAGCATGAGCGGCAAGGCCGCGCGCGTCATTCGCAGCACTCCCAAAACATTGCTTTGCAGCATGGTCTCCCAATCCTCGTCTTTGCCTTCGGCGACCGGATCGAGGCCCAGAGCGCCGCCGGCGTTGTTAATGAGCACGTGGAGATGGGCTGCTGCTGCGGACTGGGGCTCGGAGATTTTCTGGCGTGCCCAGATCACAAAGGCCTCGACGCTGGCTGTCTTTGTCACGTCCAGAAAATGGAAGTGGGTCTCAGGGGCGCCGGCTTTGCTCGCCTCAGCGGCTACTTGTTCCAGTCGTTCCATGCGCCGGGCGCCCAGCAATAGTTTCGAACTCTCGGCGCCGAAGGCGCGGGCCGCGGCTGCGCCAAAGCCGCTTGAAGCGCCAGTGATTAGAATCCATTTGTCCTTGAGTGGTGATTGCATGGCCTGATGAATAGCTCAGCGAGACCCAAACGTGGAGAAATTTTTCTGGAGATCAAGCGAAAGACCAATGCAAGGACCAAACGCAGAAAAGCTAAACAAAATACTCCATAAACTCATTGACCGGCAGCCGCTCCAACCGCGCCACGTCCTCGAACAGCGCAAGAATTGCTTCCACCCGCTTGGGCGTGAAACAGGTTTCCAGATTGGTGCTGAATTTCTCCACCAGCAGCGGGATGCTTTCAGCCCTGCGCCGGCGATGACCCAGCGGATATTCCACTTCCACCTTGTTGGTCGCGCTGCCATCATCGAAGAACACTTGCACGGCGTTGGCTATCGAGCGCGTGGCTGGCTCCAGATATTCGCGGGTGTAGCGCGGGTCTTCCTGGACGAGCATTTTACTGCGCAACGCGTCAATGCGCGGGTCTCTGGCGACGGCCTCTTCGTAGTGATCGGGGTTCAGAGCGCCAAAGACCAGGCCGATGGCGGTCATGTATTGCAAACAGTGATCGCGATCTGCCGGATTATACAGCGGCCCCGACTTGGCAATGATCCGAATGGCCGGCTCCTGCGTCGTGATCACAATCTGGCGGACCTGCTCAAGCCGCTCGCCGACCAGTGGATGAAGTTTGATGGCTGCTTCTACAGCAGTCTGGGCGTGAAATTCGGCGGGAAAGGAAACCTTGAACAAAACATTTTCCATTACATACGAGCCAAAGGGCTGTGACAGGCGGATGGGCTGACCCCCAAACAACGCGTCGCAAAAACCCCAGGTCCTTGCCGAGAGAGCACAAGGGTAACCCATCTCCCCTCTGATTGCCCACAGCGCGTGCTGCACGCCGCGGCTGGTGGCGTCTCCTGCCGCCCAGGACTTGCGCGAGCCGGTGTTGGGCGCGTGGCGGTAGGCGCGCAAAGCGCCGCCATCCAGCCACGCGTTGGACAAAGCATTGAGGACTTGCTCGCGTGTGCCGCCCAGCAGATGGGTTGTAACTGCGGCGGAGGCGATGCGCACCAGCAGCACATGGTCCAACCCCACCCGGTTGAAAGCGTTCTCCAAAGCCAGCAGACCTTGAATCTCATGCGCTTTGATCATGGCCTGCAGCACGTCGCGCACGACGTAAGGCCGCTTTCCTTCAGCCACTTTTTGGCGGCTGACATAATCTGCCGCCGCGAGAATAGCACCGAGGTTATCGGAGGGGTGCCCCCATTCCGCAGCCAGCCAGGTATCATTGAAATCGAGCCAGCGGATGAGCGCGCCGATGTTGAAAGCGGCTGTGACCGGATCCAGTTCCAGCTTGGTTCCCGGCACGCGGCTGCCCTGGGGCACCATCGTGCCGGGCACAACAGGGCCGAGCAACTTCGTGCAAGCCGGATAACGCAACGCCAGCAGAGCGCAGCCCAGCGTGTCCATCAGGCAAAAGCGGGCGGTCTGCTGCGCTACGTGACCCTCAATCTGGGCCCCCGCAACATAGTCCGTTATCTGCACCAACAAGTCATCAAACGGCGGGCGGCCCTGGAGCCGGCTTTCGGGCATTCTCATTACGACTTATCTCTGCTCTATCGGTACAAATGGCCGCGGCTCCGGACCGATGTACTGCGCCGTCGGCCGGATCAACCGATTATTCCCGCGTTGCTCCATAACGTGGGCCGACCAGCCGGATGCGCGCGCGATAACGAAAAGCGTTGTGAACAGGGGTGTCGGAATCCCGCAGAAGTGGTACGCCGCGGCACTGTAAAAATCCAGGTTTGCAAACAGCTTCTTTTCGCGCCACATCACCGCTTCAATGCGTTCGGAGATTGGAAAGATGCGACTGTCACCGCTTGCGGCTCCCAGCTTGCGGGCCCACTCCTTGATGAGCCCCGAACGCGGGTCGGCAGTTTTGTAAACGCGGTGCCCAAAACCCATCACAAGTTCTTTGCGGCCAAGCATTTCCATCAAGCCCACCTCCGCCTCGTCGGGAGTCCTAAATCGCTCAATCAAGGCCATGGCCTCTTCGTTAGCGCCGCCGTGCAACGGTCCGCGCAAGGTCCCGATGCCCGAGGTGATGGCAGAGTGAAAATCCGCAAGCGTCGAGCTGGTGATGCGTGCGGCGAAAGTGGACGCGTTGAACTCGTGCTCGGCGTAAAGCACCAGCGACGCATCCAGCGCCCGCGCGCGCGTATCGTCGGCGGCTTTCCCCAGCAGCAAATGCAAAAAATGTGCGGCCATGCTCGAGTCGTCGGTGCGGGTTTCAATGCGGCTGCCCTGGCGGTGGAACTGGTGCCAGTAAAGCAGCATGCACGGAAAAGCGGCCAGCAACCGGTCCGCCACTTGATACTGGTCACGTTCGGTTCTCTCCGGTTCCAAGCAACCCAGGGTCGAACAGCCCGTGCGCAGCACGTCCATCGGATGGGTATCGGCGGGCAACTGTTCCAGAACCGTCTTTAGCGCCAACGGCAGGCCACGCAAGGAAATGAGTCTCTGCAGGTAGTTCGCTAGTTCCGTGTGATTGGGCAGATGCCCGTGAATGAGCAGGTAGGCCACTTCCTCAAAGCTGGCGTGCTCGGCCAGATCGTTGATGGAATAGCCTCGGTAAGTCAGCCCCAACCCTTCTTTGCCGACAGTCGAGATCGCAGTCTGGCCGGCGACGACATCGGCCAGACCACCCGCCTTTTTGCCTGCGCTCATGGTTGTCTGATGAAGACGCGGGGTGATTGAGTGATGCCAATGGCCATTGGTTCGCCACTCCATCTCGCCCTTACTCCATCCCTCACAAACTACCTCGATGGCTGCGTCGCCGTCACGTCCTTTTCTTCCTGCTCGGCCTTTCCGGTCGAATTCGCTGGTCCTTGACGCGGCGCTGGAACGCAGAGTTCCAGCTCTGCGCGATCGTGAAAAGTTTGCCGCGCAGAACTGGAGCACTGCGCCCCGCTCTACCAGGCACTCGCGCCTGCACTTGGCGTTCTTGTGGGTCGGTCCACGCTTGATAATCCAAGAACTTGTACAGCCCGGCGCGCGTTTGCATCATCGGGAGCACCCCCTTCTGCGTGCCTTGCCGGCGTATCGCGCGATAGACCTGCAATGCCGTGGCACTCATGGCCCGAAACGCTGAAAGTGGATACAAGGCCAGGGCCACGCCCACAGCCGCCAATTCCCTCACGGTGAAGAGCGGCGTTCTGCCGAACTCCGTCAGGTTCGCCAGCACCGGAACCTCGACGGCATTAACGAGATCCCGGTAATGCCCCAGCTCGGTCAGCGCCTCGGCGAAAATCATGTCCGCGCCCGCGTCACGATAGCGGCGCACGCGCGCGATTGCGCCAACCAGCCCCTCACGCGCCGCCGCATCAGTCCGCGCCATGATCACAAACTCAGAGTCGGTCCTTCCGGCTCGCGCCGCTTTAATCCGGCTGACCATCTCATCTGGGCTCACCAATGTCTTGTTCGGCAAATGGCCGCACCGCTTGGCAGCCGCCTGGTCTTCGATGTGGATTCCGGCCGCGCCCGCCCTAATCATCTGGTGCACTGTATTCCTCGGATTCTCCCAGCCAGTGTCGGCGTCCACCAGCAACGGCAACTGCGTGATGCCGGTGATACGGCGCACGTCTGTAAGCACGTCCTCAAGCTTGGTGATGCCGATGTCGGGCAGGCCGCATGACGCATTGGCGACTCCGGCCCCGGAAAGATAAAGCGCCTTGAATCCAGTCTTCGCCGCCAAAATGGCAGCGTAGGCGTTGATGACTCCGACGACCTGCAAGGGGCGCTCCGCTCGCAAGGCCGCCCGCAGCCTGGCGCCGGCGGACAGCGTCTTGCTCAATGAACTTAACTTCGAGGGCATTGGATTAAGGCGCATTTTCTCTTGGGCGGACCTTGGTAACCAACTCCGCGAAGGCCAGCAAGCAAATCTTTAATTCACTAATCGGGCTATGCGCTTGACTCCTGTGTGTCGCACGGGTGGCGTCGCCTTCGGCTTCAGGACACGATTCGTTGTGGTCGCTGGGGTCAAGCGTATAGCCACAGGCTCCGCGCCGAAGAACGTGACCGCTGGCTTCGGCAACGGTAGCAGGAAAAATCCGCCCCTTACAGGCCGCAGAGGACATTCGTGATAGCAATTCTTTTCCGCCTGGTGGAAAGTTCTTGTGAAAGGAGCGGCAAACTCCGACTTGGAGAGCCGAAGGCTGGACGGCGCAACTTTTTGTTGCAGCGGCGTAACCTGCTCAGCCTCAGCCGTTAGTTGCACAACGCGTCCGCGCGCCCACGACGCTGCGGAAGACTGGCACCCGATCTGCTCTGAAGCGTGCGCCGTTCTGAACCCAGGCTTTGTTCCCGAAACCGTTTTAGAAATTTGTGAAAGATTGGGCGCGCTCATCTTCACTAAATGATTAATTCATGTTAAGCCACCTTTAAGGTGGGTCGGCCCCAGGGAATCCCCTGGATGCCATTCCGCAGAACCACCGGGATTAGGTTCGTAGTTTGCCCCGATTCCCCTGGTAGCGCGATAATCGGTAGCGTGTCGCCAGTTGCACGACGAATCAGCCCAAGAGCAACTTTTGTGAAATGGAAAATTGGAAAATTGCACGAGACAAAGGTCAGTCACGCATGAGCCAAAAAATTAAAAAGTTGCACGAGATGAAAATCAAACACCCAACCGGCGCCGCCCGCCGAGCCTCCGAATCGGGACAGACTTTGGTTGAAGTCATGGTGGCGATGGCGGTGCTGGGTTTTATGATGGTCGCCCTCTACGCGGGGTTTTCTTCCGGATTCGCCGTCGTGCGGGTTTCGCGTGAGAATCTGCGGGCCACCCAAATCCTGGCCGAAGGGATGGAAGTGGCCCGATTGTACAAGTGGGACCAGGTGGTGAACCAGCCTGGTTACATCCCGGCGAGCTTTGCCGCTCCTTTCTACGCTAACGGCCAGACCAACTTGTCGCAGGGTGGTTTCCTTTACACAGTAACGGTGAGCGTTACTAACGCCCCGGTTTCTGAAGCGTATTCCAATGATTTGCGAATGATCCAGATCAACCTGACTTGGAAGTCAGGTAACGTCACCCGCAACCGGCAAATGAATACCTTCGTATCACAATATGGGATGCAAAATTACATTTACTAAGCCGCGCCCGAATGCGGCGTTCACGCTGCCTGAGGTCATGGTGGCTTCCGGGCTGGCTCTTCTGGCGTTGCTGACGCTCATGGTGCTGTCCTTGTACAGCAGCCGCAGTTTTGCCGCCATCGCCAATTATGTGAACATGGATCAGCACAGCCAGCTCGCACTCGATAAGATGTCGCGGGAAATCCGGCAAGCCCATCGGGTGACCGATTATTCGTCCACAAGCCTGACGTTCCTGGATGCAAATAACAATCCAGTGCAGTTCATTTACGATGCCGACGCGCGGACCTTAGGCCGCGTCGCGGGCGGCCTGACCAACACTTATCTGACGGATTGTGATTCACTTCAGTTTAAGAATGGTCAAAGAACGGTCATCTCAAACACATTTGATGCCTATCCGCCGACCTACGTTAGTGACACCAGACTCATCCAGGTGAGCTGGATTTGCTCGCGCAAGATACTTGGAGCGAGATTGAACACCGAGAGCGTCCAGTCCGCCAAGATTGCCCTCCGCAATAACTGATTATTATGAGACCCACCCTTAGCCGGATCCTTATCGTTGGACAGTGCCCCAGTTCTGCGCCAAACTCGCTGCAACCGCTGGTTAGGCACAGTGCGTGCCAAACCAAACTCTGTCCGTGCGCTCGTGAGGCGGCACGCAGGGCGGGAGCTCTGGGCCGCGCGCAGGCAGGCAGTACGCTGGTCGCCACCGTGATCATTTCGGCCCTCATCGGCACGGTTCTGTGCAGTTACCTGGCGCTGATCGCCAACCGCAACCAGGTGGCCATGCGCGCCCTGGCTTGGAACTCTGCCATGCCCGTTCTGGAAGCCGGCATCGAGGAAGCCTTGACCCATTTGAACCGGGACAGCAATCGTCCAACCGCCAACTACTGGACCGCCGACCAGGTCAACGGACAAGCCGTTTATTGGAAATACCGCGCTTTGCCCGATGGCAGTTATTTCTACGTCACCAACTTCAATGTTGATTCCCCTTCTCCGATCATTAAATCGGCCGGCTACGTTCGCTCGCCACTGAGTGACAACCAGTATATTTCGCGCGTCGTGCAAGTCACGGCGACCAACCCCCCGACGCTCTTCGGCAGGGCCATTGCCGCCAACGGCACCGTTAAACTCAGCGGTGGCTCCCAAGTGGACGGCTATAACTCAACCAACGGTCCTTACGATTTATCAACCAATCGCAATGCCAGTGGCGGCATCGCGACCAATTCCAAGCAGGACAACGCGATTGATGTTGGCAGCGCCCACGTGTACGGAACCGCTGTGACTGGCGCCGGTGGCACCGTCTCCTACTCTGGTGGCTCGGTTGGAGATTTGAACTGGACCTCTGGAATTGAAGACGGGTGGACAGATGACACTATGAATGTTTCCTTCCAGACCAATTCACCGCCCGCCGGGACGCCATTCAAGCCGCAAGCGACTCAGGTCGGGATATCCAACATCACCTACCTGAGTGACAGCAGTTCAGCCTATATCTACCAAACCGACAGCTTCGTGAGCAACGACAAAACCCGGCCGTTGATCGTCACTGGAAACTGCACCCTGTGGGTGACCGGCAACTTCGCAGTCTTGGGCAGCGGCTACGTTTACATTGCGCCCGGGGCCAGCCTGAAGCTCTACGTCGGGGGCATGGCCAGCATTTCCGGTGGTGGCGTCGTCAACGGGACCGGCCTGCCTGCCAACTTCTCTTACTTCGGATTGTCGAGCAACACCGTGTTGAATTACAACGGCAGCGCTGATTTCGTCGGCACGATCAATGCCCCGCAGGCTAACTTTACCATCGGCGGCGGCGTCTCCGTCTATGGCGCCATCATCTGCAACACCTTCAACAGCGGCGGCGGCGCCAGCGTTCACTATGACCAGGCCCTCAACGGCGGCAGCAAGTTCATGGTGAACTCCTGGAGGGAGTTATGAGCGCCACCCCATCTTGGCCGGCAGCTTAGTAAACTGACCCTCAAAAGCAACAACTGGCTATTCCTGATTTGCGTTCAAAAAAAACGCCCGGCTAATCCTGATTTGCGTCCAAAATCGCATGCCGTTCGAACTTGGACCTGAATGTCGCCTGTCAACGGTTGCCGGTCTTTGGACAGCAATTCTCATTATGGACCGGATGGGGACGCCCGGTGAGGGCACCCGGCCTACAAGAGGGCAGTTCTGTGGGGCGTGTAGGCCGGGTGCCCTCACCCGGCGCGGATCGAAGCGGCCATAATGAGAATTACCGGACTTTGGAGCTTCAACCTCGGCTGGACCCACTGAGATCACCGGTGCACCGGGGCTGGCTCATGATCCACTCGGCAGCCGCCGCCAAATCATCCACAATCACGGCCGTGCCAAGTTTCTCGGCCGACTTGCCCTCACATTCAGCTCCATAGCCGGTGCGGACGAGCAGGCACTGTCTGAGTCCGGCATTCCAGCCGCATTCCAAATCCGTCAGTTTATCGCCGATGATGTAGCTCTGGGCCAAGTCGAGTCTGAACTGGTCGCGGGCGTCGAAGAGAAACTGCGGTGAAGGCTTGCGTCCCCGGCTGGGGGCCTCGGGAGCTTCGGGAGCCACGTAGATTGCTTCAATGCGTACGGCTGCCTGGCCAAGGTCATGCATAAGGCGCTGGTTGACTCTCTGGACATCTGCCAGGGTGAAATAGCCGCGGCCCACGCCCGACTGGTTGGAAACGATGAACAATTTGAAACCGAAGTCCTGCAATCGCTTCAAGGCATCGGCGGCGCCGGGAAAAACCACGACATCTTCCGGACAATGGAGGAATTCTTTCTCCTCGATGATCGTTCCATCGCGATCCAGGAAAACAGCTTGGTCCACGGGCAAAGAAAGTTAATGCTCGAGCCGGAAGAAGGTTGCTCGGCCTGCAATCGGATTGGTGTAAGGGCTGGTAGCGCCGGACACGTTGGTGTAAAGCCCGGTAGCCGCAGGAGCGGCCTGCAAGGAGAAAGAGGCGTTGGGCCAGGTCAGGACCACATTGTTGCCGGCGCGTTTGAGGTCCAAAGGAACCGGGGTCACCGTGCCAAGGGTGTTCCCAAACACGTTGACCAAGTCGAAGCGTATGGTGCCGGCTGTGGTATATGAACTGACGGTTGCAACATAGTTGTCATTGGCATTACCGACGGCTGTCGCCTCAAATTCAGGCACGATACGGAAGGCGAAGTTAGGGTTGTCGTTGAGGGCGGAGACAGCAGACAGATCCGCGGAAAAGAACACAAAGCTATTGTTGGTTGCATTCATGACAATGACCGGGCCATCAATGAAGTTGAATCCATCGGCGCTGTATTGCAGCCGGGCGTACTTGCTGGCGGAATCGCTATGGCGTTCTTCCAAGGTCAGAAGGATATCCTGGTAGCCCACGGTACTGACGTCGAACTCTACGCCTCTGAGTTTGTTGCTCGTGCCCTGAGGGGCGTAAGTCGTGGTGTTCCAACCGCTGTTAGCGGCGCCCGGAGGCCCAGCCGAGTCGGACAAGGAGCCGCTGCTGAATGCTGCGGAAGTGCCACCAACCAGAAAGGCTGCGCCGGTGCCGCTGGACGCAGCGGGCGCCGTAGCGGCAAGACTGTTGGTCGCGTTAAAGTCCCAGCGGACCAGGCTTACCGATGGCGTTGGCAACAGGGCGAGGGTTGCCACATCGCTGGTGAGGCCCGCTGCGGCATTTGAGACAGCGACAAAGTAATTTCCCTGATTGAGCGTCTGGAGATTAGTGAGGTTCAGCGAGTTGCCAGTTGCTGCGGAAATGCCGGCATTATTGAATATCCATTGATAGCGAAGAGGGGTTGTGCCCAACGCGGCGACAGAGAAGCTAGCGGTATCACCGGCCAGGTTGGTGCGGCTGGCGGGTTGAGTGACAATGAAGGGGTCGTTGACGGCCAGCGACGCATTGGAGCTAATGGCACAGCCGTAACCATTGGTCACTGCCACTGTGTAAGTGGCCGCATCCGCGGCCAACACGTTGGTAATCGTGAGCATTGAAGAACTGGAGCCAAGCACTTTGTTGCCGTCCGAGAGGTCGAGACCGTTGCGCCTCCATTGAAAGGCCAGCGGTTGGGCGCCCGAGGCTGACACGCTGAAAGTTGCGGTCGTGGTCGCGTTGTTGGTGCGGCTCTGCGGCTGGGTGCTTATGGAAGGCGGGTTGGTGTTGGGCACATAGGGACCGTAGGTCAGGACGAAATTATCAATTCCGAAGGTGTCCCGACTGCCACTGCCGCTGCTTGGTGCAAGCGCCACGATGCGAACCCAGACAGTTTGGTTCTGATTGTCCAAAGCTGTGCCAAACGACAAGCTCCTGTGGGTGGCGCCAAAGTTTGCCGGGTCGCTGTAGGCGCCGACGGCGGTGAAGCTGGCCGGGCTGTCGCCGAGGCCATAATCTACGATCCAAGAGGTCGAGCGGCCTTGGACGCTCAGCATGTCGAAATCCAGGTCGAGTTGGAAATTGGCGAGTCCGCTGGTGTTTTGAATCTGAAAAACAAATGCGGCCCCAGGATCGCCGAAGGAACCGGTTTGCCGAATTCCCAGGCATCTGTTGGTGGTGGCAGATTGAGTGGGAACGGTCTCCATTCCCATGAACGCTGTGCCAATGTTGCTGGTGGTGGAGGCATAATTGGCAAATTCGCCGGTGGGGGTGCCCCAACTTGTGGAAGCAGAACTAAACGCAATCGGGGTTCCCAAACTGGCCACGGTGGCGTTGGTCCTGACCGACCAACCGACCGGGAGACCCGAGCCAAGGCCGTCGAAAGCCTGATTATAGCTGCCACCTGACAGTATGATTTGGGCAATCGCAGGTCGGAAGATCAAAGCCACTGCAAGAGCCGGTATTGCCGAATAGAGACGCCCGCCTGTGTTCATCATGGAGGAGAGCTTTTCCAGTTCTATTGCTGGTAGCTCAGCCGGTGGGAAACCGCAAGCACATTTGGCCAAGCTCCAATTGCCACAGGCGCAACAGGTTACGACCTAAACCGCCGGCCCGGGACCGGTGTCGAACCCCCCCTTCCCTAGCCCCCGGCCAGGCCAATCCTCCAGCCTGTCGGCTGACGGCTGTGTAACCAATTTGCTCGACTCTCGTCTTTTCCTGGTGTAACAAGCAATCAACTCGCCCAACCCGGTGTTGATGCGGCGGGTCAAAACCAAAACAAAACGAAGAACGAATGAAAAGAATCAATGCTAGTTTAGTTGCAGCCATGGTGGTCGGCGGCCTAGTTGCCTACAGCAGCCCCGCGAGTGCGCAGGAAGCCAAGCCAGGAGGAAAACGCGGCCCAGGCCCATCGGTCGAGCAGCGTATGGACCGGTTGACCGAACAACTTAAGCTGACGGACGAACAAAAGCCAAAAGTCAAAGCGGTCCTTGAAGAGGAAACCAAGAAAGTGCAGGACCTTCGAGGCGACACCAGCGTGTCTCGGGAAGACCGGATGGAAAAGATGCAATCCATCCAGAAGGAAACTGCGGCAAAACTCAAGGGCATTCTCACCCCGGAACAGTATGAGAAGTATGAGAAGCTGCCTGTCGGGCGCCGGCGCGGCCCTCCGCCGGAGAAAAAGAGCGAGGACACCAAGAAAGAGTGATGTTATCGGCCAGATCGCAGACGACAGGGACGGCGTTGAGCCGTCCCTGATTTTTTGGCTCAACGCTTCAACTTGCTCAGCCAACTACCAGCGCAGGCTCGCCGGGAAATATTCCCGGATCAACTCATCATAGAAAGGGCGTAATTCTGTCAGATTCGGACGCGCGTGGCTCTTGGTGTAAAGGTCATAAGGATTGAAGGCCCGCACCCATTCGAACATCTCCCGGTCCTGCTCATTCATCAAATAGGTGTATTCTCCATCACGATGCGCGGGGTAAAACGAGTGATACCGGATCATGTACAGCGCCTCAGTCGGCAGATAATCCTTCACCACATGAAAAAGATACTCGTCATGGCCCCACGACATCCGGACGTTGTCCAAGCCGCAGTGCTCCCCGTAAACACCCAACCGCGTCTGATAGGCCGCTTGCCCGCTGTCCGGGTTGTCCGCAAAAAATTGGTGAAAGACAATCCGCTCCGACCAGGCGCAGCCCACCGGGAAGGTGTCGCCCACCACCGCCCACTGGGGTTCGCCATAAAGACAAAGAATCTTCCCAAGGTCATGAATCAGCCCTGCCAGGATGAACCA
>WNGL01008918.1_pt1 | contig 12963 bp, 10 predicted proteins | sample 5400591 | NCBI WGS metagenome assembly WNGL01 (sample SAMN13153377, study PRJNA577476) | soil metagenome | isolation source: 80 cm soil or saprolite under Garry oak tree replicate 1 | place: USA:California | collected 2016-06-15
AGCGCCTGAGCAATTACATCATAGAAGGAACGCGCGACGGCTTGATCGCGGATCTGGAGAAAAAGCGCGGCGCAGGCGCGGCGCCTTTGGACATCGTGAACGGGCCGCTGATGGCGGGCATGGCGGAAGTCGGGCGGCTATTTAACGCGAATGAGTTGATCGTGGCGGAGGTGCTGCAGTCGGCGGAAGCCATGAAGGCGGCCGTCAGCCATCTTGAGCAATTCATGGAAAAGGCGGACACCGGCAAGCGAGGGAAGGTCGTGCTGGCCACGGTAAAGGGCGACGTGCACGACATTGGCAAAAACCTGGTTGAAATCATTCTGAAGAACAATGGCTACGACGTCGTAAATCTTGGCATCAAGGTTCCGCCGGAGGAATTGATCAAGGCTTACCAGGAGCACAAGCCGGATGCGATTGGATTATCCGGGCTGCTGGTGAAGAGCGCACAGCAGATGGTGACCACGGCGAGCGATTTGAAAGACGCGGGCATTGAAATTCCTTTGCTCGTTGGCGGCGCCGCGCTATCCGCGAAATTCACGCAGACAAAGATCGCGCCGAGTTACGGGAAAGCAGTGTGCTACGCCAAAGATGCCATGACCGGCTTGCGCTTGATGAACGAACTGATGGATCCGGCAACGCGCGGGACGGTGGTGCGCGAGCATACGTCCTCCGGAAACGGTTTTGGAGTGACGACCACGGTCAGCGTGAAAGAAATTCCCAAGGTGACGAGGTCACCACGCGTGCGAACGGATTTGCCGATTCCGCCGGTGCAATACCTGGATCGCAAGGTCCGGCTGGTGCCGGATTTGCGGGAAGTCTGGAGCTACGTCAACCCGTTCATGCTGTATGGACGACACATGGGCTTCCGCGGGGACTTCGAGAAGCGGCTTACGGAACGCGATCCGAAAGCCGTCGAACTCTTTGAGAGCATGGAAGAAGTGAAGAAAGAAGCCGCCGAGTTCATGAAGATCCGCGCCGTCTGGCAGTTTTTCGAGGCCGAAGCGGCGGGCGATTCCCTGCAGCTCTTTGCGGCAGGGGAAAGAGAGCCGGTACACACATTTCGATTCCCGCGGCAGCGCCAGGGCGATTTTCTGTGCCTGAGCGATTACGTCTTGCCGGCACAGAACAGCCAGCGCGACCACGCGGCGCTGTTCGTGGTGACGGCGGGCGAAGGCACTGCGCCGAATGGCTGCACCGGCGTATTCGAGAGGATTGGGGATTCCCCGATCCGCCGGAGACGACCATGGCGCAGCGATTCACTTCGCGCTATCGCGGGAAGCGCTACAGTTTTGGGTATCCAGCGTGCCCGAGTCTCGAGGATCAAGCCGCGATTTGGAAATTATTGAAACCCGAAGAAATCGGCGTGCAACTGACGGAAGGCTTCATGATGGACCCGGAGGCCAGCGTGAGCGCGCTGGTATTCCATCACCCGGATTGCACGTATTTTTCGGCGGGCGATACCGCTGATAACTGAGCGAACTGTGGAAGCGCCTGTAGTCCGGGAGACCGAATGCACTCTCGCATCTTTTGAACACAGTAAGACGGAAGTGCACATGTTCGAAGTTCGCGAAGGCGCAGAAATCTCATACACAATGGACGTGCACGACGAACAGAACGTGCACGACATGAGCAAATTACAGAGTCGCTGCCCCTCGGCATCTCCCCCGTTCAAGCGAGTGAGCCCGAGACCATCTTGCGGCTGGCTGGGCGGTAGAGGTAACATCGTTTCCTTTGACGGGTCTCACCCAACAAAAATTCTCACAAGGTTGGAACAACAAGCGCGACCATGAACTTCCTGCAAGCCGCCATCTTGCGCTGGTATGCCGCGAACCTGACGGCGAGTTTTGCCGCCGGACCGTTCCCGTTTGGATTGGCTTTCGATGGGGGAAACATGTGGGTGGCGAACAACAGCGACAACAGCGTGAGCAAGGTGCGGGCCTGTGATGGCACCAACCTGGGGACATTTCCCGTGGGGACTTTCCCCGAAGGTGTGGCCTGTGATGGCGCCAACGTATGGGTAACGAACTTCGGCAGCGACAATGTGACCAGGTTGCGTGCCAGCGACGGCACGCTTCAGGGAATATTTGCAGTGGGAACCGGGCCCGAGGGCGTGGCTTTTGACGGCGCCAATATATGGGCGGCAAATTCGGGCAGCAACAACGTGACCAAGCTGCGGGCCACCGACGGGGCCAATTTGGGAATATTTGCGGTAGGAAACCAGCCTCGTTCAGTGGCCTTTGATGGCGCCGGCATCTGGGTAACGAATCGGCTCAGCAACAACGTAACCAAGCTGCGGGCCAGTGACGGCGCCAATCTCGGAACGTTTGCCGTAGGGACCTTCCCGCTTGGCGTGGCGTTCGATGGCGCCCACATCTGGGTGGTCAATACGAACAGCAACAACGTAACCAAGTTGCGCGCCAGCGATGGCGCTCACCTTGGGGCATTTGCTGTGGGAAGCGGCCCGCGTGCGGTGGCCTTTGACGGGGAGAATATATGGGTGGCGAACACCACAGACAACAATGTGACCAAGCTGCGAGCACGCGATGGCGCCCCTCTGGGGACATTTCCGGTAGGAACCGCCCCAGAAAACGTGGCGTTTGACGGCGCGAACATCTGGGTGTCCAATTCAGTCAGCAATACAGTTTCGAAGCTCTAAGTAGCCGTTGCCGGTTCTCGATTCACACCGATGAATCTCCGTGACCGTGTAGAGCACCAATCGGAGAAGATGAGAAAGGCAGACTTGCGATCTGGTTCGGTGTTAGGAGGCCAGTCTTTTAACCTGGAAATTAACCCGGTATCAAGGCATTCATCGTTGTGGATTCTTTGATGCTGAATTCCATTGAAAATGATGAGCGAGAGGCTGGGTTGGCGTTGCCTCCGCCGCGTGAGAGGATCTCGTTGCAACTCTCTCCAGCCAAATCTCCCGCCAGTACGAATAGATACTTCTAGGGCAGAACAACCGGCATTTGCTGTAACGGGCTTGGCAGACGACTGAATCCAAAATAATACAAGGAGTCTTCATCTCCTGCATTTTTCCAGTCTTTTCATCGAGGATTTTGGTCACGCGCTTGAGAACTTGGTAGATTCCACCACAGTACGGTACTAATTCGGCATCCCACGGCATGCCACGATTCATGTTCCATTTGTCGCATGTGGCACGGATTTCGTCAAAACTCTTCACACGCACCCATTCGCCCGGCTGGAGATCGAGAGTGATAGCCGGTGTGCGGGCCCCGGCCGTCAGGTTCCCGGGGCGGCGCGGATAAGGTTGCCCGCCGCGAAATTCTTGGAACCGGTCGTAAATCCAGCGGAGTACAGGACCAAGGCCGATTCCTAAGTTCACGAGGCCTTGCTGGTAGGCCATGTAGAGAAAACCTTTGAACATTCTAACTAAACCAGCGTTGCCCGAGGTGTAATCCTGCAAATACTGCCTCCACGCCCACCACGGGAGGGGCTCGGTCGCGGAAGGGAGCTGGGTCGCCTGACAAGCATAAGCCGTCACACCATCTTCGCCGGTAGTCTTTTGTGTGGCTGCCAGGACGTCAGCCGCAGTGCACAGACCGACTAGAACTTCTTTCTTCTCTACCGGCGGGTTGTCACAGAGTTTCGAATCTGCATCGGTCGGATTGAGTTTTCTTAACCAGGCCGTCTTCCAAAAGATCAGACAGGAAGCTTCACATCCACCGTGTGATTGGCCATTACAACGAATTCCGTCGAGATGGACAGCATCCCTCATCCTGAGCCCTTTGGAGCCATTAACTGTGTCACATGTTTTGTGGGCACTCTTGTAAACACGGAAGCGCTGACCGCAGAAGGCGAACATCTCCGGCATGAAGGGCAAGTTCTCTAGCGAGCCGTTCTTGTCCAGGGTCGCCAGGATTTCCTCCTGGCTGCGGACTTCGACCCAGTCTCCGACCCGAAAGCTCAGCATCCCATCCTGGGTTGGGTCCGGGGTTTTCATATTAACGTGTCTCCTCAATGAAGAAATCGGTGTGAAGGCGTGTTGGACACCCGCGAGTTAGAGAATGGAGATAGGGAACTAAGTGCTACTCGTCTCGAACCGCCACATGAACGATCCGAAGAAGAGCGCTGAGAAGGGAGTTATTGAGAATTTCTAAGTTCTTTGAATCGAGCAAAGCACGAGGCGGTCTTGCCCAGAAAGATAAAAATATCTTGCGGCGCAAGCGAACTGAAAGTGCGGGAATGTTCGAGCGAGGGCTGGTTCGACTGACTCATTTCCTGAAGTAAGCGTGGCTCCGTCCATGATGGAGCCAGTTTTGAAAGACTGAGTTCCACATTCACTCAAAACAAAATCATTTGAAACATCGTCACCCAAACGCATCTCTTCGGGGATCTCGCTAATCCCGAGTCCAAGAAGAAACAGGAAAACAAAGAACAGTGAAGGCTTTTTCATTCGAAGTACTTGAGCAATGGCGTTTCTGGATAAGGATGCAAATTACTCATGCTGATGATACATCAGTTTTGAGAGTAGTTGAACAAAAAAGTCTGCATGTGTTAATTCTAAAACCGAGTCAAATCGAGAATTAGGGAAATACACGAGGAATGCGCCCCCCCTCATGATTCGGAGTCGCGGACGGAAAAGTAGGCCGGCCTAGTTGAAAGATTAGAGATAACTGCAGTGGAAGTTCAAATGGATCATTATAAGGGAGTGGCAGAGAAGGCTCCTGAGGAGAACAAATTGCCACTTGGTGGAAGTAAATCGGGACTCCCAGCCAAGCCTGGAACTAGGGCTGCGAATGCAAGGTAAGACACAACCTATTGAATTTAAGTACTTTACATTGTCTTAAGGGGGTCGAAAAAGTGTGTCCGCCTTGGTACCGAACCTGCTTCTCGTGAGAGTGGAAGCCCATGACAACAACGGAGATTCACGATTCGGAGTTTATGGAGGCGGTCGGTTTCGTATACGGCCAGGCTGCACCTGTGAAGTCGCTGAATGCGCTCATCGCAGAAATCTCGAGAACGGATATTCCTGTGCTTCTGGTGGGGGAAAGCGGGACTGGTAAAGAGGTTTATGCACGATTAATCCACCGGCTGTCTAGACTGGGCGAGGGAGCCCTCAAGAAGGTGAGTTGTGCGGCGATGGACGCCGGGCGATTGTTATCGGAGGTGGGGGACGATTTTACGTCCGGGAGTGAGAGTCAAGGGGCCGTGACGCGAACTGTGTTTTTGGATGACGTGCACGAGCTGGATGCCGCTTCTCAACGGGCCTTGCTTTCTTTGCTGCCGGATGGGGAACCAAAAAGGTACCCAGGAAAGACCATCTCGCGATTCATTTCCTCAACGTCGCGAAACTTAGAAAAGGAAATCGAAGCTGGGCGTTTTCGCCGGGAGCTGTATTTCCGAATTAACGGGGTGATTCTGCGCCTGCCGCCCCTGCGAGAGCGAAAGGAAGACATTGCGACGTTGCTGGAATTCTTTCTTCTAAAACATTCGAACGGGTTAAACAGAAACATTCCGGAATTGAGCAGCGAGGCGCGCGAGCTCCTATATTCTTACGACTGGCCAGGAAATATTCGCGAGCTGGAAAACGTTGCGAAAAAGATCGTTGCAGTTGGTGATCCTGCACTGGCGCTTGCCGATCTGCGGGCAACTCGAGTAACCGTACAGGTAGACGAAGAGAGATGGCGCGTATCGTCGCTGAAAGTTGCCTCGCGGGCAGCTTCGCGGCACGCCGAGCGCGAGCTGATACAAAAAGCCCTTGAAGGAACTCACTGGAACCGGAAACGGGCAGCACAGGATCTTCAGATCAGCTACAAGTCTCTGCTTTACAAGATAAAACAAACGGGGCTGGAAGGAAAGAAGACGGAGCGGGAGTGAAGAAATGGCCATGAGAAACACGATGGTGGCGATTCTGACGGCTTGTTTGTTAGCAGGTGGAACGCAAACAAGAAGTGACGGCCACGCGGCGCAGGACAAGAAGGAAAAAGCGAAAGAGGCGAAGAGCCAAGCCACGACGACAGCAGCAAGCGCTGGCGAGGATCCCGCCTACAAGATTGGACCGCAGGATGTCTTGAAGATCGACGTATGGAAAGAAGATCAACTAACGCGAACTGTACCAGTCCGACCAGATGGGAAGATCACTCTACCTTTGCTGAACGATATTCAGGCGGTTGGCTTGACACCGATGGAACTGGCCAGCGCGATCAGCGAGCAGCTGAAAAAGTATATTAACAATCCCCAAGTGACGGTGAGCGTTGCGGAGATCAACAGCCGACGAATTTATGTGACGGGAGAAGTCACAAAACCGGGCACCTACGCGTTACTGCCGCACATGACGGTACTGCAGGCACTTTCGAGCAGCGGCGGATTTACGCAGTTTGCCCGGGAAAAAAACATTTACGTGTTGAGAACGGAGAACAGCAAACAAACGAAGATACCGTTCAATTACAAAGAGGCGGTCAAAGGAAAGAACGCTGCGCAGAATATTGAGTTGCTGCCCGGCGATGTGATCGTGGTGCCATAAGGGATCAGGAATGAACGGCCGGAGAAAACTCGTATTCGGAATTGTCGTCTTGACGGCTGCATGCCTATGGGCATCGCCGCTTCAGGCCCAGCAAGACGAGGGTGAAAAGCCGAAGCCTGCGGCGCGCGAATATCCGCCTCTCCTCGAGCCCGGCGACAAACAACAGGACGCGGATCAGGAACCGAAGAAGATGCAGCCGGATAATGGACCCTTGGGCGGAATCCAGAACCCCACGCTGGGCACAACGGAGATGCGCCACAGCTACTGGGTGCCTGGGATTGAATACAGCAACACAGCGCGGTCGAATTCCGTAAATGCGGCGTCAAACAGCGGCTGGGACACGACTAGCTATCTGAGCGCCAATGCAAGCCTGCGTGCAGCCTGGAGTCGCTCCGTGCTTTCAGCAAATTTTTCAGGTGGTGGTTTTTTTTCAACTGATGGAGCACAAGGCAATGGGCAATACCATCAGATGGCGGCGGCGTATGAAATCGAACAACGAAGATGGCAGCTCCTTTTCGTCAACCAATTCTCGTATCTGCCGCAAAGCACCTTTGGGTTTGGGGGCACAACCGGATTGGCATTTCTGGGGATCATGGGAAACCTGGCAGTGCCGCTGCCGGGGCTTCAGAATGTGTTTTTGCCGAGCCAATCCATCCTAACGACGAATGGCCCGCGCTACAGTAACGCCTCCGCAGTACAGCTTACCTATGCGGTGGGTTCACGGGGCTCGATCACGTTCGCGGGCGTCTACGGGATCCTGCGGTTCACGGATCTTGGAAATGTAGACAACGACACCGAGATTCTAAATGCGGGGTACAACTACGCACTCACCCGGAAGGACACCATCGGACTAATCTACCGATTCGGTGCCTACCACTACCCCGGTGGCCCACAGGCGCTTGGAGACCACGTTGCACAAGTTGCCTACGGGAGGAAGATCACCGGCCGCGTGGGACTGCAGCTTGCGGGCGGACCGGAGATCACCACATTTCGGGTGGCGATCGGCGGCTCGACGCGAAAGATCTCTGGATCCGGAAACGCAGTGCTGACATACGCATTTTCACGAAGTGGCGTCGCGCTGAGTTATATGCATGGAGTGAGTGGGGGTGCCGGAATCTTCAGCGGGTCGGAAATAGATCAAGTTAATGCGGACTGGAACAGGCAACTGACACGAGTTTGGAACGGGAGCGTCAATTTCGGTTATGCCAAAAACCGCCAAATCGTGTCATTCGGCGGTCTGACCGCGCCAGTTTATGATACTTGGCTCGCGGGAGCCGGAGTGAGCCGGGCGCTCGGGCGCGAGGCAAACTTTTCGCTGGGGTATCAAGCCCAAATTCCAAATTCGACTGTGCCGATTTGCGGAAGTCCAGGTTGCAGGACGAATTACACGGTGCACGAAATCTTTGCTAGTTTCCAGTGGCACGCGAGACCACTGGTATTGAGATAGCGCGCATACTTGTTCCCAGGCAGGTCACGGATCTAGATTCTCCATATCGAAAGAAATGAGAGAATAAGAACGAGAAAAGAAACAGAGCAGCTGCAGACCGGGAAAACACGGACCTCATGTACAAGAGCTATTTCGGGTTGAAAGACAATCCGTTCAACGTCAATCCAGATCCGCGCTACCTCTTTCTTACGAAAGAGATCGAAGAGGCACTGAGCGGGCTGATGTATGGGGTCCAGAACCGCAAGGGGTTTATCACGCTTATCGGTGAAGTTGGCACCGGGAAAACCACGCTCATAAACCGGCTTGTCGAGTGGCTACATCAGCAGAAGGTGCGAACCGCATTTTTGTTCAATTCGCGGATGAATACGAATCAATTGTTCGATTTCATCCTGGCTGAATTTGGGATTCTTTGCGAGTCTCGGAGCAAGAGCCAGCAGCTGATGAGCCTCAATCAGTGGCTTCTCGACCGTTATCGTGCCGGCGAGACTACGGTGCTGATCGTAGACGAAGCTCAAAATCTAACCCACCCGGTACTCGAAGAAATCCGGCTGCTGACCAACCTGGAGACATCCACAGATAAGTTGCTGCAGATCGTATTGGCGGGGCAACAAGAATTGGAAGAAAAGCTGAAGCTTCCGCAGTTGCGGCAACTTCGCCAGCGGATCATGCTGCGCTGCAAAACGGCCCCGTTGACGAAAGATCAGACGCGCGACTACATTGCGGAGCGGCTCAGAATCGCAGGAGCAGTGGCAAACGGCCAGCCGATTTTCAGCCTGGCGGCTGTCGAAACAATACATCTGTATTCGATGGGGATTCCCCGCGTCGTGAACCTCCTATGCGAGCATGGGCTAATAAACGCTTACGTAGAACAGCAACGTCCGATTCAGCCGAAGATTATCGAGGACGTGGCCCGAGAATTTCAGCTGGATCAGGTTGAACCGATCGCTTCCCCGGAGAGCATTAGAACCAGCGCAGAGCTTTACAACTCGGAAGCATTCATTCAAAACCTTGGCGAGGCCCTGTCGCGCTTTCGATTGAGCCCGCACGGCCCGTCTTCGCGTGAAAGAAAGTAATCGTGGAAGCCTTGTCACTTCGAATCAGGTCAAGTGAAGTTGACACGCCAGTTCCCGCGAACAAATAACTTCATTGTGATCAATTAAAGAGACTGAGAGAAGCTCTGGCCCCCTGTATCTTCGGCGTGATTCACATTGTTGGCGGTTGGCCTGCTTATTTCCTCGTGCAGACTCCAGTGGTTCGTAGGTTCCCGAAAAGTGACGCTTGCCAAGCCTAGGCGCAAGGTTTCTATTAGTCGCGGCTACATTGGTTGCTTGTGCCAACGCATTTTCATTGTGACAGCAGGGCTGTTGCGGGCGTTAGCTACGCTCCGTTAGGCAACCAGTGGTTGGGCATGGCTTACACGCCTCGCGGAAGCCCTTTGTCATAACGTGGTAAGAGTTTTCCCTCATCTGAAATATGGTGGGGAGATTTCTACCCAAGGCTAGCAATCACAGAGATTTCTTTATTCGATAACTCGTTTATTTTCAATAACTTCAACATGTAGAACCCCAGCCTGGCGATGTGGAAAGGCGAAGGTGGTGTGGCAGGTTGATTGCGACCTTATCTATATCTATGCGGTTGCAAGTTCCTAGTTGACTTCTAAGTTGTTGGTTCTACAGGGCCTAGAGTCAGTTTGGGCCTGTTCGCGGGAAGATTGAAAGTGCAGATGATGGCGGTAGCCTCTTCGAGAATGCCCGCGCATCCGCAAACCGCGGCGATGAGAGTTGAGTGCGAGCAATTTGTCAGCACGGCGTTCTCCAAGACATTCAGCAATGACCTCTAGTATCAGCGGGAGTTCAATGAAACTTCTTGCGCAGAGGAACGAGCGAATATGATCCGAGTGGGCGTAATCGGTTACGGCTATTGGGGACCCAATATCGTAAGGAATTTGCATGGCCTCGACAGCACGCGCGTGGAAATGGTGTGCGACAAGAGTCCCGCCGCGTTGGCCCGTGTGCGTAAGACTTATCCGGGCGTTGCCACCACGTCGGACTGCGGAGAATTATTGCGCTCGCCACAGATTGACGCGGTCGCCGTGATAACACCTGTTTGGACGCATTACGAGCTGGCCAAGAAAGCGCTTGAAAATGGCAAACACGTGTTTGTGGAGAAGCCGTTCACTGCCAGCGCAGAGCAGGCCGAGGAACTTATAGAATTGGCGGCTCGCAAGAAACTTACCATCATGGTGGATCACACCTTCTTGTTCACTGGTGCGGTCCGCAAAATCCGCGAACTGATCGAGAACAAAGAGTTGGGCGACTTGTACTACTACGACTCACTGCGCGTGAATTTGGGACTTTTTCAGCATGACGTGAGTGTGATCTGGGACCTGGCCCCACACGATCTTTCCATCATGGATCACCTGATAAAGAAAGAGCCGGAGGCTATCGTCGCCACCGGCGAAAAGCACTTGAACGGCGTGGAAGATGTCGCCTACATGACCATCTATTTCCCTCAGAACGTCATCGCCCATGTCAATGTAAATTGGCTTTCGCCGGTGAAGATTCGAACGACGCTAATCGGCGGGCAGAAAAAAATGCTCGTTTGGAACGATATAGTGGCGGACGAAAAAATACGCGTTTACGACAAGGGTGTGCAGATCAGCTCGGGGGATGGAATTCGAGACCTGCTGGTCAACTACCGAAGTGGAGACATGTGGGCGCCGCAGATCGAACAGTTGGAAGCGCTGCGCGTCGAGCTGGGGTACTTTGCAGATTGCATTATGAAAAACGAGACTCCATTTAACGACGGGCATGCAGGCCTTCGCGTTGTTCGCATGCTGGAGGCGGCTGAACGTTCGATTAAAAAGAGAGGGGAGTTGGTGCGCCTGTGAACGAATTCTGTTCGATTACCCCAAACGTGAAGCTGGGAAGCGGAGTCAAGCTTTCCAAGTTCATTAACTTATATGGCTGCGAGATTGGCGACGACACAAAAATCGGAGCATTTGTCGAGATTCAGAAGAATGCTTCTGTGGGGAAGAGATGCAAGATCTCAAGCCACACGTTTGTCTGTGAAGGAGTCACGATAGAAGACAACGTCTTCATCGGTCATGGTGTAACTTTCATCAACGATCCCTATCCGCGCGCAGCTACGGCCGAGGGCCAGCTGCAGACCGAAAAAGACTGGAAGGTCGAAAAGACGCTCATCAAAAAAGGCGCTTCGATTGGCTCGGGAGTAACGATTCTTTGTGGCGTGACGGTTGGCGAGAATGCAATTGTCGGCGCCGGCAGCGTGGTCACGAAAGACGTTCCCGCAAATGCCATCGTTGCGGGAAACCCAGCTCGTCTGAAGAGGTTCATCGATACGAAGGCGGCTGTTGTCATGGGAGAACAAAAGTGAACGACGAAAATCGGATACCATTTTTGGATCTTGCTACACCGCACATCGAGCTCGAACAGCAGCTGACGGATGTTTTCCAGCGCGCACTTCGCACCGCCGGATTTATCGGCGGCCCGATGGTCGAACAATTCGAGCACGACTTCGCGGACTTCTGTGACACAAAATACTGCGTAGGCGTGAGCAGCGGAACGGATGCACTGCGCTTCGCGCTGATGGGCGCCGGCGTCAAACACGGCGATGTCGTTGTTACCGTGCCGCATACGTTTATTGCGACCACGGAGGCGATCTCCCAGGCAGGTGCTGAACCCCGGTTCGTGGACATCGACGAGCGCACCTACAACATGAACCCAGAGAAGGTGCGTGAATACCTTGAGAGCTCTTGCACGGTTGACGCCCGGCTTGGTGTGGTGATTGACAACAAGAGCGGTAAGCCGGTTACAGCCATCGTGCCTGTGCATCTGTACGGACAGATGGCGGATATGGATCGGCTCCTGGAAATAGCAGAGCGATACAAGTTGATCGTCATCGAAGACGCTTGCCAGGCCCACGGGGCCCAATATTTCTCGAAGAAGGAAGGCCGTTGGCGGGTGGCCGGTTCGATGGGGAGAGCTGCCGCCTTCAGCTTCTATCCCGGCAAGAACCTGGGCGCTTGCGGCGAGGCAGGAGCGATCACAACCAATGATGAAGACATCGCGCGAGAATCGCGGATGCTGCGCGATCACGGGCAGTCGAAGAAGTATTACCACGAAATTGAAGGGTATAACGGGCGGCTTGATGCGATCCAAGCCGGAATCTTGCAAACGAAACTCAAGCATCTCGCCGGGTGGAATGAGCTGCGCCGTGCAGCGGCGTCTCGCTACCATGAACTGTTTTGCACGATTGACAGCGACAAGGTGGTTGTGACGAACGAGCCGGATTGGGCCCGATCTGTTTATCACCTCTTCGTGGTGAGAGTTAAGAATCGGGAAGAACTGATGAAGCACTTCTTATCCGTCGGCATCGGCGCAGGAATTCATTATCCGATTCCATTGCACGTTCAGAATGCATATACCGGACTCGGACATAAGACGGGGGACTTTCCCGTCGCAGAACAGGCCGCCGCAGAAGTCCTTTCTCTTCCTATGTATCCACAATTGCGCGGGGATCAGCAAATGAGGGTAGTGAGCGAACTCAAGAAATTCTTAGCGGCCGAGATGCAATCGCTTTTGCAGGCCTAGGTTGCCTACTTGAGCGAAATGGCCGACGCCGTATACTCAGTTTCCCCGCCGGAAACGCTGATGGTATGGTTGGAGTTGGCTATTGGGGCAAAAATCTTGTTCGGAATTTCCATGAACTGGGAGCGCTAACAGCCCTTTGTGACGCGGATAGGTCAGTCGAGGTGGCCTACAAGCGCTCTTACGGGGATATGAAGTTTTACACGGAATACCGCGATGTCCTCTCGGACGATTCGATCGACGCAGTGGCACTGGCTACGCCGGCGGTGACCCATTTCGAGATGGCAAAGGCGGCTCTCGAAGCCGGAAAAGACATAATCGTCGAGAAGCCCCTGGCAGTTGACGTGAAACACGGCGAGGAACTCGTCAAATTGGCTGAAGAGAAGCACCGGATTCTGATGGTTGGACACATCCTCCGTTAT
>WNGL01018727.1_pt1 | contig 12963 bp, 13 predicted proteins | sample 5400591 | NCBI WGS metagenome assembly WNGL01 (sample SAMN13153377, study PRJNA577476) | soil metagenome | isolation source: 80 cm soil or saprolite under Garry oak tree replicate 1 | place: USA:California | collected 2016-06-15
GCGGTGGCGTTGATTTCAAGTACTTCTTCATGCGCTACGTCGGCGTGGGGATTGAAGGGTGGGCGGTTGATGCAAACCAGAAACGCGAAGATATCTTCGTCGATTTCAGTGACGGAATTTTTCAGCGCAGTTTCCACAGCGAGCGCAACGCGATCGGTGCCGTGTTGGGTACTCTCACTCTCCGCTATCCGATTCGTTGCACGCGCTTTGCACCTTATATTTTTGGCGGCGCCGGCGGGATCTTTGGTGGCGGTCAGAGGCCAATCAATAAGGCATTTACTGAACCGGGAGAAGGCTTCGACGTTGTGCAGACTGTCGGTCATACTGACGCCGAGGCGCGGGCAATCGGTCAGGTTGGCGGTGGAATGGAAATTCGGTTCACCCCGCACATTGGCTGGGTCAGTGATTTCAGCTGGAACTTTGTGGACGGACCTCATAACAACTTCGGTATGGTTCGCACCGGCGTGAATTTTGCCTTCTAAACATCCACGCTAAGCTTTGCTTGAAGCGGCGTCCGGAACATCGGACGCCGCTTTTTTTGTACGCGACAAGGAACGACGGTCTCCAGTCCCCCGACACTGTTAACTGCTTCCCACGAAGATCGTGATTGGCGTTTGCGAAGGTCCGCGTGGGCACGAAATTATCCTTGATGTCATTCGTCGAGACTTTGGACAATCTTGCTCTGACAAAATCCGAGCTTGTTCAGCGCTTCGAGGATCTGATTTCATCGACATCGGATCACGAACTCGAAGCAATGGCCCAAGCGTCACGGTCGCTGACGTTGCAAAATTTTGGACGCACGATGCGGCTGTTTGCTCCGCTTTATCTTTCCAACGAGTGCATCAACAATTGTCGATATTGCGGTTTTTCGCGCGACAATTCCATCCTCCGCGTCACGCTCGAAGTCGATGAAGTCATCGCTGAAGCGCAGCATCTCGTCCGACAGGGATTTCGCCAGATTCTTCTTGTCGCGGGTGAACATCCAAAGTTCGTCAGCCGCGATTACCTGGCTGAATGCGTGCGGGCCCTCACCCCGAATTTTTCGTCGATCTCGATCGAAGTGAGTCCAATGGAGACGGAGGATTATGTGCGGATTGTCGAGGCCGGGGCGGAAGGGCTCGTCGTTTATCAGGAGACCTACAATCGCGGTGTCTATGCCGAGATGCATACTGCCGGGCCAAAGCGCGATTTTAATTTTCGGCTCGATTGCGCCGAGCGCGGGTATGCGGCTGGTTTTCGGCGCCTGGGCATCGGCGCGCTCATCGGCTTGTCGCAGTGGCAGGACGAAGCGATCGCGCTTGCAGCGCACCTCGAGTATTTGTTCAGACATTGCTGGCAGGCGCAAATCACTGTCAGTCTTCCCCGCTTGCGCCCGGCAGCAGGCGGGTTTCGTCCGCTTTTCTCCATCACCGACCGCGAACTTGCGCAGTTGGTTTGCGCATTGCGCATTGTGTTTCCGCAGCTCGGGATCGTGTTGAGCACACGCGAGCGCGCGTCGCTGCGGGACTCACTGGCTCAAATTGGAGTAACAATGATGAGTGCCGGGAGCCACACTGAGCCTGGTGGTTACACCCGGCAAGGCCGCGAACATTTACATAAGACGGTGCGTGGTCGCATTGTCGCACCGGAATACCAGGACGGCGAAGATCAACTCGCCACCGGCCAATTCGAGATCAGCGATGAACGCTCCCCAGCCGAAATCGCCGCAGTGCTTCGCCGTCGCGGGCTCGAACCGGTTTGGAAAGACTGGGACCAGGCGCTGTGTGGAGTGTGATTCGTTACATCGTTACATAGTTAAAATGGGTTGCCCTTGTAACCTTTGTAACTCTTTTAACGCTTCAACGCTTTAACGTCGCGAAGCCATGACGATTTCACTCAATGGCGAAACCGTGGATACTCGAGAGGCCAAAACGATCGCGGAACTAATCGATCGGTACCAATTACCGCCGCAATCGATCTTGGTTGAGCACAACGGTCTCGCGGTGCATCGACACGAATGGTCAGAGCGCCCGCTATCCCAAGGCGACCGTATCGAATTCATCCGCATCGTTGCCGGCGGCTGAACGACTTGTTAGACGAAACTTTTTCGTCTAATTCTCGTTAGGTCTATGCAGCGCTTAGGCACGCTATTCATCCTCGCTGTGTGTGTCTGTGCCTGCGCGAGCGAGACGGAGCGCTATACCGAGAACCTGAAGCGTGCGCAAATCCACAAGACCGTCCACCTTCCGCATGCAGAGATTGACCAAGTCATTCGCACTGTCAGCCGTGAGTCTGTTTACCCGATCGTGTATATCACGAGAGAGAAGTTGCAAGCTAGCGACCAGATTGTTGTGTACACGGATTTCAGCCACAGCCCTCAGCGGTACATGGTGTATCGCTTGCAGAAAGCAGCCGGCGGAGACTGGCACATTGTCTGGCATGGGAGAAGGTAGGGCTATATATGTGTGGGAGACCTAACCAATCGATGAAGCCAACGGCCCCATTGCGAAACAACTTCAGCGTGCTTGTCATCGCACCCTACCGTGGCTTATCTCTTTCTCATTAGATGCAAAGACGAGCGTGACCGCGGCAATAGAAAGGGCGAAGGCTACGCTTCGCCATTCCCCCGTGGATGAGGGACGCGATCCGCGGTGGCAAGCGATCATCGACGTCAGCGAATATCTGGCTCACGAGCCAGAGCCGATCTGGTCATTCATTGAAGACCTGCACGACACAAAAGACGAAGATTTGCAGGCAGCACTGGCGACATGCTTGCTAGAGCACCTATTCGAAGAGCATCCTCACTATCGGCCGAGAGCGGAACGATTGGCTGCTCGAAGCCCACAGTTTCGTCGAATGCTAGAGATGTGTCGGTGAGCTTTCTTATGTTTTCACACGTTGCACCTAACCAAGCTTTGGAGCGAACGGCCACCCGTTTTGCGTCCACCTTTTGCGCAGCTAAAACCTTTTCGCTTCGAACGACACTCGCTCACCGTGGCCGTCGCTCAGCTTGGTCTCGTTAGATGACAGAGGCCATGCGCTATTGGGAATCACTCTCGCAGTGGATCGACATCGCCTCGCGCTACGTCGGCGCGAAGATATCCGCGCCGGGCTTAGACAACGACGATACGCCAATCGATCGACAGCGGCGTATCATCGGACTCATTCTCTTCATCATCTTCATTGGTTTACCAGCAGCGTTTGTGTTGTTGTTTCTTTATTTCCCGGATTTCGCTGCGCGACTCTTTCGATGATCGCGCTTCACATCAGCGGCGTAGCCCCCGAGTCATCTAATCAATCAATGGGGCGAACGGCCACCCGTTTTGCGTTCACATTTCGCGTCACTAAAACCTCTTCACTTCGCGCGATATGCGGTCTCGCTGACCGTCGCTAATCTCAGTCTTGTTAGGCCTGCGCGGCGCTTTTCACCACGACACGCATTCCGTCTGCTTGGATTACGGTGACTGGTGTTTGCGGGGCAATGAATTCGCCTTCGGTGACAACATCGACGACGTGATCGGCGAAGCGGGCTTTGCCGCTCGGTCGCAAAACCGTGATTGCAGTGCCTTGCATTCCGGGCGCGAGCGCGAGGGCAGTAGCGAACTGTTTTGGCACGCCGGCTAACGATGGCCCAGGTGGATTCGAATCCATCAAGGCGAATCGCCGATAAATGCTCGTACGCGGCAGATAACGTGCCAGCAAAGCAATGACGATGAATGATCCCACGATCGCGATGAACATGTTGAGCAACGGAACAGCAAGCGCTTTGCCGGTTGGGAAGAAGTTTTGGCCGGGATAGCGATCGACCATCGTCCAGAGCAATGAGGCCAGCATGAGGAACACGCCGAGGACGCCGAAAACAATTGTGGAATGCGCGAAGAAAAGAATCTCGATCAACACGAGAACCATTCCGAGAACAAAGAGCGCCACGACTTCCCAGCCGGCGAGCCCCGCTAGATAATGGCCAAGAAAAAAGAGCGCAAAGCAAATCGCAGAAATGATCCCGGGCCACGTCACCCCCGGGAGTTTGAACTCCAGATACGCGCCGAGGATTCCGCCCAGGAGCAGCAACGGCGCGATCGCAGTGATCCAAAATGCGATTTGCTCGAACCCAGTGGGCTCGATCGTCACGACGTTGCCTTTGAGCCCGGCTTTTTTGGTTAGATCGGCAATCGAATCGACGATGCCTTCTGCGAGTAACGGCTTGCCGTTGATCTTTTCAGTCGCTTCCTGCGCATTAAAGTCAGGACCGCTCCCTTGGGGTGGACCACGCGGTCGCCGATTTTTACTTCTTTCTCTTTGTTCATGAACGCCTCGGCAAGATCGGGATTGTGGCCGTTCTTGATCGCCGAGCCGCGGACGAGCGCAGACCAATATGAAATCGTCTTCTCCTTGGCTGTGGCGGGAAGATCTTCGCCAGTCGGAAGAATTGGCGCGGCAGCGCCAATGGCGCTCACCGGTGCCATGTAAATATGTTGTGTGGCAATGGCGATGAGCGCACCGGCTGAGCCGGCGTTTGTATTGATAAACGTGTACGTGGGGATTTTCGTTTGATTGAGCACGTTGACGATATCCGCCGCAGCATCCAAACGCCCACCGTAAGTATTCATCTCGAAGATGATCGCGGAGGCTTCGTCGCTTTCGGCTGTTTTGACTGCGCGCCGCAAAAATGCCAGTAGCGAAGGCGCGACTTCCCCTCGCAACGGCACGACGACCGCGTCACCTTTGTGGATCACCTCGCGCCCTTGAACACTCGCAGCCACGAGCAGAAATAATGTTGTAGTGAATACGATTGCCCTCACCCGGACCCTCTCCAACCGGGAGAGGCGGTCCCTTCTCTCCTCTGGGGAGAAGGTGAGGATGAGGGGTTCTGCTAGGCGCGTCGCGCGTCTTCGCTCGAAGGTGGGCAGATTTTTGCTCACAGGTTGGAGATTATTTCGCACTGCGTAAGTTTGGCATCGCTTCCAAAAGCAAACGAGGCAAAAATAATCAGGCGCACATGGGAACGATCCCTTCGGAAACGATCGAGCAAATTGCTGCCGCGAACGATATCGTCGAAGTGATCGGTTCGTATTTCCCATTGAAACGAGCGGGAGCGAATTTCAAGGCGCTCTGCCCGTTTCATCAGGAGAAAACTCCGTCGTTCATAGTGAGCCCGAGCCGGCAGACCTTTCACTGCTTCGGCTGCGGCGCGGGCGGGAGTGTCTTCCGGTTTGTGATGGATTACGAGCACGTTGAGTTCCCGTCAGCAGTGCACAAACTCGGCGCCCGCGCTGGAATCACGGTCGTCGAGAAATCGCGCACAAGTGGGACCGACGATGAAGAGCGACAAGGTGAACTGCGTCGGCGTTTGCTCAAACTGCATGCAGAGGCCGCGCAATGGTTCCACGAAAACCTCATCAAGAGAGAAGTCGGCGAATCGGCGCGAAAATATCTCGCGGCCCGTGGAATCACGCGGGAAATCGCGAAACGCTGGCAACTGGGTTATGCGCCAGACGAGTGGAACGCACTCGGCAGTTGGGCGCGCGAGAGGGGCTATGAGGTGCGCGATTTGATCACGAGCGGACTGATCAAAACAAAAGACGAGAGTGATGCGCCGAATACGAGGTCGGCGCACGCGACAGCCTCTTACGATCGCTTTCGCGGACGAATCATGTTCCCGATCTGCAATGATGTTGGGGAAGTCATCGCTTTCAGCGGACGTCTTCTGCAAAACGAACAAGGCGCAGCGAAATATTTGAATTCCCCCGAGACGGCGCTTTTTCGAAAGGGCAGCGTGCTTTTTGGCTTACACAAAAACAAGCGAGGTTTAATTGAGGCCAACTGTGCAGTTGTCTGCGAAGGGCAGCTCGATTTGATTAGTTTGTTTGAAGCGGGGATCACGAATGTCGTGGCGCCGCAGGGGACTGCGTTTACAGATAGTCAGGCGCGTATCTTGAAGCGCTTCGTAAGCGAAGTCGTACTTTGCTTTGACGCCGACACAGCAGGCCAAAAAGCCGCCGAACGTTCCCTCGATGCTTTACTTCAGAACGATCTGGTTGTGCGCGTGGCTGAAATGCCCACGGGCGAAGATCCAGACTCGCTGGTGCGGCGCGAAGGTAAAGAGGTTTTTGAAAAGCGCATTACAGACGCGCGTGATTTTTTCGATTACTGGATCGAGCGCGAGACAGCCGACTCCGATCTCGCCTCGTTGGGAGCCAAGGTGCAAGTGGCCAGACGCCTTGCTGAGACTGTTTCCCGGGTGCGCGATCCACTCATGCGCGGAGAAGTAGTGAGCAAAGTGAGCGCGCGTCTTGGTGTGCCCGCCCAGGATTTTGAAGTGCTCGTATCCAAACAACGGGGCCACGAAGCGGCTTTTGGTCGGGAGCGTCCGTCTGAAACGCACACAGCTGGCACAATAGCGCCCGCTCCGCGGCACGATATTGCGATGCTCTGCATTTTGACGCTACGAGATGAAACGGCTCGAGACTTTCTCCGTCAGCAAAATTGGCGCGAGATTCTCGCACACGTTCCGGACGCAGAAATTCTCGGACGCATTCTCGAGAGCGACTTGCGTCCGGGCGACGCGGCATCGCTGAACGCGTTTATGGTAACGCTTTCGCCGGCAGAAGAACGGTTGGTTTCGTCATGGCTTTTACGAAAAATGCCGGAGAATGCGGGAGCGATGGTCGAACCATGGTGGCTCGGAATTCGGCAGACCGTTTTGCGCCGCCAGCTCGATGTGGCGACGAACCGAATAAAGCTCCCAGAGCTCAGTGCCGGGGACGTAGTAAATTTGCAAAAACAAATCCTTGACCTGCAGGAACAGCTCCACGAGCTTTCGCAGCCCGTGGGGGCGGCCGGCAATTAGTTGTCGATCTATCGCCGCGGCAGGTCGAACGTCTTAGTCAAATCTTAACCGTACCATCTTGGCCAGGCATTCGAAACGAAGGGGAGGGGGCCGACAATCGTCGGCGCAACGGCTTAATGGAAGCAAGCGTCACCGCGTGGCCTCAAGAAAACATCCCTCTGGCAGGCGGAATCTGAAGAAAAACTCACGAAGGGTTGCGTTCAAAATCGCGCGCATCAGGACCCGCTCGGCGCGATCTCATAATGGGCAATTGCCGGATGCCGCGCCGATAGCGCTATCTGGTTTGTATTCTGCTATTGAAGTCCAGAATCGCATTCGCGAACTGATCAAGCTGGCTAGAGAGCAAGGCTACCTCACATTTGACGATCTAAACGAGGCGTTGCCAGAGGGCGTAACCGACGCTGACGAACTGGATATGATCCTGACGCGGCTGCGCCGCTTGGAGATCGACGTTATCGAGGCGTCTGAAGTGGATCGCTATAAGGATGGCAAAAAAGACGCAGACGAGGACGAAGAAGATGAGAGAACGGAACCGAAGGTTGATATTCTCGACGATCCGGTGCGGATGTATCTCAAGCAGATGGGTCAGGTCCCCCTGCTAACTCGGGAACAGGAAGTTGAAATATCCAAGCGAATTGAGGAAGCCGAAGGGATGGTCCACAAGCACATCAGTCGCTTTGGCTTTGTCGCGCGCGCGCATCTGGAACTTGCCAGGAAGCTCCTCGAGGGCCGCGAACGCTTCGATCGCGTGATTCTCGATAAGAAAATCGAGAGCCGCGAAAGACACATGAAGAATCTCCCTCGCTTGTGCAAACAGGTGGAGCAATTAAGCACGGCGATCACCCAAAAATTTTGTGAGCTCGGGCGCAACTCGTCAAAGAAGCGATCCCGGGGAATAAAGGCGTTGCAAAAGACCTTGGGTTCGCTGCAAAGGATTTATCCGTATTTTTACCTGAAGCAAAGAGTCACAGAGGAATTTGTGCACCTGGCGGACGACGCGCACCACACGTCGCTGTACCTGCGGACCGAGATAGCAAAAAATCCTCGAAGTCAAAAAAGACGTCTCCAGCTTCAGAATAAAGTCCGTGAGCTGGAAAAGAGCCTGTGGTTTTCGCTTTCTGATTATGCCGAAGAGTATCGGACATTGAAGACTTGGCTGCGCCAGGCGTTTAAGGCCAAGACCGAGATGGTGGAAGCCAATCTCCGTCTGGTTATTTCAATCGCAAAAAAATACACCAATCGAGGCCTTTCGTTTCTCGACTTGATCCAGGAAGGCAATATGGGCCTGATGAAAGCGGTCGAGAAATTTGAATACCGGCGGGGCTACAAGTTTTCCACTTATGCGACATGGTGGATTAGGCAGGCGATCACACGATCCATCGCCGATCAGGCGCGTACGATCCGAATTCCCGTGCACATGATCGAGACGATCAACAAGCTCATGCGCGTTCAAAAACAGCTGGTGCAGGAATACGGACGAGAACCTACGCCCGACGAGGTGGCCGAAGAAGTGCTGTTGCCAGTTGACCGTGTTCGTGCGGTCCTCAAGATGGCCCAACAGCCGATTTCATTGCAGTCTCCGGTGGGTGAGAGCGAAGAAACGAATTTTGGGGACTTTATCGAAGATAGAGGCGCCGAAAATCCGAGCGACATGACCGCCATTGTTTTGCTGAAGGAAAAAATCAAGGACGTGCTGGAGACGCTTACCGATCGCGAACGACAAGTGCTCGAGCAACGATTTGGCCTGATTGATGGATACAGCCGAACCTTGGAGGAAGTCGGTCGGCAATTCCAGGTCACTCGCGAACGGATTCGCCAGATCGAAGCAAAAGCCTTGCGCAAAATGCGCCACCCAACTCGTATTCGACAGCTAGAAGGTTTTCTTGAAGCCCCAGGAATATAGTGTCAATCTTGAGCACCTTATTCGGGCGCAACTTCCGATGCTGCAAGTAGTTCAATTGACAGGAGACCATGGAACCTCAAGATGACAAACAGTTGTGGGATATTCTGGGCCGCGTTCCCGAGCCCAGTCTTTCGCCGTTCTTCGCCCGCAACGTAGTAAGAAAGATCCGCCAGGAAGCGACTCGTTTCGAGCGGGCGCGAAACTGGTTTAGCCTGCGAAGACTTGTTGCAGCCTCAGCTGTGGCAATCATCGTGGTCGGCATGGCTATCGCCACGCGCCATCCAATCTCACAGACACCGTCTGGAAACGATCTAGAGGTGGTGGCCAAAATCGATGCACAGGATTATGACGTCGTGGCTGATCTGGATGAATTGATCGCCTGGGATGAAAATAGTGTGTGGGACGAAAAGCCGACCTTGTGAGCTAGTCGCTGCTTTATCGATTTTTGTTTTATCTTGCGCCGTTGCGCAAGCGCAACCGCAGCCACATCGAGCGATCAGCCGGCCGATGCCGGGGCCCCCGCATGGGCCACCAGCAGGTCAGGGCGCTGGCTCTGCGCGCGGGCCAGCGGGTCAAAACGTCCGTGAGCGCTGGCTCGCAATGCCGCCGGAAGCTCGGCAAAATTTCCGGCGCAACGCGGAGCGTTGGATGCAGATGAGTCCCGAAGAGCGCAACGTGATGCGGCAGCGAGAGAATCTGCGGCGCCAGACGATTCAACGTGAGACGGAAGCCGCGCTTCGCGAATCCGGTCTTCGTCTGAATCCGCAAGAGCGCGCTCAATTTGAATCGCGTTACGTTCAGGAACGGCGGAAGGTCGAACAAACGCTCCGGCAGCAAATCGAAGCGGAGCGGCAAAAGGAACTGCCGGCACTGATTCAGCAGCTAAAGAAAGAGTTCCAGATTGATCAGCCAGTCAGAAGTCCTGCGACGAAACCAGCGGAGTCGGCTAATCCAAAAAAGTAGATCCGGCTTTTTCGCAAATCTCCCGCAGCGAAAGCATCCTCCCTAAAATGCTGCTGGCTCGGAATTGCTTTCGAGCCAGCTCAATCTGATTTCTAGATCCTGCGTCACCTTAATATCGGTAATAATGGTGGTGACGATGGTGGCGATAATAATAACGGTGTCCGCCGTACCCGTAGTAGGGCCGGTAATAGTGATAACGATACGGATAATAGTAGCCGTAAGGGTAATATCCGTAGTAACCCGGTCCAAACCCAATGCTGAAGTAAACTCCAGCATCGGAGCGGGGCACCGCGGCAAAGGTCAAGCCTCCCGCCACCAGTGCAATAAACAGAAGTTTCTTCATTGTTTTACCTCCTAATGATTAAACAGGAGGCCTCCCGAAAGGTTTCCCCCTTTTACCCTGCCCGACGTCTTCCAGATATCCAGTTATGCAAACGCTCCGCGCGATCCGTCGATATGAAATGCAGCGAAGGTGCAATGCATTCGCGGTATTTTCGGCGCCGTCACCGGGGAACGCGATGACTGGTCCTCCGGTCAAAATAGGACCGAGATAAAGTTGCACCTTGTCAATGAGACGCGCGTCGAGCGCCTGGCCGAGCACTTCGCCCCCACCCTCAATCAGCACGCTCGTAATACCTCGTTTGCCAAGATTTTTCAGCACGGCAGCCAGCGATTTACCTCGATAAATCAACGTTCGTGAGGCGAACCGGTCGGAAAATAAGTGAGCCGGCCGTGGAAGGTTGCCCGAACGCGTGACCACGACACGCCAGGGTTGCCGCGCGCGGCGAACATTGCGCACGGTTAATCGCGGGTTGTCTGCGCGTACCGTCTCCGCTCCAACAAGCACCGCGTCCACGTGTGCGCGAAGCTCATGTGCGTGGCGCCGTGCGGAAGGACCAGTGATCCACCGATGCTCGGCGGCACGGCGCGTCAAGCGACCATCAAGCGACATCCCGCATTTTGCGATGACGAAGGGACGGCCACTGATGATCCACTTGTTGAAAGCCTCATTTAGTCTCGTGCATTCGTCGGCCAAAATGCCTTCCCGCACTTTAACCCCCGCATTTCGTAATTGCATGATGCCTTTGCCGGAGTGGCGCGGGTTTACGTCAATCGTGCCTACGACCACGTTTTTAATGCCAGCGTTTAGGATCGCATCCGTGCATGGAGCAGTGCGCCCCGCTGTCGAACACGGCTCCAGAGTTACGTAGAGCGTGGCACGCACGGGAACCGGCGCGCCGAAATTGCGCAGGCATTCAATCTCAGCGTGAGCGCGCCCTGCTTCTCGATGATGTCCTTTCGACACTATTCGATTATCAATCACCAGCACTGCGCCCACGGCAGGATTCGGACTCGTTTGGCCGAGCGCCTTTTTTGCTTCCACCAAGGCAGCGCGCATGAACTTTTCGTGTCGTTGTGTCGTCGCCATTTTCTAAGATCAGTAATTATTCTGCTTGCAGGCGCAATAGGCATGCGGGCGAGAACAAGAATGAATGTAACTCCGTGCCTGGAGGGATTCGAACCCCCAACCTTCTGATCCGAAGTCAGAAGCTCTATCCGGTTGAGCTACAGGCACTGCTGGAAACGTGATTTGTGATCGGTGATCAGTGGTCGGCGAATCTATGCGGACTTACTGATCACTGTTCACGGATCACTCTTCACATTATGAACACCCGGGTGGCCGACGGGACTCGAACCCGCAACAACCAGAACCACAATCTGGGGCTCTACCATTGAGCTACGGCCACCATCATTGCCAGGGAACAAGATTAAAATTCGAATTTCTTTTTGCAAACAAAGGACTCGACTTTCCCCGTGCTCTCCAGTAATTCTCGGCGCCAGTGGAACAAAAACCTGCCCACGGCTGGCCTGCCATTGCGCTTCGCCTTGCTATGAAGCGAGCCAGTGTGGCTTCTCTTATCCTCTGTTTTTCGCTGGGAGTCACCACGCTTGTAGGGCAGCAGAATGATCCGAGTGAAATTTTCCTGAAAGCCTATCTCTCCGCGCAACAGGGCGAAAAGCTGGAGCATGAAAACCAATTCAAGACGGCCTTGGCCAAATATCGATTCGCTGCGAATCCAGGAAAGGATGACGAGGCAAAATGCGCTCAGTGCCCGTTCAAGTCCCTTGCCCGAAGTTGTTCCATCACTGCCCGAAACCGAGAGCTGGTCCGAGCCCGGCCCTGAAGTTGTAGCCTCACAACCAGCGGAAAGCAGCATCCAGGAATCGCGCGATGCGTCGGTCACAGAGGCGACAAAAAAAGTGCGCAACAACGTCGATCAACTTCAGGCGGCATTGGAGAAATCGCGCAACGATCTTCAAACCGCACGCAAAGAGAAGGAAAATGTCGATGCCCGTCTGAAAGAAACGAATTCCAAGCTCGGGCAAGCACAAAGCGAACTCGACAAAGCCAGGGAGTCAGAAAGACAGACGCGCGATCAGCTCGTACAGGCTCAGGAATCCTTACGAGAGTCGCACGCGTCGCAGGAAAAGAGCGTGAGCGATCAGCAAGAATTGCGCGCGGAGATTGCCCGTTTGAAAGAGTCCGCTGCTGCGGCCGATCAGTCACGTGTGGCGGCGGAAAAGCAAAGGGACGACATTCAGGAGAAATTCGCCGCGGCGAACAATCAAATCATCACGCTTGAGCATCAGCGCGATGAAGCGCTCGCCAAATTGAACGTCGCGAGGGAAGTCGAACACGGTGTCCAGTTGCTTTTGGCGGAGAAGGAGGATTTAAAACAGAAATTGGCCAATGCGGAGGAAAAGGTCCGAACTCTTAGCGAGAGCGATCCGATTAAGGCGCAGAAATTTGCCGAGATCAACCAGCAATTAGGAGAGCTCCAGCAGCGACTGGCCGTGAGCGAGAAGACAAATGATTATCTGGCAGCCAGAGCTGCCGAGCTTGGAGTTCAGTTGGATGAGGCAGGCACGGAGCTTCAGGCTGCAAAGCTGGCGGGTGCAAATAGTGCGGAATCCGAGAAGCTCGCCCGAGAAAACGAACTGTTGCGCAACATCGTCGTCCGCGAACGCCAGGAAGAAGCGCGACGCGACGAAGCAAGGAAGGTCGTAATCGCGGAGCTGGATAGATTGAAAATCAGATCAGACGCGTTAAACCGCCAAATCGAATTACTCGCGCAACCGGTTACAAGCTTGACCACAGAAGAGCTTGCTTTGCTCCGGCAGCCTGTGGTCTCAGTTTCAGACCAGCAGGCCGGCTTATTTAAAGCGAGCTTTGTCTTTGAAAAAAAATCGGCGACCAGCATTGCGA
>WNGL01007999.1_pt1 | contig 12960 bp, 9 predicted proteins | sample 5400591 | NCBI WGS metagenome assembly WNGL01 (sample SAMN13153377, study PRJNA577476) | soil metagenome | isolation source: 80 cm soil or saprolite under Garry oak tree replicate 1 | place: USA:California | collected 2016-06-15
CTCCGTAAACTTTTTGGCCCATGAACTTGGTCAAGACCAAAAAGATGATGCCGGCCAGGTACATCGGCAGCGCGCCCCAACGGATCCAGTTGTAATTGACCAGACTGGCGACCATGAAGGCGAAAAAGCCCACGGCGACCCAGTTCGCCTGCTTTCGCCAAAAATCTGTCGCCACTGGGTCTTCACGCATGTAGGTCGCGCTGTAGATCGCGACGACGCCGAAGACCGCGAGCGCGAGCATGACAATGAGTAAGAGCCAATTCAGTCCGAGCAATTTTCGAAGAAATGGCGTCATGTCGATTTAATCCGGCGCGAGCGTGAGCCAATCGCGACGAATATTTTCGAGTATACGCAGACCGAGGAATTCGCAACCCCGTTTCGTCTGCCCGGGTCGGGAAAATGGCGCCGGCGCTGGCGTAATTTCGTGGCCGAGCTTGTCCCTCCTAGATGACAGAATCCAATTCATAACCAATTGACAATAAGCACGTTAGTTGGAAAATTTGGAAAAAGAGGCCCTTTTCTTGTCGACCTGTTCGAACCCGGTTAGAATTACACTCGTTCCGACCGGGGTCCCGATTATGGCGAAGAAAACAAAACGCAAAGTCGCGTATCGCATGCTGCCAATGCAGCGACATTTAAACCTTCGTCAGGAAGGCGAGCACTTCGATCTCGGTGCCATCTTTGATCATTTGAACAAGCGCTATTTTCGCGGCCGGCTTCGCAATTACAAAGTGGAATGGGGACGTCGCCGGAAACATCGGCCGAAGGATCATTTCGTTTTTGGAACGATCCAGGAAGAAGACCGCCCGGACAAACTTTTGCGAAGTGGCAGGCGCCGCGTGCACACCGAAGAATTTAATCGGCGGGAGCGCCAGTTTCGCAGTTATCATCGCGCGCGACGCTGGGAAGAGCAGAATCTTGCGCGATTTTTGCGCTAATTCGGAACACGCTCGGCGCTTAAACAATTAGCGCCTCTGTCCCGCGCGTGGCGGCGACGCGGCTTCAGACGGCGAGGGAGTCGTTGCTACGTTCTTCTTGATGAGGTACCAGAGGGTTGTCGCGAGTAAGAGGGAGATCAACTTCGCCCGCCAGTTCTTCAGGAGCAGTCTCTTCATAATGTCCGTGCAATAAAATCTCGCCGATCCGCTGGCGAAATGTTTCCGGCGTAAAATTGCGCTCAATTCGCCGCCGATGGCAAATAGAAATCCCACCGGTCTCTTCCGAGACAACGATCGCGACAGCATCCGATTCTTCAGTGAGCCCAAGCGCGGCGCGATGGCGCAAGCCGAGGCTGCGATCTAATGTCTCGCGCTGGCTCACTGGAAAAATGCAGGCGGCCGCGGCGATCCGGCCGTTCCGAATAATCACTCCGCCATCATGCAGCGCAGCTTTCGGATGGAAAATGCTCAAGACCAGCTCGACCGAGAAATCCGAATCGAGCGTCACTCCGGTCTCTTCGTAAACGCGGATGGAGGTGTCGCGTTCGATCGCGAGCAGCGCGCCGAATTGTTTGTTCGCCAGTTGGGTGACGGCTTCGGCAAGATCGTGCACCGTCTCGCGCTTCTCACTTGTCAGCGAAAAGATCGGATGGCCCCCCAGCTCGGCCAGACCGCGTCGGAGTTCGGGTTGAAAGATCACAACAAGAGCAATAGCGAGGAACACCGAAAAACTGCGGAGGAGCCAGCCGATCACGACCAGGTTCAGCAACGTCGAGATGAGAGTGAGGGTGAGGAAAACAATCGCCAGCCCCGTGAGCACTTTGGCACCGCGCGTGCCACGAAAGTAAAGATAGCCATAGTAAATACCGACGCAGAGCAAAATGATTTCAATAATGCTGCGCCAGCTCTTGAACCAGAGCTGGAGAAGTTCCTGCATCATGGCAGCAGCGCCTCCGCCGCGCGCAACGCGGCCACGTTTTCATTGACGTCGTGGACGCGAATAATGTCAGCGCCGCGACCGCGCAACGTCGCCGTCAGCGCAATTGTTGGAGCCAGGCGATCGCTCATTTCTGAAGAGCCAATCAATTTTCCGAGAAAAGATTTGCGCGAAACGCCCACCACCAGTGGTCTATCATGCGCACGGAGTCGCTCCAGATTTTTGAGCAGCGCCAAGTTGTGCTCCAGCGTTTTACCGAAGCCAATTCCGGGATCAAACGCGATGGCCATGGGATCAACGCCGCACTCTAGGGCGCGGGCATATTGTTGTCTAAAAAAATAAGCCACTTCCGTGATCACATCTTTGTAGCGCGGATTATTCTGCATCGTCCTTGGTTCGCCTTGCATGTGCATCAGCACAACTGCGATCTTCTGCTTCGTCGCCAACGGCAACATCTTCTCGTCTCCCAGCCCCGCCGTCACGTCATTGATAATTGATGCGCCTGCGTCCAGCGCCGCGCTTGCTACTTCGGACTTAGACGTGTCGATCGATATCGGGATGTCGATCTTAGCGCGCAACTTCTCGATCACGGGAATCACGCGGCGCAATTCTTCTTTCACCGAAACAGGTTCCGTGCCGGGGCGCGTTGATTCTCCGCCGACGTCGATGATGTCGGCGCCTTCCGACGCGATTTGAACTCCCCGCGCAATTGCCGCGTCGGGTTCGAAGAACTCGCCGCCGTCAGAAAATGAATCCGGCGTAACGTTAAGCACGCCCATGATCATTCCCCGCTTCGAAAGGTCAACAACCTCGTCGCCGATTTTCCAAATTCGTTCGCGCATCAAGAGTCAGACTAACATGATGGGCCGCTTATTCGAAGCGTTGAAGGGACACGCGCCGTTGTGTCCGAAATATCAGGGCGCCGACAGCGCGGCGCCCTCCATGCTACTTCTTCGAATAGCGTCCAATCAATTCGCCTTGCCCGACGATGTGCCCTCGCATCGCCGCGTCCAACTCGCGGCGCTTCGCCCCAGATTTAAGATCGAGCGTCCGATCCAAGGCAAATATTTTGAAATAATAACGATGTGTGCCGGAAGGCGGCTGCGGGCCGCCGTAGCCAAGATTCGGATAATCATTCGTTCCCTGGACCGCGCCTTTCGGCACGCTGTTCTCCGCGATTTTCGTTGTTTTTGAATCAATGTTCCAAACCAGCCAGTGAGTAAAGAGTCCGACCGGCGCGTCGGGATCGTCCACGATTAGCGTAAGACTCTTTGCCTCCGCCGGTGCGCCTTCGATTCGCAATTCCGGATTAACGTTCTGTCCGTTCTTGCTGAACTTTTCCGGAATTGTTCCACCTTCCTGAAATGCTGGGCTGCTAATTTTCATTTTCACTCCTCCTGTCGCAAACGCGACCAGCGCGTCTGCCGCGATCAGACATCCGACGATAATAATTGTTTTCATGCTTCAAACTCGGTCGTTAGATCGGTCCGCCAACGGACGGATTCGCCGTGGCGAACAATCTCCAATATGCTTTCGCCACGATGACCAAGAACGGTCGCACAATTCGAGAAAAGGTTTTGGCCTTGTTGCGCGCGCCTGATTACCGGCCGCGTGATAGAAATGAGATCGCGCGAGAGCTCGGACTAAAAGGGCGGGAGAGCGGCAGCGTCCGGAAAACTTTGCGCGAGCTGGAGAACGGGGGCGAGATCGTTCGCATTCGAAAAAATCGTTACGTCCTTCCTTCCGAGGCCGACCTCGTCACCGGAAAGTTGTCGATCCATCAGGCGGGCTACGGTTTTCTTGTCCCGGAAAAAGCGGGAGAGCCGGACGTTTTCATTGCGGCAGAAAATACCGGGACCGCGATGACCGGCGATCGCGTGGTCGCGCGGATCAGTCGAGATGTGCCGCCGCGCCGCGCCAAAGTCCGAGCCGGACAAGCATTTAAGTCTCGAAGCGAAGGGCGCGTGATTCGCATTCTCGAGCGTGCGCGCGACACCATCGTCGGAACGCTCCAACATTCGCGTAATTTTTATTACGTGGTGCCGGACGACCCGCGACTCGTCCACGATGTTTACGTTCAAGTTCCGCCGCGCGAGAAACTGCCGAAAGCGCCGACGCGTGGCGATAAAGTCGTTGTTCGTCTCGAGGCGTGGGAATCGCGACATGTAAATCCAGAAGGCGAGATCATCGAGGTGCTTGGAGCCGCAACTGCGCCCGGCATCGACATGTTGTCGATCGTCCGGAAATACGATTTGCCGACTGCGTTTCCAAAAAGCGTCATCGATGAAGCGAATCGGATTCCGCAATCGGTCGAGCAGCGGATCGATGGTCGCGAGGATTTGCGCGACCAATTCATTGTCACAATCGATCCGGATGACGCGCGCGATTTTGACGATGCCATCGATGTTGAAAAGATCGACAACGAAGGTTGGCGGCTCGGCGTGCACATCGCCGATGTTTCCGCTTACGTAACTCCGGACAGCGCGCTTGATCGTGAAGCGCGGCGGCGCGGTAACAGCGTTTATTTGCCGGATCGCGTGATCCCGATGCTGCCGGAGCGACTGAGCAACGGCGTTTGCAGTTTGAATCCCAATGTCGATCGACTCACCCATTCGGTTTTCGTTGAGTTCGATAAAAGCGGACGCGCAAAAAATGCGCGTTTTGCCAAAAGCGTTATCCGCAGCGGGCGACGACTGACTTACAAAGAGGCCTACGCAATTCTGCAAACGAAACCGAACGGCGAGCTCAGTCGGCGGCTGCATACCGCGTGGGAGCTCGCCTCACTCCTGCGCCGCAAACGTTTCGAGCACGGCTCGCTCGATCTCGATTTTCCAGAGGTGAAGGTATATGTCGATCCAGCGGGCAAACCGATAAAACTGGAGCGCGTTGAGAACGATGAATCGCATCAATTGATCGAGGAGTTCATGCTCGCGGCGAACGAAGCGGTCGCACGCGAGCTTCGACAAAGGTCCATCCCAACGATTTACCGAGTCCATGAAGATCCCGATCCGGAAAAACTCGCCGAGTATCGTGAATTCGTGCTCAGCTTCAATCATAAGGTCGGCGATCTTTCGCACCGGAAAGAAGTGCAGCGCTTCCTGGCTTCGATTCGCGGCAAGCCGGAGGAACAGGCGCTAAAGATTGGGTTGCTCAAAAGTTTGAAGCGGGCGCGTTACGCTGCACAGTCGCTCGGACACTACGGCCTGGCCAAAGCCAATTATCTGCATTTCACCAGTCCAATTCGCCGTTATGCGGACTTGGTGGTGCATCGCACACTGGCCGAGCGCAATTCGCCGCGACGACCGAAGATCGACGTCGGACAAATCGAATCGCTGGCCAATCACATTTCAGATACCGAACGAAACGCAGCCGAGGCCGAGATTGAATCGGTTCGACTAAAGAAACTCCAATTTTTTCAGGAGCAGCTCGAACAGCGCAATCCGCAAGTCTTTCGCGCGGCGATCATGGATGTTCGGAATTACGGCCTGGTCGTCGAGCTGCCGGACGCTCTCGTCACCGGCGTCGTGCATGTTTCGACGCTGGGCGATGACTTCTATATCTTCGACGCCGCGCAGCGCCGTTTGATCGGCCGCCGGACACGCCGGCGATTTTCAGTCGGCGATGAAATTCGTGTGTTCGTGGCGCGAGTCGACGCCTTTAAACGTCAAATTGACTTCGCCATTGCTGACCAGATATCGAGAAAAAGTCCGCGGCGACGTTAATTCCAGCTTTGGAAATTCCTTTCAACAAAGCCTTTGCGGAGGCGTTTTTCGCTCAAAAAACTGCTTCCCTTTTTGACACCAACCGGCCTAAACTCCGCGGTTTTTTGCAGACATGGACAATCTCATTGAGGCGAGGGACCTGCAGATCGAGCGCAAGCATTTCCACGTGGAATTCCGCGAGAACGACCGGGGAAAATTCCTGCGCATCACCGAGGAAGCGCACGGTCGTCGTAACACGATCATCGTCCCGAGCACGGGCGTGGACGAATTTACGGCTGCGATTGACGAAGTAATCGAGCACGCCGCGCGCGCGCCGGCTTAAAAACAGACTTCGCGGCACGGTGTGGCGCTGGTCGCACGGCTCGTTGACACACGCGACAGCGCAGAATTAGGTTGCCACTCTTCCCGATCGGGCAAGTTTCATGGCCAAAAAACGTAAATCAGCCAGCCGAAGATCGACATTCAGGGAGCGAACCGCGTCCAAGAAATCAAAGACGCCGCGTTACGTTTATTACTTCGGCGACGGCGATGCCGATGGGACCGGCAAGATGAAACCGTTGCTCGGTGGTAAAGGCGCGAACCTGGCCGAGATGACGCGAATCGGTTTGCCGGTGCCGCCGGGCTTCACCATCACGACCGACGTCTGCAGTTATTTTTATGCGCACAACCGCCGTTATCCGCCGCAGCTCAAGGCCGAAGTGGAAGCGGCTTTGGCCAAAGTCGAGAAATCAGTTGGCAAAAAACTCGGCCACAAGGAGCGGCCGCTTTTGGTTTCGGTTCGCTCGGGCGCGCGCGACTCCATGCCCGGAATGATGGACACGATCCTCAATCTCGGGATGAACGACGAAGTGGTCGAGATTGTCGCGAAGAAAACCGGCAACGCACGTTTCGCCTGGGATTCGTATCGCCGGTTTCTGCAAATGTATGGCGACGTCGTCATGGGCGTGCAAAAGCGACCGGGCGAAGATGACGAGCCATTCGAAAGCGTGATCGAACATTTGAAGGATCAACGCTACGGCAAACACGATTTTCCCGATGTCCGCCTGACCGTGGCCGACCTGAAAGCGCTGGTGGAGCGTTTCAAAATGTTAATCAAGGAGCGAACGGGCAAATCGTTTCCGCAGGACCCGAAGGAGCAAATGTGGGGATCGATCAGCGCTGTTTTCGGTTCCTGGATGAACGACCGCGCCATTGTTTATCGGCGCAAATACGGAATCCCGCACGATTGGGGCACGGCCGTCAACGTGCAGACAATGGTGTTCGGCAATATGGGCGAGACGAGCGCGACCGGTGTCGCGTTCACGCGCGATCCGGCCAGCGGCGAAAAAGTTTTTTACGGCGAATATCTGATCAACGCGCAAGGTGAAGACGTCGTCGCTGGCGTGCGCACGCCACATCCGATCGCGCACTTGGCGAAGGAAATGCCGGCCGCGCACAAGGCGCTGATGAAGGTGCGCGAGATCCTCGAGCAACATTTCAAGGACATGCAGGACCTCGAGTTCACGGTCGAAGAAACCCGGCTCTACATTTTGCAAACGCGCAACGGCAAACGTACCGGTCACGCCGCCGTTCGAATCGCGGTCGACATGGTCGGCGAAAAATTAATTTCCAAGAAAGACGCCGTGCGCCGCATCCCGGCCGATTCCCTCGCCCATCTGCTGGCGCCGATCTTTGATCGACAATCGGCGAGTCAGGCCAAGAAAATCGGCAGCGGACTTGCGGCTGGGCCGGGCGCGGCCTCGGGGCATGTTGTCTTCAGCGCCGAAGAAGCGGTGGCGCGCTCGAGCAAAGGTCAGAAGGTCGTGCTCGCGCGGATTGAAACGTCGCCGGAAGACTTGCGCGGAATGATTGCGGCCGAGGGGATCCTTACTTCACGCGGTGGCGTTTCGTCGCACGCCGCACTGGTTGCGCGACAAATGGGCAAAGTTTGCGTCTGCGGCGCGAGCGGCATCCAAATCGATTACCAAAAGCGCACGCTCAGCGCCAACGGCACGACGTTAGCGCAAGGCGATTACATTTCGATAGATGGAACAGCCGGCGAAGTTTTCGCCGGCGAAGTAACCACGGCTCCATCGGAAATCATTCAGGTCCTGGTCGATCGATCCCTCGACGGGAAAAAAAGCCTCACCTATCGCGAGTACGCAAAACTGATGACTTGGGCGGACGAATTCCGAAAACTCGGTATCCGAACGAACGCCGATACGCCGGAACAAGTGACCAACGCAGTCGCATTCGGCGCTGAAGGCATCGGCCTTTGCCGAACTGAGCATATGTTTTTTGAAGGCAACCGGATCGACGCGATGCGCGAAATGATCTTGGCTGGCACCAAAGACGAACGGGCTCGCGCGGTCGCCAAATTGCTCCCCTACCAACGGAAAGATTTTGTTGGGATTTTCACCGCGCTGAAAGGATTGCCGGCCACAATCCGTTTTCTCGATCCGCCGTTGCACGAATTTCTGCCGAGCGATCACGCCCAGCAAAGCGAGCTGGCGAACAAACTCGGCGTGCCGGTCGAACAAATTTCGCGGCGCGTGCACGAGCTGCACGAATTCAATCCGATGCTGGGGCATCGCGGCTGTCGCCTCGGGATCACGTTTCCGGAAATTTCAGAGATGCAGGCGCGCGCCATTTTCGAAGCGGCCGCGGAAGTGCAAGCCGGCGGAATCAAAGTGCGCCCAGAAATCATGATCCCGCTGGTCGGATTTCCGCGAGAACTGAAGCTCCAGATCGACATCGTCCGGCGCGTGGCCGACGAAGTGGCCCAGAAAAAGAAAACGAAGTTCGATTATCTCGTCGGCACCATGATCGAGATTCCGCGCGCGGCCTTGCTGGCGGATGAAATTGCGCGCGACGCGCAATTCTTCAGCTTCGGCACCAACGATCTCACCCAGACGACTCTCGGGATGAGTCGCGACGATTCCGGGAGTTTTCTGCCGGCTTACGCCGAGCTCGACATCGTCGATACAAATCCGTTCGCCTCGATCGACCAGCGCGGCGTCGGGCGTTTGATGGAAATGACGCGCGATCTGGGACGCAAAACGCGACCGAACATCAAGCTCGGCATTTGCGGCGAACACGGCGGTGAACCTTTCAGCGTGAAATTCTGTCACCGGCTCGGCTTGGATTACGTCAGTTGCAGTCCATTCCGGATTCCGATCGCCCGCCTCGCCGCCGCCCAAGCCGCAGTCGCCGAGTAGATGTCGATCTTGGATCTACTTTGCCGCAGAGTGAAAAACGAGCCACGCATTCCAGGCGCGTTCCCAATTTTGCTTCTCGGCCCAGCATTGGGCTTCGAGATAGCGGAAATAGGCTGGTGAATTTGCGCGTTCGCTGAAATGGCGCGCGGTGTTTAGCGCGTCGTCGATCCGGCCGCTTTGCATTTGCGCGCGGTAAAGTTCGTAGCCGACCGCGTAATTGTCCGGCGCGTCGCGGAACCGACTTTCGATTTGTTGGAGAGACGCGCCGGAAGCGATGCGCGGCAATGCGACCGGTTCGCCGTAACGCTGCGTTAGTTCGTAAGCGGCGCGAAAATCATTTTTACCGGCGTCATATTTGGCGACACCAAACCAGGCATAAGGCAACCAATCGGGATGCTGAGTAGTGGCGCGCGAAAGTTCCGCGGCGTCGCCGCGCTCCGACCAAAACGCAAAGAGCGCAAGCTTTTCGGTTTCGCTGAATGAGTGAAGATCCGGGTCGTTTTCCAAAACTTTTTTCAACGCGCGATTGAACTCTGCGCCGGAAATTCGCGCGAGATACGGCAATGCCAGATCGTGACGACTTACGCCGAGCTCGGCGAGGATGCTGCTGACCGCCGAACTGCGGAGCGACGCCTTGCTCAGCATGCTCGAAAACACCCCGGCGCGTTCCGGTCCTGCGCGGCGCAACGCTTCCCGCCACGCGGTCGTGGCCAGAACGGGTTGCTGGTACGAGAGCCAGACGTTGCCTTCTGCGAGTGGAAGTTCATAGGAGATCGGCTCCAGAAATCGGGCACGCCGAAAATCGGCGAGTGCGTTGTCGGTTTGTTTCAATTCGGCCTCCGCTACCGCGCGCGAAAAATAGAGTTCCCAATCGAGCGGCGCCCATTTCAATCCAGTCGTGGTAACTACGATTGTTTCGGTGAAATTGCGTTCGCGATTGTCAATGGTCGCGAGCTGTTTCGCGTTCGTGACCCCAACAGAACCGGGCCACAATTTTTGACCTCGCCAAGCGACGACCCACGAACTGCCGACCACGAGCAAGATTAATCCGACCAATCGAAACAAGATCGAGATCGATCGGCTTGGTTTAAATGAGTGCGCACGATGGAGCGAGAGGCCGAGTAAAAATATCGCGGCAAACGATGTGCCGACGCGATGCCCCGAAACATCGACCAGCCCGTGCAGCGCAAAAAGGATTGCTGCGATCAGTGTTGCCAGCCGATAACGTTGATTCGTTCCTTCGCGCAGCGGAAAAACTTTCCTGAGGATAAGAACGAATCCGACAATGATGAGAACGACGGCGACCCAACCAAGCTCGGTCCAAAGCCAGAGCCAGTCGCTTTCGGGATGGAGCGCGCGATGATCGCTGTCGGATGCGGCACGGAAAGTAGCGAAGATGTCTTCAAAATTGCCAAGACCGATGCCGACCCAGGGCGAGTCGCGAATGAGTTGAAAGACATCGGAAAAAATCCGCCATCGGAAATCGTTTGATATGTCAGCGCTGCCGAGATTGTGAAGGTGGAATCGTTCCAGCGTCTGGCCGCCAAAGAGAAGCAGGACAGTGAGTAGGAGAAGCAAAAACGAAACGACGAGCGCGATTCGCGACGGAGAACGCTGGCAGCAAACCGAGAACGCGCCAAGCCAGAGCGCGCTTCCGACGACGAGAATACCAATTCCGGCGCGCGAAAAATTCAGGGTGATCGCGGCAATCGTCAGGGAGAGCGCAACGCCCCAAAAGATCCAGCGTTTTCGTCCCTTACGAAGATCATCCTGGCCGCAGGCCAGAATCATGATCGCGGTCAGACCAAAAAGATTTCCGGTTTGGTTGCGATTCGGAAACGGCCCGAAATTGCGTTCATTGTGCCAAAATGGAGGACTGCCGTGCCGGAGCCAAAAAAGAATACAGATCGCAGCGAGAACGACGACGCCGGCGGTAAACAAACGAAGTTGGAGTCGCGCTTCACGCAATTCGAGCTGTTGGGCACAGACGACGTAGAGCCAGCTCAAGCCGGCGACGAGACTCAACAAACAAGTCAGCGTCATCCATGGCTGCGGACTCAATGTCGTTGGAAGTGAGATGCCAAGGTCGTTGACATAGGACGCACGCCACGGCGGTTGAAAAAACCAACTCGCCGGTAAAAAGGCGACCACGGCTGAAATCAAAAGCGCCAGCAGCACGAGATTGAGCGCGAGTCCGAGTGAAAAGCGCGGCGGGTTCGCGATCAGATAAAGTCCAAGAAGCGCGACAACAATTCCCTCGCCCCCTTTTTGCGTGCCGCCGCCAAGAAAACAGGCGAGCACCGGCAACAAGGCGATGAAGGCGTGACTCAGCCCACGACCCGGAGTGGCGTTGTGGCGCTCATGAGATGACCCTTCGTGCGTCGGATTCTGCATTACCTGCGGAAAACAGTGGTATGGGAATCGCTTTTACGTTGCGGAGCGAGCCGCTGGCGAAACTGAAATCTCATAAGCCCAAGAATCCTAGCACGAGTTGAAGGTCTGCGGCCATCGCGTACTCTCATGATCAGCGCGGCGGAATAGAACATGCTCACGCAACGGACGGAAGGACTTTACCGCCTCTTCCTGTTTTGCCAGATCATCATCGTCGCCACAATCTTCTGGCTCGGCGTCTGGATCATGGTCACATTTTATTCGCCAGGCGGCTCGCTGACCTGGGGCCGCTACAGCATTTACTGCGGCATGCTCGTGCTCGGATTGACTTTGGAAACGCTGAGCCGTTCCAAGAACTTTTTTCTGCAAAACGAATTGCTTCGCCCGCATCGGCTTAGTCTCCGGCAAACGGCCGCCAGCATCGGACTGCTCGTGCTTTATCTCGTTGCGGCCAAAGACGCATTCATTTCACGTGTATTTTTGTTCAATTTTGTGCCGTGGCTCTATATTGCACTGCTCTTTTCGCATTATTATCTCCCTCGCTTTTGGCGTGGGGAATTTTCCGTCGTGAAGACAAAATAAATGTGGAAGCCACGTTAGCGCCGCGAGCCTCGGGAACCTGAGGTCCCTCCCCACATTGAAAAATTAGTTGCGTTCCGTAGTCTGTCGCATGCATGCGCGCGAACGGAAGATCGATAATCTCGAGTCCGGGTGGGGCTCGTTCGCGCGGCGGCACATCGGTCCGAATGAAGTCGAGACGGAAGAAATGCTTGGCACCGTCGGCTATCAAAATCTCGCTGCGCTGATCGACGCGACCATTCCAAAAAACATTCGACTGGATCGGCCATTAAATTTGCCGGAAGCGAAATCGGAAAGCGAAGCACTCGCCGAACTGCGCGCAATCTCGAAGAAAAACAAAATCGCGAAATCTTTCATCGGGGCTGGTTATTCTGACTCCATCACCCCGCCGGTAATTGAGCGGAACATCCTCGAAAACCCGGGCTGGTACACCGCTTACACACCGTACCAGGCCGAGCTCGCGCAAGGCCGGCTCGAAGCGTTGCTGAATTTTCAGACGATGATTGTTGATCTTAGCAAGCTCGACATCGCCAACGCGTCGATGCTCGATGAGGCCACCGCCGCCGCCGAAGCAATGACACTTTGTCACGCCGCCATTGCGGACCGGAAAACTTTTTTTGTTGGCGATGATTGCCACCCGGAGACGATCGAAGTTGTCCGAACTCGCGCGAAACCGCTCGGAATCGAAGTTAAGACCGACAATCACGCGCGCGTCAAATTGGACGAGTCCGTCTTCGGCGCGCTGGTTCAATATCCTGCCACCGATGGCGCAATTTACGATTACACGGAGTTCGTGAAGCAAGCGCACGATGCCGGCGCACTCGTTGTTGTCGCCGCCGACATTCTCGCGCTCACCTTGCTAAAACCGCCCGGCGAATTCGGCGCGGACGTTGCGGTCGGCAACAGCCAACGGTTTGGAGTCCCGCTTGGTTTTGGCGGACCGCACGCGGCCTATTTTGCCACGCGCGATCAGTACAAACGCCACATGCCCGGCAGACTCGTCGGCGTTTCACACGACGCCGAAGGCCGACCTACATACCGACTCGCGTTGCAAACACGCGAGCAACACATCCGCCGCGACAAAGCCACGAGCAACATTTGCACCGCGCAGGTTCTTCTCGCGGTGATCGCCTCAATGTATGCGGTTTATCATGGTCCGCGCGGTCTGCGCGCAATCGCCGAGCGCGTTCATCGAT
>WNGL01007326.1_pt1 | contig 12958 bp, 9 predicted proteins | sample 5400591 | NCBI WGS metagenome assembly WNGL01 (sample SAMN13153377, study PRJNA577476) | soil metagenome | isolation source: 80 cm soil or saprolite under Garry oak tree replicate 1 | place: USA:California | collected 2016-06-15
CAGGAGCTCTGGGAATAGACCCGAGCTTCGCCTCGTCAGCGTCACCGGCGGCCGCGCCTCCAGCACCAGGAACTCAACTCTCAACAGCAAGCTACGTAATCTACCACCAGAACAATTTCTACGTACAGAACGGCACCACCGGAAGAATTGACTATTCTGGGCCAGATGCCGCCACGGTTATTCAACCCGCTATCAACGCGCTCTTCGATGGTGGTTTGATTGTCCTTAGAAGGGGAATCTACCCTCTTACTAATACCCTCTTGGTAGGTCAGGGAATCCACTTAGTCGGTGAGCGTGGCGCTGTGATCAGAGTGGCGGATGGGTCGCAGAACTCTGCAAATCCGTTCAACATGATAGAGGTAGCTGGAGATGGTGCTACGATAGAAGGGATCGAGTTGGATGGCAATGCTTCCTCTAATCCCAACTTAGCAGGCACGACCCTTTACCCGGCTCCGGCCAATCCGGACATGCAGAGTGGCGTAGTCGTTCATGCGGGTCGGAATGTCAAAATCCTTGACTGCCATATTCACGATATCTGGAACGCAGGAATATGGCTGCGCGCGATCGATACCATCGAGGGTACTGAAATATCTGGTTGTCGCCTCGAATCCACGGGGGTATCTCATGCTGACCCTTCAACAACCAATCGGCCTCAATCAGCAAACGCGATCTACGTCTTACGTCAGAGCACCTCAACTTCCAAAGCGAGAATACACAATAACTTCATCAAGGATACATTCGGCAGGGGAATATACCTACACTTCGATTCAGACTCGATAGTATCCGACAACGTAATCGTGAATAGCAGATCCTGCTCCACCGAGACCGCTGGGATCGTCCTTGACGATTTCATCCAAAGGACCATAGTCAAGGGAAATCAAATTTCCGGTTACGCACCAGGAATCTACCTAGTGTGGAGGGGCTGCGAGAATGTCATAATCGAAGGAAACTCATGCACAAACGCCCCAAACGGAGGAGGCACGGGAATGGGAATACTTCTCCTCAACAATGTCGCGGGTGCGCCGATTTCCAAGGGGATTGTGGTCAAGGGCAATATATGCAAGGGCAATGCTCTTGCTGGAATACAAGTCGCAGCGTCAAACGTCATTGTCGAGGGCAATATCTGCTATAGCAACAACTGTGACTCTAGTGACATTGCAACTAGAAAGTCGGGCATCCTCGTACAGGGAGTTCCTGACGTATCAGTAGATGGAGTTCTAATAATCGGGAACAGGTGTTTTGACGATCAAGACGTACAAACTCAGCAATATGGAATCTCACTCTCTCAGCAGAACGACGTAGTTTCTCAGGTTCTAATATCAAATAACGATCTTCGTGGAAATGGAATGGACTCGATTGGAGCTTTGGATGCACAGTCATTTCGGCTTCACAGTAACACTGGTTACAATCCCCTCGGATTGGACCTCATCAATGTGGGACCTGTCTCACCATTCACGTACGTCAACGACGATGGGGTGTCGGAGGCGATTTACATAACTGGTGGAGCCGTTTCCGACATCTCAAAGAACAATGAGTCAATCTTCGCATCATCGCCAGCAACGATCTTGCTGGACCCTAGTGACACACTGACCATTACGCATACGGATCCGCCGAGAGTATTGAAAGACAGAAGATAATTGTCACCTGCCTCGAGGATGAGTCTTGGAGATCTGGAAGAGGGCTTGAGGAACAAATTTCTGGGTTAAGCGCAGAAACCTCAAGAGGCATTATGGATATGCACGATCCTGATAGATTGGAAGAACAGACTGATAACTGAGACCATCGAGCTGTCACGATTAGGCCAGATTTTTTTCACGTAGCTGGCTCAGTGCTTTTTCAAACATGTCCACAGCGGACTTGCCCTCGCTCCTTGTCCACCTAACTAGGTCGTTCAGAGCTTCTCGAAAGGTCAAGCTTGCCTTGAACTTCAGAAGCTTGCTGGCTCTTTCTGTGCTAGCGTAGCAGTGTCGAATGTCTCCTTTCCTGAATTGATTTGAGATGTAGGGTTTGACGTCGGAACCATATGTCTCGATGAGGGTTTGAGATATTTGCCGAATCGAAGTTGGTTGACCCGTGCCCACGTTCACCGGGAGATAGTCTGCGTCGTTTCGTTCTAAGCCTAAGAGACAGGCTCTAGCGATGTCTTTGACGTGGACGAAATCTCTAAGTTGATTGCCGTCCTCAAAGATGTAGGGCGGTCGATTATTCATTATGTGAGTCATGAAAATAGCAGCAGCTCCCGTGTATGGATTGGACAGTGATTGTCCGGGACCGCAGGCATTGAAGAACCTCAGTGCCACAGTAGGAATGCCGTATGTCTTTCCAATTAGAAGGGCCATTTCTTCTTGATGTCTCTTGGTCATCGCATAAATCGAAGTTGGCCTCAACGGTGTGTCTTCATCGGTCGGGACGGGTCTCAGACTTTTTCCACACTGCTTGCACTTGTGCTCCCAGTCGACGAAGGTCTCATGACTGAAGTCTCTTACACCTGGAGATTGGAATGAGTCGCACTCCTTGCAGTAATACTTGCCTTCTCCATAGACACTCATGGATGAGGCAATGACTAACTTCTTAACACCGTGATCGAGGTTGGCCAACAAGTCCAATAACGTGGCAGTTCCTCGTGTGTTCGAGTCCACGTATCGCTCAATTTCGTACATCGACTGGCCCACTCCGACAGTTGCAGCTAGATGGATCACAGCGTCGACATTGTTGAGAAGCGCTCCAAGTTTATTTCTACTCCGCACATCGTCTATAACGTATGAAACCGTCGAGCTGTTATCCGAATAGGGTTTCTTGCGAGTTCCGTGAACCTGGGGCTCTAAGTTGTCGAGAACGGTAATTTCGTAATTGTTTTTGTGCAACAATTCGACAAGATGCGAACCTACGAATCCTGCTCCACCCGTTACGAGTACCCTGTTCACGCGCATATTATCGTCTACCGTCTTCTCATACGGAGCGCTGTTCGTTTCAGTTTAACCGGTACAGAGACCAGTTTCCGCCTTCCTATGACTCCAGAAATACCAATGATAGTGAGAAACGCGGTCCACATCGATGCGCCATACAGCGTCTGCAGTTGATATCTCAGCTGTAAGGTCATGTTCCCTGATCCCTCGATGGACCACGCGTTGGCGTAGCCGTTAGCCAAATGATGGCTCCCAACGATTTGTCCGTCATAGATCGCCTCCCAGTGGGAGTCGAACGCAGTTGATAGCACCACCACGAAGCTTCCTGTACCTGCTAATTTCACGGTGAAACTTGCCGGTCCAGTTTGACTCATTGACTCCAAGCTCACATTCGAATTGCTCGCACCCAGGATGGGATTCTCGCCAATAATGAATCCTGATGCGTTAAGGTCGGACACAGTTTTGTTGATAGCCTCTGGTAGCGAGTAAAGATTCGGAACCTGAATCCAATTGCTAGTAATCGAGACCAAGGATCCGAAGTTGGAGTTCTCATACACAAGAAGAGTTCCAAAGGTTTTGACCAAACGTATTTCCGGCCATAAGGAGAGCATTGATTCGTATGGCTTTACGTCAAGTTGGGGATACAAGTGTGAGTCGATCGATTGGTCAATCACGAGATACTTGACGTTCAGTCTGGCCAAAAGAAACTGCATCAAGCTCTCTGGAACAAGTCCGGTGGACAACGAGATCGGTCCAAAGCTTACACTTCCCTTTCCCGCACCTGCTTGTTCTTGGCCCAGAAAGAGCCCGTAATTGAGGAAAAAGGACATGGCCCTCGTTAGGTTAGAAGTTCGAACGTCAGGCTGGTTAAGTGGAAAACCGAAAAGGGTCCATTCCCCACTGGAAAAGAGTTCGTGTTGATCAAATGGATACCACGCAACATTTCCGGAATCATCTCCGATGCCGAACACGAGTTTGGCCCAGTCGTTCGAAGAGTGCGCCCAAATGAGCGCCCAATGTTGATGAGAGAGATCTTGCGTGCCATTGAAAGTGAAATAGATCGAGTGACCGTTTTGGGTTCCCTCAGATATGGGTCCAAAGTTCCAGACCAAGGCGGACTCGTTCCATCGAGTTAGTGTTTGTTGAAGAGCAATGGAGTCAGTGTTCAATTGCGACAAGACGGAGAAATGCCAGTTCTCCGTTTGAGCAGTAGAATTGATCCGCGTTGGGGAATATATCGGATTTCCTTTGGACATCAGTGTATAGATGTAGTCTAGCAGATCCCTTTCGGGGGAGGGTTGTAGCCCATAAATTGCTGCGCCGGAGCCGGTGATCAGTCTAGGTGACAGGAGATTCTGATACAGCTCATTTGGACCTTGGTAGCCCCACGAGGTGGCTACGTAGCTACCAGAAAGTCTTGGAATGATCATTGTTGCGCAGCCACAGTTATCTTGTGAGAGCCAGTCGTTCAATTGCGCATATTGTGGGGGTACGGAGACTCCTCTTTGCGAAGGTTGATACCAACTGATGAAGACTGCGCCCGAAAGCACCGGCAAAGAGATCATTCCCAGTAACAGCATTGCTAAAGCTAGGGACGCGATCCTCGGCATATATTTGCGGTTAACATGTTTCGCAAGAAATCCAGCCACAAGAGCAATGCAAACGCCGAAAAGGATGGAATAGAGAATAGACAAGGGTTCGAGGAATATCCATGGATCTTTGTACAGCTTGAAGAAAGGGACTAGCTGTAATAGCGCAGAAAAAATGCCAAAGGGCAAGTTCGTGCCGAGGCTGAGGGCGAGAAGTATTGCCAAGAGGATCCCCAAGCTAGCACTTTCTGGACGGGAAAATCGCCACACCGAAAGTCCTCCTAGTGCGACCAGAGGGATCGCAAATGTTGCAACCCAGACTATTGGATTGAAGTAATAGCTTGCATAAGGAACGTAATTCCCAACGAAGAACGGCCAATATCCTTGCAAACGTAGAACGTTTGGAAGTGTTGTGAATTGGCTCTCAAAACTCACCGCCGAAACCGGGAAGGTAACTAGTGTGCCATAGAAGATCTGATACACTCCAAGAAATGGAACGATCCAATACAGGTTTGCAGCAATCGCAACGACAATCGAAACTCCGATGAAGCTGAAGGCGAACCTCAATGAAGCTCTATGACGGTCCTTAAGAAAGCCTACTGCGTAGGGAGCTGCTAGGAAGACGGCTATCAATAATAGAAACCCGAATTCTATGGCGCGAGCAAAAACCGCAAATAGGAGCACTGAGGACAGTCCAAGCGCAAGGGCGTATCTCAGGTCTCTTTTCTTGAACCCAGCCACCAGGAGAAAGAGCGCGAGGGGTAAAGATGCTCTTGAAATTGGGGAATTCAAGATGGAAGGATATCCAGTAGAATACACGTAGATCGGATTCAGAATTGCGAACATTCCGGCTACAACTCCTGCAACGCGAATTGACCGTATTTTCGATTCGAAGAGTACTATTACCAACGAGTAAGTGCAGATCGCCGGGAGGAAATAGGAGAAGAGGATAATGTACGCGCCTTCGGCTGCATTAACAGGCATGTTCAACAGATGCAAGGAATAATAGAAGAGGAAGTCTATGGCCGGAACTTGGTTACTAATCGTACTCGGTATCGAATTTCCTCCGTCAATCCAGAAGTTCCAGGCAGAGAGATATCTAGACGCTGTCCGCGCTGGGTCGAAAGGAATGGAGGCATAATCTCCGCCGAGTGCGAGGTTGCCATTGTTAAACCAAAGAAGTGTTACAACGATCGAGAGCACGAGGAGTAAGACCGCGTCTGTCACTCGGGAGCGCAAGTACACTCGATCCATGAAAGATCTAATAGGGGCCGTACTCCATCGACTCATCAAGAATATTCTTAAAGCCAGAAGCGTTTACAGAGTTATTCTGCTATTAATTTGTTCACTAGCGATCTACTCTGAGCCAGGAAGGGTGAACTGAAATCAATTGTCCTCAAATGGGCAAAAAGTATCGGTTATCGTGCTCAATTACAATGGATACCAATTCTTGGCCGCCTGTCTTGACTCGCTTTGTGGTCAATCACACAAAGGTCTGGAGATTCTCGTCGTGGACAACGGGTCAACTGATGGGTCTTTCGAGTTAGTCAAAAACAATTATCCCCGAGTCGAAGTCATACAAAATGGGAGGAATCTTGGGTTCGCAGAGGGCAACAATGTTGGAATCCGACATGCGTTGAACCGGGGTGCCGATTATGTCCTTTTGCTCAACAACGATACCGTCTCCGAACCAGACGCCGTAGACCGAATGATTCATGCGAGTCAGCGGAATAGTAACATCGGAATAGTGGGCCCAATGATACGCGACTTAGACAAGAGAAATCAGATTGTGGAACTAGGGCTTGATTGTGACCTGCTGGGCTATCCAGTAAACAACACAATCATACGCATCCGTGAAAAGGCACCACACCCATTCTATGTCGCGGGTTGCGCGATCTTAATCAAGTCAAATGTGTTTGCGACGATTGGCTTCCTTGACCCTTCATACTTCATTTTTGCCGAAGACTTGGATTTTTGTTGGCGCGCGAGGCTTGCTGGTTTCGAGATCCTAGCAGCGGCCGAAGCAGTAGTGTACCACAAGAGCGGTGGAACAGTTCTAGGGGGTGCTGTGAAAGGCGAGAGCCACTTTACAAGCACATTCCGACTTTATCTTAGTCAGAGGAACACGATGAAAACAATCCTGAAGAACTACGGCGCTTGGTCCATTACTTTCATTCTTCCCCTCAGCGTCCTCTCAGGGCTGGTGATGTTTGTTGCTGGAGGGATCGTGCTACGACAACCAGAAGTGGTGAAGTCATACATTCGCGCTCTACTATCGAATATACGTGACATGCGCATGACGCTTTGCTCCAGGATCTCTACGCAAATGCTTCGAAGGGTTTCCGATCGCGAAATTCTTCCGAAGATGTCAAAGAGTTCCTCAATTGTGAGGTCCTATCTTGGGATCCGTAAGCTGGTGGTTAGCAAGTCGATGTGAGCGACGCATTTGGGGGAGGAGTCCGAAGGATCATCCTTTTGGAATTGCTCGCAAGGGACCCCTCTTGTCGTGAACTGCTACGGCGCCCCAAAAGGGGGGTCGACCATCTTTTTGCCTTTTCAATAGATAGTAGCTCTGTGAGACTATGATTCCTAGGGGACCTCGAAAGCGATTGGAGAGTGCCATGCACGAAAGCCATAATTCTGCGTTATGCGTTCCTTTCAGCCTAAAATCCGCTCTTTCGAACTCAACTGGTGAAGGCTCTACACTGTCGAGATGTTGCGCGGTGCTCAGATGTTCGGTTCTCAAACTCTTCCTGTGCCAATTTGAGAAAGTCAGATCGTAATCCCTTGCTCTGAAGTCATTTCCGTCGTTCACTGGCGCGTGAACGACCGCTCTTCTAGCAGAGACCCTCTTCATCTCTACCAACGCTATTCTTCGCCTCTCGCTTGGAATATGCTCAATCATGTCTACGCAAACCACGGTGTCAAAGGAATCCGACCTAAACGGCAAGTGAGTCGCGGATGCAATGACGTCGAGGCCTGGTCTCTTACGAGCATCCAAGGAAACACAGTCTTTCCAAATAAGGCCGAAAAATGACCTACCCCAGGAGCCGACATCAAGGACTTTTGGACCAATAATTTGTTTTGCGACGGCCCTATAGCGCTGGTGTACATCTGGACCCATCAAAAAGAGTAGGCCGCCCATGCTGCCCAGCGGATCAACAAACTCTGCGAGAAACGTACGGAAACGCGAAATCGCGTTTTCATAGGAACTTTCCACTTTCAATCGTCGATCTTACCCATTGAGATTGCAGTTTTTCATCCAAACTACTAGTTTAGATCGATCTGAGTACGATTGTCATCAGCGTGGTTCACTTGTCACCCGACTCAGTGTCATGCCAGCGAAGAGGCCCATAAACTCAATGGAGCGCATAAGCAAGATAGGATAGACGTAAAATCCGAGACTCTTGAGATTCGTTGTATAGGCTCCGATGTAGCCACTGAATCGTCGGCTCATCCGGCCGTTCTGACGCCTAGCGTATGGAAGCATAGTCTTTCCGTAACTGAACTTTTTCATGAACTGTGTCTTCATCGAAAGAGCGCCGAGATGATGCTTTATTTTGAGCGGGATCCTAGCCATTATTGCCCCCCGTTCAAGGAGCCTATCGGTCAATTCCCAATCTTCTCCCGAGGTAATAGCGGGGTCGTAACCAGACAAAGCCTGAAAGATTTCTCTTTTGAAAAATCGAGGACTTTCGAGCCAAGTCCTCCCGAGGTGGCATTGCCTCTCCATGCACTTGCACTCCGCCCAGAAACCTGTTCCGATATCTACCTCCGGTATGATGACAGCCTCAGCCGGTCCACAGGCGCTGATACATGTCGAGAGAAGGTCCGAACTGGATAATTCCATATCGGAATCTATGTGGAGAACATATCTCCCACGACTCCTGTCGAATCCAATGTTTCGCGACCGAGACGGGGGAGAATAGATCGTTGTTCGCCTGATATCGATAACCGTTGCATCAAATTTGCGGGCAATTGCCCTTGTCCCGTCTCGGCTCTCTTGGTCAACTATCAGTATCTCAATCTCGACGCCACGTTGACACCTCAGCGATTCCAGACAAGTTGCAAGCGTGCGAGATGAGTCACGGGTCGGAACTATGACGGAGACGAGATTTTCTTCGGATTCCTCAGAGGTCACCCGATAATTCCATTCCTGAATGCCTTTCTATTCATTATATTCGGTCACTGTTTCCAATCGAAAACATTCAGAGATCATTGCTCTCAACAGGGCCGGGATCGCTCTGTCACTATGTTAGATTTTCTAGCTTGAACCACGAAAGTGTACCCTTTCTGCGGTGATTCTGTCGAATAATCGCTGTCGAAATTTGGATTGCATTGTCGGCCGAGCTTCTTCAATAAGTAAGCAAAAGGCGTCACGATGCTAAAGAGAAGGTCCCGGGGCCCTCCTCTTCTAGCGAGGACCTCTATCGAGAAACCACTGGAGTAAAGCAGATGCTGCAAATCCTTTGCTAGGTAGTGCTTATGATTAATTAGCCAAAAGGCAGGATCCCCCAGCCAATACAATTTGCCCCATGGGCCTTCGGACGCGGGTGTTGAAAGGATTAGAACGCCATCTTGACTCAGGATGCGATGTATCTCGTCAAGTGCCTGTCTCTCCGCCCCGTTAGAAAGGTGCTCAAGAACCTCTGAGAATATCGCGACTGAAAATGTGCCCTCCCGAAAGGGGAGAAATAGCACGCTTCCTTTGATGTTGGGGTGACCACAAATATCAACGTTGATGTCCCCAAACCGAGTATCTTTGCAACCAATATTTATCGAAAGGCCCGGAGACCCTTGTGATTTCCGGCTGAGGCGCTCCACTAATTCAAGGCGTGACAAACGCTCCCTATTGTTGGAAGCGGCTTTCGAGCTTGCCGCGACTCTGAGTAGCATCAACTTTCTGAATCAATTGTTTCCGCGAACATCTCCGCAGCCTTATCCCACGAATGTTGTCTCGCCCAGTCGATAGCGGGTTGTGATAGATCCTTAAGCCTTGAAGGGTCTCCCCCGAGAAGCTGGGCCATGGTTTGTCCGAGTGCGCGAATGTCCCCGAAAGGTACGAGAAGGCCTGTCTTTCCGTCAACAATCGAGTCTTGAACCCCCGGCACCGCCCAACCTATCGCAGGGGTGCCGCATGCGTTGGCTTCAATCACGACAATTCCGTATCCCTCGCGAATTGACGGTATCAAGAGTAGATGAGATTTCGATAGGAGAACGCGCTTCTCAGCTTCCCAAGTGTTAGGCCCGCGCTCTAGGATGTGTATCGATCTCGGATAATCTGTTCGAGAAACCTCCTCTCTCAACTCTTTCGGGTCACCGTTTCCGACGATAACGAGCTTAGCTCTGGGAACCTTGTCAAGAACAAACTTCATCGATCTGATCGCATAGTTGAGCCCTTTGTAACGCCGAAATCTACTGATGCACATTATCGTTGGATCTTCAAATTTTTCTCCATTCGATTCGAATTGTCTAAAGGAATCGTCAATTCCGGGCCTAATTACCGATATTCTTTCCGAGCGTATGCCCAATGATACTAAGTCGTCCTTTGTGCTTGGTGAGCATGTAACAATTTTGTTGTTTCTATATGCCGAGTAGATTCGTGGTTCAAGGCGGACTGCGATCTCAGAGAGTGGTCGTGCAAGCTCATAGCGGAATATACCTCGTGCAATTTGGTAAGTCACCAAGATCTTCGGCACTTTGGTGTAAAATGGAGAAAGCCAGGGAATCCCTACATCTGAGTTGTCGATTAACAAGTCAGTCTTCCCCGCAAATCTTGTGAGATATCGAGCAGGCAAAGTGATCCTCTGAAATGATTGGGGAAAATGTCGATATGTTATGCCATCTATTTCTTCGACGGGTTTGCTGAGGATCCCTCCAGACGACAAAATCGTGATAGAATGGCGATCGGTGAGGCGGCGCAATATTTCGTGGACGTACCTACCAGCACCACCAGAGAGAGGATGTCTTACGCTTCGCTGGCTCAGTACAACGATGCGCGCCATGGCTGTCCCTACATCCGAGTGGATTGCAGATTAAGAGTTCACGCGGCTATGTGAGCTTCCATTCTTGCGTCCCCATTCGAATGGTGCGTGAATAAGCAGATTAAGAAGCATGATCGAATGATACGTAATGTCTCGCACATTGTTGATTCCGCCCAGGAAATGTCCGTTCGAGTAATACTTTGACTCCCCAGACCTGCGCTCGTATAAGGACACTGGCATTTCGGCCGATCTGAATCCTCTGATCCTCAAGAGTGGCACCATTAGAGGAAGTCCGAAGTCAAATAGTGTCTCTGGATCTGCGGGCTCTCTTCTCACTACTTTGATTCCGCAATTCGAATCCTTCAATTCCATCCGGAAGATTAACCGGACAACTCTATTGTAAAGCCGCGAGAATGCCGTTCTAGATGTTCCGTATCCATTGTAATCGCGATTCCCGTTCACAAAGTCCAAGGATTCATGAAACATGTGTATCATGGAGACAAGATCTCGAGAGCTATACTGCAGGTCAGCGTCGAAGAACGCTATCAGCTCACCTTTCGCTCTCCGAATTCCTTCCCTCAATGCAACAGGCTTGCCAAAGTTTCCTCTAAGGTCGACAACCCTGACAAGACGGTTAGACGATGAGAGGCATTGAGCCTGTCGGAGCGTATTGTCCGTACTTCCATCATTTACAACAATGATCTCGAAAGGAAGGCGCGCGGACGACAGTTCTTTCGTAAGCATATCAACACAAAGGGCAATGTTGTCTTCTTCATTATACGCTGGAATCACCACTGAAACGAGTGGTTGGGTCTTACTCATTTCGGCTTTCTCGGAAGAGCCCAACCAGCATCGCCAATTTTTCTGTAGTCGATGCCCTTTTGCTGGAAGAAGTCTCTGTAACTCTGCCAGGCGCCCTCTGCGTCTAACACGAAGGTGCCTGACCTGATGGATTTCAAGAGTGCTGGCACAGGAGTCTCAGTATATTCAAGGTGGGGAACGGACACTACGACAGACTCGAATTTTTTCAGATCCTCTGGGTAACTGAAAGTTCCAACTCCAGCAATGTCTTCTATCTCTTTAGAGGAGTAGAATGGATCCTGAATCACAACGTGCTTTCCAGCTTTCTTCAGAACCTCGGCGAGCATTATAGTCGGCGAGAGAACGTGGACTTTCAGATTCCGCTTGTAGCTAAGGCCAAGTATACCAACTGTGCTTCCGGAGAGGCTCTTTGCAATGAGTTCTCCCACGAATCTAGTCTGGGACCTATTGACTTCGTTGATCTGTGATAGAAGATCGATGTGTTCTCCTTTGCTCCGGGACCCTTCAATGAGATACTCAGGAGCCAGGGGAATACAATATCCTCCAGTCCCCAGTCCAGGATAGTGCGCAACATAGTTCCATTTCGTCGCGGCCGCGTTGATCAGTTCTATCGTGTCGATGTCTGGAAAAGCGCGTGATAGAGTGTTGGCGAAGGCTATGTTGAGGGCTCTGAACGAGTTCTCCGTCGACTTCACCAGTTCCGCAATTCTGTGATCAGAAACCGGGACCAGTTTGGAGCAGATGATCCCTAACACGTCCATGGCGGCCCCTCTCGATTCTTCGTCTAGGCCTCCGACAACTCGTGGGATCGTGTGGACGTTGAGCCCTGGGTTGTCGAACCAGTCACGCCTTGGAGCTACGGCTACCTGAAAATCCTCTGGAACGTCTCGTCCTGATCTGCGCAGTGTAGAAACCAAGACTTTGTCGCACTGTCCAGGCGAGAGCGTTGACTCGACTATGACCAGATCCGGGCCGTTTTCGACCTTCTTCGCTGCTAATTTCTTGGAAACGTCTTGCAGTGCACCATCCCACGGTTTGCCCTTCCGTTCTGTGGGAATCGAGATAAAGTGAACTTTGATCGATGAGTCGTCGATGATGTCTTTCACCTTGCTTGTTGCTTGCATGAGGCCGTTCTTGACGAGCGGGGCCGCGGAGAAGCCTAACCATTGGCCAAGGCCTGGGAGCGAAATTTCGCCGGCATTGATGCTTCGAACCGTTTCCGGGACAATGTCGTACCCGACGCACCTGATCCCATTCTTTGCGTAGTAGGCCATGGTTGAGAGGCCAATGTATCCGGTTCCCCAGACGGCGATCTTGGCCTTGTGACTACGAAGTCTCTTCTGGAGATTCAAAGCTTACCAGCTCCCGATCATGGGCGGATACGATCTCTTGTGCGCCGAATTCTGAAATCTAGACAGAATGTCACGGACTTTCCGTTCGTCGATTCCTAGATTCTTCGCCGTATCTTCTGGGCTCGTCTTCAGATCGAAGAGGCAGACCAGTGCTCTATCCATTTCTGCATAGTCAAGCGGGATCTCGTCTGTCGCCCTGTGGCCTTCCCACAGATTCGGAGACGAAGGCTTCTCGACTACTTCCGGCGAGATGCCCGCATGCTTCGCTAGGAATCTCACCTGTGACTTGTACAGGTGCGCGATGG
>WNGL01009104.1_pt1 | contig 12955 bp, 10 predicted proteins | sample 5400591 | NCBI WGS metagenome assembly WNGL01 (sample SAMN13153377, study PRJNA577476) | soil metagenome | isolation source: 80 cm soil or saprolite under Garry oak tree replicate 1 | place: USA:California | collected 2016-06-15
GGAGATACTTGCCTGTCCCGCGTGCAAGGCAAAGGTTGAATTGAAGCCGGATGGCAGCGGCTTGAAGTGTGTCGAGTGCCGTCGCGTCTATCCGATTCGCGACAGTATTCCCGTGATGCTGATCGACGAAGCAACGGTTGAAGATGAAGAGCCTGCGCGAAATAGTTGAGTCGTCGCCAGAGATGCGCGCCGTCGCGATGCACAGTCTGCGCCGCGAAGACAGCCCGCAACCGCTCGGGCCGCCCCGCTGGAATTGGCAGAACGTGCAGCGTGTGCTGGTGGTGCGCCTGCGATCGATTGGCGATGTGGTGCTGACCACACCCACTCTTTTCGCGCTCAGACGTTTTCTTCCCAAAGCACAAATTGACATTTTGCTTGAAGACTGGGTGGCGCCCGTGCTTGATGGGTTTGAGCACGTCGATAATGTGATTACGATGCAACGTGGCAGCGCTGTGTCGCGCTTGCGCGTGGCGCGCCGGTTACGCGCCGAACGTTATGATGTTGTTTACAACCTGCACGGCGGGACGACGGCGACGCTTTTGACGCGCGCGACAGGCGCCCGGCATCGCGTCGGTTTTGCTCATTATCAGTATCAGAAGTTGCACAATCATCTGGCGCCGTCGTCTTTGTTGCTTTGGGGCAAAGACAAAGCGCATTCAGTCGAGCAACAGCTTGCGCTGATCGGCTGGACCGGAGTTCCCGTCACTGATCGTCCGCCGACGCATCTGGCGGTGACGGAGTATGCCGTAGCCGCCGTCGCGGAGAAACTGCGCGCCGCGGGTTTGGACGAAGCGACACCCTTCGCTTTAGTTCATCCGACAGCGTCCTACGCAACGAAGCAATGGGCAACAGACAAGTTCGCGCGCGTAGTGGAACATCTCGCCTTGCGTCAACTTGTTTCAGTGGCGATCTCCGCGCCTGCGGAAGCGCCGCTGGTTCAAGAGATGAAGAGTAGTTCATCTGCACCTATTGTCGGGGTGACGGATCTCTCTCTGCCGGAAGTATCGGCGTTGGCGGCGCGCGCGCGACTTTTTGTCGGCAACGACAGCGGCATCGCGCACATCGCGGCTGCCGTGGGCGCCCCGTCCGTGGTCATCTTCGGTTCGTCGAATGTTAACCACTGGCGGCCCTGGTCCAACGCCCCGGCGGAGGTTGTGCTCGAAGAGCTGCCTTGCCAGCCGTGCCACGGTTATTTCTGTGAGAAGTTTCCGGAGCCGGAATGCATCCTGCGCGTGCCGGTCGAGCGCGTGACGGCGGCAATTGAGCGGGTGCTGAGAGAAAGTGGCTGATAATTGCCTTGCGGCAGAGCCGCACTGGGAATCGTGACGCAAGTAACCAGACAACGCGCTAACGACATGCTAGAAGCTGTGCGCGACCGCAAGATTGTCGTGCTCGGCGACGTGATGCTCGACGAGTTCGTCTGGGGCGATGTGACGCGCATCTCGCCCGAAGCGCCCGTGCCCGTGGTAGATATTCGTCGCGAGTCGATGCATCTTGGGGGCGCCGCAAACGTGCTCGCGAATCTGGTGGCGTTGGGCGCGCACGCCTGCGTGGTTGGGGTTATTGGAAGCGATTCAGCGGGAGAACGTTTGCGGGACGCGTTGCGCGAGACCAACTCGCATCAATCAGAAGATTATCTCGTTGTCGATGAAAGCCGTCCGTCAACCATCAAGACGCGCATCATTGCGCACAATCAACTTGTCGTCCGCGCCGACCGCGAACGCCGCACACCGATTGACGCACAGACGGAGAGCAGGGTCATCAGCGCTTTGAAAGACGCGCTTGCGGACGCCGATGCTTTTGTCGTTTCGGACTACGACAAAGGCGTTGTCACGCCACGCATTCTAGCTGAAGTGTTGCCGCTCGCGTACCGGCGCGCGCCCGTGCTTATCGATCCAAAGCTGCGCAACCTTGCTTCGTACCGACCTGCGACGCTGGTAACACCGAATCATCACGAGGCGCTGCGTATGACCAACCTTGAGGAGGATTCAAATGACGGTTTATATCAAGCGGCAAAATTAATACGCTCGCAACTTAACTGTGATTCAGTGCTAATCACACGTGGCGATCGCGGCATGATGTTGCTGGACCGAGACGGCGATCCGGTGTTTGTTGAAACGGTTGCGCGCGAGGTTTATGACGTGACGGGTGCGGGCGACACCGTTATTGCCACGCTCGCGGTCGCACTCGCCGCCGGCGCATCGATGCTCGAAGCCGCCACGCTGGCGAATCACGCGGCCGGGATTGTCGTTGCGAAGATCGGAACCGCCACCGCCAGCGCAGAAGAGTTGAAACAATCGTTCCAATGATCGGCAAAACGCTCCACCACTATCGCATCCTGGAAAAGCTCGGCGTGGGCGGGCAGGGCACAGTCTACAAAGCCACGGACACTAAGCTCGGCCGCACGGTCGTCATCAAAGTCTTGCCGCCGGAACTGACCGTGAAAGAAGCGAACCTGAAGCGTTTTGAACGCGAGGCGCGACTCGCCTCATCTTTGGATCATCCGAACATTTGCACGATCTTTGACATGGACACGGTGGAAGGTGTGCATTTCATCGCGATGCAACACGTCGAAGGAAAGAACGTCAGGCAACTCGTCGGCGGCCACCCACTCGAACTGCGAAGCGCGCTGAAGATCGCTATTCAGGTTGCCGATGCGCTGGCCGTAGCGCACACGCGCGGCATCATTCATCGCGACATCAAGTCAGGCAATGTGATGGTCACGCCTACAGGCCAGGTGAAAGTGCTCGACTTCGGTCTCGCGAAACTGCTGGATGATGAAGAAGCCGGCGCTACGGGAATTCACCGGACCGAACTTACGGAGGTTGGCGTGCCTTATGGCACGGCCACGTACGCGGCGCCCGAACAGGCGCGCGGCGATCGCGTCGATAAACGCGCGGATATTTTTTCCACCGGTGTCTTGCTCTACGAAATGATCACCGGCACCTGGCCGTTTCGCGGCAAGAGCACCATCGACGTACGACACGCCGTGTTGTACGACTCGCCCAGGCCGCTCGCAGAGATGCGTCGCGACCCACTGCCGGCGCGGCTGCAGCAGATTCTGAATCGCGCAATGGCTAAGGACCCGCGTGAGCGCTATCAGAAAATGGAAGAGCTGGGCGATGAGCTGCGCGGCGTGCTGCAGGAGATCACTACGGCGGAGACTGGTGGCGCCGCAATGCAAACGATTGCGCCTGAGCCTCCGCGTCATGTTGCCGGCGCAAATCCGGTTTCTCGGGCCATGCGTTGGCTGCGCAAGGTAGGAAAGTCAGAAGCGCACACATCCTCGCCGGCGATGGGGACCCCGACTAAAGGTATTGATGAGACCTCTTTCACAACCCTGACGGGTCAGGACAAAAAGAGTCTCGCGATTCTGCCGTTCAGAAATATCAGCAACGACACGGCTTCCAGCTTTTATGAGTTTTCGCTCGCCGACGCGGTGATCACCGAGCTGGCGCGCGTCCGCTCGCTGGTGGTTCGCCCTTCCTCTGTGATTGCCAGGTATCAGGGCCAGCAAGTCGATCCGCGTGAAGTTGGGCGTGAGCTTAATGTTGACTCCGTACTCGCGGCCGGTTTTATTCACGCGGGTGAACGCTTTCGGGTGACCGCGCAACTGCTCGACGTGCTTTCGGGAGACATACTCTGGAGTGATCGCGTCGACACGTCCGCCGCTGACATCATCACCGTCCAGGACACGATCGCGCAGCGCATCGTCGAGGGCTTAAGTCTGGAGCTCAGCCCGGCTGAACAAGTGGGAATTGCCAGGCCCTCCACGCAGAGCGCGGCGGCTTACGAGGAGTATCTGCGCGGTCGCGATCGTTTTGCGCGCTTCATCTTTCGCACGATCGCACCGGAAGACTGCGACGCCGCCATCGAACACTTTCAGCGGGCGATTCAGCTCGATCCCAACTTCGCGCTGGCCCATGACGGCCTGGGCGCCGCTTACGTCAATCGCGTCTTCAAGGGTTACGGCGGCGCCGAGGACTACGAACGCGCCGAAGCCGCATTCAACAAGGCTCTCGCGATCGATCCACGCATGGTCGAGGCGCGCATGCTGATGGTGTTCGTCCTACTCTGGCGCGGTGAGAAGCAAAAAGCCCGCGAAGAAGTAGCCCACATGCGCCGAGAGGCACCCAATGAAGCCGTCGTCTATTTCGTGAAGGCAACACTGCATCGGCTGGATGGAGAATACAAGCGAGCGCTGCACAGCTTTGATCGGCTGGTGCGTCTCGATCCGGCGGCGCACGTCGTGGCCAGCTTCAACCGCGCGCTGGTTTACATGTACCTGGGCCGCTTTGAAGATACGACGCGCGAGCTCGACAAAGCCGGCGAGCCGGACAATCCGCTGGTCAAGACTTTTCGCGCCCTGGCATTGTATTACACCGGCCACACAGACGAGGCTGCCGAGTTGATGCAACAGGTTGTGAGGCGCCATCCGGACATGCACGGCATTCGGCCGTTTCACGCAATGTTCCTGAGCGCGCAGGGCAAACACGACGATGCGCTGGCCCAGTTGACCGAAGCAGTCAAGAGAAACGCGGAAGTCGATGCGGATATCGCTTACTCAGTCGCTTCGGTTTACGCGCTTGAAGGCTTAAGCAACGAAGCTTTCGAATGGCTGGAGCGCGCGATCTCGCTGGGCAACGAGAACCGGCCCTGCTTCGAGCACGATCCAAACTGGGCCGCGCTGCGCGACGACGCGCGGTTCGGCGCGTTGATGAACAGGATTCGTGAGGCACATAAGGCCTCACATCAACAGCCCCCTTCTGAACGGATTTGATTCGAGACTTTTAATTAATTGTCAATCATGTTCTCGAAACACCGGCTATCAAATTTAGTAAGCCTCAGCTTGATCCTCGTGCTTGGTTGCGCCGCGAGTTTTTCGATTGTCGCTTATCAGGACCCCCAGCGTGAACGACAGGTCACTCCTTCACCAAGCCCAACTCCGGCTCCTATTCCGAGTCCGAGCTCGTCACCCGTAGGCACTCCCACTCCAACTCCAACTCCAACTACGGCCGCGCGGATTGCCAACACCACAAAGACGCTCGCGGAACTGCAAACACGCATCGCCGAGATCTTGCGCAAGCCGGAGCTGGCGTCGGCAATGGTGGGAATCAAGATAGCGTCGCTTGATACAGGCCGCGTGCTCTTTGAAGAGAACGCGAATAAGCTGCTGCGTCCGGCCTCGAACATGAAGCTTTATACGGTGGCCGCGGCGCTCGACCGGCTCACCCCTGACTATCACTTTGTTACTTCGGTTTACGCCAAAGAAAAGCCGGACCAGAGCGGCACGATCAAAGGCGACTTGATTGTGTATGGCCGCGGCGATCCTTCGCTTGCGGCGCGTTTTAATAATGGCGATTACTTCAAAGGCATTGACGATCTCGCTACAAAGATCGCAGGCGCTGGCGTCAAGCGCGTCGAGGGAGACCTGGTCGGCGACGAAACGTATTTCACGGGAGCACAATACGGATCCGGTTGGGAATGGGAAGACCTGCAATGGTATTACGGCGCCGAAGTAAGTGCCTTGACCGTTAACGACAACGCCCTGGATCTCTTCATCAAACCAGGCGCGCAGGTTGGCGCTCGAGCACTGGTAACAACTGGGCCACCCGATCCTTTGCTAACAATCGTGAACCGGGTAACGACTGGACCAAAGGGCGCCAAGAGGGAGCTGCGAGTACATCGAGGATTAGGCGAGAACACGCTCGAAGTCAGCGGGTCTATTCCGTTGGACGATCGGGGCTACACTGGCGGCGTCGGCATCTCTCATCCAGCGTTGCTCTTCGTCTATCTGCTGCGCTCTGCCCTGGCCCAGCACGGAGTGACCGTTACCGGCAAGGCACGCACGGCGGGCCAGGTAAACCAGTCTCTGCTTACAACTGGAGCCACAGTAACTATGGCGGCAAACGGCGCCGGTGATCCTCCAGCTGTCTCTTTGATCGAGATTGCGACCATGCAGTCTCCGCCGTTCAGCGTCGTTGCCGCCCAAACTTTGAAACCCAGCCAGAATCTCTACACTGAGTTGATCCTGCGCACGCTTGGAAAAGTTGTTCCGCCTGCAACGGCGTCATCAAATCCGGCGCGAACCGCGGAAGATGCAGGCATCGAAGTTGTCAAGACCTTTCTGAAAGAAGTTGGACTCAACGCAGACGCGCTGGTGCTGACCGATGGCTCGGGTCTTTCGCGTAACGACATGGTGACGGCGGAGGCGACCGTGCGATTGCTTACCTACATGAGCAAGCACAAGTATGCGAATGTACTGCGCGAGGCTTTGCCGATTGCCGGTGTTGATGGGACACTGCGAAATCGCTTTAGAGGAACCGTAGCCGAGAATAACGTGCGCGCAAAAACAGGATCGCTCAGCTCGGCCGCGAGCCTTTCCGGCTATGTAACTACGGCGGCCGGAGAGAATTTGGTCTTTTCTATCATGGTGAATAATTATCCACCGGACGCCGAGCCGCGCACCGTTTGCATCGATCCAATTGCGGTCTTGTTGGCGTCGTTTGCTGGAAGGTCGTGAAGTCGCAGATTGACGGTGTGCAGAGAGCTTGCGCCGAAATCGCCCAAGCAATAAAGTTCATGTCGTCATGAGATGCCCATCGTGCAATGAGCAAATTCTGGATAATTATCGGTTTTGCTTACAATGCGGCGCTGATTTAGGCGAGCCGACTATTGTATTGGCGCGACGGCCTGATCCTACTATAGCTGCGCAGATTCACTCTGTTCTACCGAAGCCTTCCGAACATGTGGAACCCAGTCGACTAAAGGCAAAGTGGATCGTGTTAGCGGTTTTGCTCTTTGTACTGACAGTGGCCTTTGTCCTTGATCTATTAGTTTCTCTGGACGGGCAAACTTCATCGTCAAGCGAGCGCTCCTATTCCGAGACGATACGAAGTCCCACGCCAAGGTCGTCACCTTTTCTGGGGACCTTTGACAGCGGCCCGGCTCCAAGGTCTGGTGTTAGCCCTAACTCTAATTCTTCCCCTGCAACCATCGATGACCCGGCGTCCAGGCCGGCTCAACGCCGACATCTGGTAACACAGTCTCCTTCGCAAAGTGGAAAAGCTCACAGGTGATCAGCGTGTTCCAGAAGTCTGGTTTGGAAGCGGAAGGCGATCGCCCGCTAACGGAACGACTTCAAGGAATTGTCGATGCCGTCAACCGTCAACGAGGGCAGACGTTTCCTTATTCCTTCCCAGTGTTCTGATTGCGGCGGGCGCATATTTACTTTTGAAACACAATCAGACTTGTACCGGCTAAGCGCCTATTATGCCAGTCTTGGTAAGCCAGGCGAACAGGTTTCTCGTGGGTCCTTGTAAGAGATAATGTGCTAGTTCAGATCGACGGCAGACTTCCAGAGGCAAAGGCGGCCAAGTACGATCAAGCACTTGAGAGGCTAGAAGCCTCCAACCGCTTACGCTAGCGGCGTTCAACAGCCCCGAGGTTTACGCGGACTAGCTAGCGTATCCATCATAGGAGAATGTGTGTTCAATGAGCCCAGGTTTTGCGGCGAGCTTTCCTTTGCGTCTCTGCGCCTTTGCGCGAAACTGCCTTTGTCTTACTCTACATTACGCGGCAGCAACCCGCGAGGTTTCCCGCAAAGGCGCAAAGACGCAGAGTCTTCTCTCATCGGATCGGTCTGCTAACGAATGGAAATTCAGTTCATCAAGTTCCACGGCTACGGCAACGACTACATCGTGATTGAGTCTGAGCAACTCGTCGAGGTTTCCGATCTCGGCGAGTTTGCCAGGCGAATTTGCGATCGACATTACGGTGCTGGCGCGGATGGAATCGCGGTCGTTAGTCGTGCTGAGATCGGGGCGGACTTCTACGTTCGCATTTTCAATCCCGACGGCAGCGAGGCGGGCCTATCTGGCAATGGCACCCGCTGCGCCGCGGCCTATCTCTACTATCGCGATCTGTGGAGGGCCGATGAATTACGCCTGAACACGCGCTCGGGTGTGAAGCGCTATTTCCTGCGCGCGCGTTTGGGCGAAGGAAAATATCTTTTCGATTCAGAGTTGGGCCGGCCCCTATTCGATAGCGCGTCGATCCCAATGCAAACCGACGAGCCGCGCGATCGCGTAATAAATTATCCACTCCTCGCCGACGGTCAATCTTTCAACGTGACCGCATTGCAGATCGGCAATCCGAACTGTTGTATCTTCGTTGAAGATTTCAAGGCGCTCGATTGGCGACGCATCGGCCGCGCGATCGAAAGCCACCAACAGTTCCCTGAGCGAACCAACGTCGTGTTTGTTCGCGTCTTGGATCGCCGACGGATCGAGCTGCGCATCTGGGAACGTGGCGTCGGCGAAACGACAGCCTCGGGCACATGCTCGTGCGCGGCAGCCGTGGCCTCGATGATCAATGGCTTCACGGATCGTCAAATCAATGTTTCGATGGCCGGCGGTGAGGTGAAAATTCAGTGGCGCGAGGACGGCGAAGTGGTCCTCACCGGCACTGCGGAAATTGTTTATCGCGGCGAGTGGTTGGGCTGGTGACAGTAACTTGGACTGAGCGTCGTCACATGCGTTATGCTTGACCAGCAGGAAAGTAACCAGGACACCAACCTTGGATCCCTTTTGCCCGGAGTTTGATGATGAGTTCCCCCAACCCGACTAGGCCCGCGCCTCTTCTGTATCGGTGGTTCGTGCTGTTCGCCATTTTGCTGACGAGCTTCGTACTAATCGGTTGCGGCAAAGTAACCAAGGGGACTGAGCCACACACGCCCAAGCCGACGGAGAAGAAACCCGCGCCCACGGCCGTGCCTATGTGGCTCGGCAATCCGGCGCGAACTTTCTACGGCACAGGCCCGTGGTCCGATAAGTCGCTGGAAGTAGTTTGGGACTTCAAGACCGGTTGGACCAGCGGCCGTCTGCACAAGGATCCCTGGGGTGGTTCCGGTTGGCCCGGTCAGCCGGCAATTGTCGGCGACCGTGTCTATTTCGGATCGGCCGGCGGTTACGTTTATTGTCTCAACAAGAAGGATGGCAGCCTCATCTGGAGTTACAAAACGACCGACGGCGCGAAGTCTTCGCCCGCAGTTGTTGGTGATCGCCTGGTGATCGGCAATCTCGATCACACCGTCTATTGCCTGGATGCAAACAATGGCTCGCTAGTTTGGAAATATCAGACTGGTTTTGAGACTGATTCTTCGGCGGCAATCATTGGTGACCGCGTTTACATCGGTGGCGAAGATCATTTCTACTACTGCTTTAATTTGAACGATGGCAAGATCGTTTTCAAACAGCAACTAGGCGGTTCCGTTGAAGGCGGCACCACGGTAGTCGACGGACGGATCTATGTAGACACGGAGGCCGGCGATTTGTTTTGCCTAAGTGCCGACGATGGCAAGGTGATCTGGAAAGCGCGCATCGGCGTGGACTCAAACTCGACTCCCGCCGTAACGAACAGTTTCGTGTTCACCGCGGCGGAAGATGGCATTGTTCGTTGTTATCGTCGGGAGAATGGCGAACTGGTCTGGACGTATAAGTTCGAAGGCGGCTTGAATCAACATACGAAAGAGAAGAATGGCGTCTGGGGCAGTCCGGTCGTTTACAAAGATCGAATCTATCTTGGCTCGAATAATGGCAACCTGTATTGCCTGACTGCCGACAAAGGAGAACTTGTTTGGAAGCATCAAACGCGCGCCGCAATCTGGGGCACATCTCCCGTGGTTGATGGCCGAGTGATCTTTGGCGACAAGTCTGGCTACGTTTACATGCTCTCCGCTGAAGATGGCAAACTGATCTCCGAAATCAAGATCGGCGACAATGTTGATGCCACACCGGCCGTGCTTGACGGGCGCATTTACGTCGGCGCGTTCAACGGAAAGATTTACTGTTTGAAGCAGTCGGGCAGTTGATGATCTATTTGGTGGACAACACCATCGACGGCCAGGGACCCAGCCCGCGCGAGCTCAAGGCGGCCCTGGAGCGGATCCGGCCAGGTTTGGAGATCATCGTTGAACCATTCCGTAACGTTTCTCTCAAACGCGTTCAGGAAGTCTCGCCTTCGCACATCATCCTCAGCGGCCAGAGCCATCCGTGGGACCTTTACACATCAGGATCGCTGGCGGGTGTCTTCGACGTGATTCGCAATGCGCCTCAGCCGATTCTTGGTGTGTGTGGTGGGCATCAACAGATGGCTCTCGCCTTTGGCGCGCCCGTGGGATTGATGGAGCGGCTCGAACCGGGTGCGGGGTACGAGGGAGCGAAGCGGGAACGCGGGTTTCTTCCGATCGAGACGGCGGGCGAGGGAATTTTTCGCAGTCTGCCGCGAACGATCACGGTCTGGCATTCGCACTGTGACGAAGTGAAGGAGCTGCCGCCTCTCTTTCGCCGCACCGCCTTCAACGAGACTTGTGCGATTCAAGCGATGCAACACAACGAGCGACCCTTGTATGGCGTACAGTTTCATCCCGAACTTTTCAGCGACGAACATCCGCACGGACGGGAGATTGTGGAAAGCTTTCTCGCTCTCTAAGAGTTAACCCGCCGATTTTTTCCCTTCCCGACCTCCTTAGATAAGCTTAATTATTTCTGAATTTAGGGCTCATGCCTCTCCGACATCGATTAGTAGTTGTCTTCCCGCCTGGACACCCTATACCTCGTATGCTAGCCTCTTAGTGAGTCAAGTAATGAAACAAGCGAGAGTTATACTCGCTTGTTTTGTTTGTAGTGCTTTTAGTTCTTTCAGGGCACCGTATCAAGGACGCAATCCCACTCCGGCTGACTCCTTAAAGACTCCCTGGGCCGGAGGTCGAGTCTTGAAACCGACCAGACTCGCGCGCAGCGTCGCTGAGAGATTGACATAAGCTTCGGACGGGAGAACCGAGTAGATGAAATCATTTTTTGGCGGAAGCGCGATAATTGCCGCAGCGCTTCTCGCAACCTTTCTAGTCTTTTCCGCAAGACCTTCAGTAGCAGAAACTTTTCTCTCTCAATTACAGCAGCAAAAGCAGGAAACAACTCAACCTCCGGCGCAGCAACCAAAAGGCGTCGCGGGGTCGAATGAAGCTCAAGCTGCGTCTGAAACGAGCGTCTCGTCAATAGCGACATTGAATGGGGTTGTCAGAGAAGCGAACCCTTCAGTCGGCTCGCTGACCGCAAGGCCCGCTTCGCCAGAGGTTCCCGCCGCTCAACCGTCGACGTATGTCGCCACGGCGTATAGTCTCAGTGGGCGCACCGCGAGCGGCAAACGCGTCGCTCGAGGGCTGATCGCCGCCGACGTTTCAGTGTTGCCTCTCGGAACGCGAGTGCACGTCGCAGCCGGCCAGTACAGTGGTGAATATCTCGTCGCCGACACCGGCGGCGGCGTCCGCGGCAAACACATCGACATCTGGACGCCCAACCCGCGCGACGCCATGCGCTTTGGCCAACGGACGGTGAAGCTGACAGTGCTGAGCTATGGCCCGAAACACTCACGAGTCAGCCGCAAAACCCAGAAGTAAAGGATGTTCAAACTGAAATCAACGGGCAAAAGGAATCAAGCTTTTGCCTTTTTTGATTTTTGGAGCCGGTTCCCTGTTGCAGACCGACTCTGCAAACAAGAAGCAGCCGGATGTTCAAGTCGCCGAACCTTTGGTCCAGGTTACGCGCGGGGCGATCACCGAATCACGACATCGTGGCCACGTGGTGGCCGTTGACGGGGACGGGAAAATCGTCGCGTACCTCGGCGCGCCTGAGACGGTAACGTATCTTCGTTCGTCGGCCAAACCACATCAAGCCATCCCGCTGATTGCCTCGGGCGCCGCGGATCGCTTCGCTTTTACAGAGAAAGAGATTGCCCTCGCTTGCGCTTCGCATAGTGGAGAGCCGATTCACACGGAAGTCGCGGCCTCGATGTTGAAAAAGATCGGGCTCGGATCCGGCGCGTTGAAGTGTGGCACGCACGAGCCGTTTAGCGCGGAGGTCACGCGCCAATTACGCGAACGTGGCGAACAACCCAATGTGCTGCAGAACAACTGCTCAGGCAAACACGCCGGCATGCTGGCGTTGGCGTGTTACCTCGGCGCGCCCACCGAGACCTATGACCAACCGAACAATCCCGTTCAGCTCGCCATCCTCCGCGCGGTTTCACAATTCTCCGAAATCCCGATTGAGAAGATCGCTGTAGGCATCGATGGTTGCGGTGTTCCGGTCTTTGGCGTTTCGGTGCGGGCGATGGCTTTGATGTACGCGCGACTGGTTGCGCCGCCAACGGACTTTGATAATGGTATCTTGGTCTGGCGCTCAAAATTGAAGACGGCGAAAATCTCCGCGCGAGGCCAACGGTTGTGATCGAATCGCTGCGCCAGCTTGGCGTTCTGAAAGATGAGTCACTTCAGGCTGTTGCTCCTTATTCACTTTTCCCAGTGCTGAACCGTCGGGGTGATTTGGTCGGTGAGGTGCGCGCTTCGTTCGCGCTCAATCACGCCGGCAATCAGTGACGAAGAAACCAGGATGTCAGTCTCTGATCCTAACAACGGCAGCGAACCCCATCTGAACCGACCGCCACTTGGCCGTGACGCGCAAGGGCGGGTCGATGTCGATTCGGTGCCCGACGTGATTCAGTGGTTTCTGGACCACGACCAGCGTGTAGCGATCATCAAGCATCCTCGGGTTGAAGAAGTCTTTCAATGGAAACAGGAGCAGAGTAGACAGGCCGGAGAAGAGGTCTTCATTTTCAACCGTGCCGAGGATCGCCTGGCAATCGGCATCATCCAGGCCCTGGCAGAGAATTCCAACGAGCGTGCCTTGCATTCCTGGATTGGCCAGTTGCTCAATGCGCTTGATACTGCGTCCAAGGCGAATGAAAGCGCGTCGGAGGCTTACGCGCTCGACCTTGGCAACGCCCCTTCAACGGTAAAGGAAGCCGAAAAGATTCCTTCTCAACGTGGCCGAACGGATTTTCTGATGAACTGCTGGGTCGAGACGCTTTGCACCGCTGAAGCTCGCGTTCTCGGTTG
>WNGL01007330.1_pt1 | contig 12953 bp, 11 predicted proteins | sample 5400591 | NCBI WGS metagenome assembly WNGL01 (sample SAMN13153377, study PRJNA577476) | soil metagenome | isolation source: 80 cm soil or saprolite under Garry oak tree replicate 1 | place: USA:California | collected 2016-06-15
CCGCCGCGAACTGCGCCCGGTGATCACGACCGGCGCCGAGGTCATGGACCAGATCTTCCAGCCCAAGTAGCAGCCGGGGAACTGTGCAAGTTGGTCGCAGGTCGGCCGCGACGGACCGTTAGCGGATCTGCTCGGCCAGTGCGACGATGATGCCCTCGGGGCCGCGGAGGTAACAGAGCCGGTAGCTGTCCTCGTACTGCGCCACCTCGCCGAGGAGTTCGGCGCCGTGGGCGCGCAGGCGGGCAAGGACGTCCTCGATGTCTTTGACGGCGAACATAACGCGATGCAGGCCCAGCGTGTTGGGCGGTGGGTTCTCCGGCTCGGCGCCGGCCGCCGCCGGCGTGTGGAACTTCGTCAGCTCCAGCTTGCTGTGCCCGTCCGGGGTCCGCATCATGGCGATATCACTACGCACGCCGTCGAGTCCGACGGTGCGGTCCGCCCAGCGTCCCTCGATCTGCGCCTCGCCCTCCAGCTCAAGTCCGAGCTCGGTGAAGAACGCGACGGCGGCATCTAGGTCGTCGACGACGATGCCCACGTTGTCCATTCGTTCGATCACGATGGTTCTCCTTCTTCCTCGCGCGGCCCGACGTGGCCACTGGTGTCCCTGGGACCTGACACATTCTCGACACCCGGAAGCCTGCCGGCTTCCACGACCTGCTTCTGGCCGTCACGTCCTGGGCTGCCCATACCGCCGGACGAGAACGCATCAAGCTTCGCGAGTTCCCGGGCCTATGCGGCATGAGGCCACCGCCGGTTCGCATCCCGGGTGCCAGGCAGGTCGCGGTTGCTGAGGCCCGTGAGTCGTTCGGTGGTGGCGGGGCTCAGGCGCGCTGGCGTTCGTCCCGTTGCCGGACCAGTTCCTCGATCGCGCTGGGGAGAGTCGTCTCGAAGTCGATCAGCTTCGCCCAGGTTGGGGTCACGACGATGCGGACCATGCCGTCGTAGAGTGAGCGGACTTCGGCCTCCCACTCGACCCGCTGCTCGGGTGTCATCGCGTAGCTGCCGTTGATCTGGAGGTACTCCTCCGGGATGCCCTCGACGACGTCCAGCTCGGCCCGACCGCGGATGAGCAGGATCTTGGGCGGGTGCACCTCGGTGTCGATCGTCAGGGCCACGGACGGGTTGTGCCGCAGGGCCCGGAGCTTCGGGGCGTTCTTCGTCGTGCACATGACGATCTCCGAGCCGTTCCAGGTGAACCCGATCGGAATGGTCCGGGGTGTGCCGTCCTTGGCGACGTAGGCCAGGCGGGTCACGTCGCGGGCCAGGAGCTCCTGGCTCATCGGACGGTTCAGAACCTCGCTGATCTCGTTCGGCTGCATGGTCGGCTTGCTCATGTCATGTCTCCTGTAAGGTTCAGTGGTCCGGCGGGGCGGACCGGGAGGTCGTAGAAGCGGCGGGCGCTGGAGCCGATGCGGTTGAGGTCGGTGCCATAGATGTGCAGCGAGATGGCGGTGCTGTCGCTGACGTTGCGGACGCGGTGGATGTCGCCGGGCGGGGCGAAGCCGGTGACCTCACCGGTCAGGTTCGGGTTGTTGCCGACCTCGATCAGAGCGGCGCCGTCATCGGAGAGCGTATACAGGTCCTCGTACTCCACGCCGGCGAGGATGCCGAACACGCACCAGGTCACGTGGTCATGGATGCGGGTCAGCGCGCCGGGCTGCCAGGCGATGGCTACCATCGAGAACGAGCCGTCCGGCTCCACATGCAGGCGGTGGCTGCGGTAGGTACCGCGCTCACCGGCGAGCAGATCCGCGGGAAGCAGTTCGGGTGGCGGCAGGTGCTCGCGCAGTGCGTCGGCCACATAGGACGCGGTGTCGCGCCAGTCGGCGTTGCGGGCGACTGCTGCGCGCACCGCGGTGACCAGTTCATCCAGTTCTGCGGCGGGGCGCACGGTTAGGGTGTTCATGGTGTCCTCCTCCTGTCGGATGCCTTTAGCCTCCGCCATGAGGGCAGGCGCGGTCATCCGTGCCGACCGCAGACCACCACGGATGTCGCCACGGAAAGGGGGTCACGGTGGCGGAGCGGATATCTGAGCGGGAGGCCGAGGTGCTCGCCGCGCTCGGTACGCGGCTGTCCAACGCGCAGATCGCGAATCGGCTGCACGTCTCGGTGCGCACAGTAGAAAGCCACGTGTCGTCGCTGCTGCGCAAGTACGGTGTGGCCGACCGGTGGGCGCTGGCGGAGCTGGCCCGCTCCGGGGCGCGGGAACCGGGCCGCATCGCCGGCCTGCCCGCGTCCGGGACGACGTTCGTCGGCCGCGGCGCCGAGCGCGCCGCCGTGCTGGCCGCGATCGAGGAGGCCCGGCTGGTGACGCTGCTGGGTCCGGGCGGCGTGGGCAAGACCCGGCTGGCCGCGGTGGTGGCGGAGGATGCCGTCGCGCTGTTCCCGTCCGGCGGTGCGTTCGTGGATCTGGTGCCGGTGCGCGAAGGGTTCGTGGCCAGGGCGGTCGCGACCAGGCTGGGGGTGACCGAGGGCTCGCACCAGCCGCTTGCGGAGGCGGTCGCGGCGCGGCTGGGCACCGGGCGGTCGCTGCTCGTACTGGACAACTGCGAGCACGTGATCGACGAGGCGGCCGAGTTCGCCGAGCGAATCCTGGCCGCCTGCCCAGGCACACGTGCGCTGGTGACCAGCCGGGAGCGGCTGGGCATCCCGTGTGAACGCAGTGTGCCGATCTCCCCGCTGCCGCTGGGCTCGGACGCCGAGCGGCTATTCCACGACCGGGCGCTGGCCGCGGACCCGCAGTTCGTGGCGGAGCCCGAGGTGATCGCGGAGCTGTGCGCACGGCTGGACGGACTGCCATTGGCGATCGAGCTGGCCGCGGCCCGGGTCGCGTCACTGGGCGCCACGGGATTGCTCGCCGCCCTTGAGGATGCGCTGCGACTGCTGTCCGGCGTGCGAGGCGGCGACGAGCGGCACCGGTCCCTGCGCGCGGTGCTGTCCTGGAGCTATGACCTGCTCGGCGAGGAGGAGCAGACGCTGTTTCGCCGGCTCGGGGTGTTCGTCGGGGCGTTCGACATGGACGCCGCGGCAGCGGTCGGCGGGGACCGGGCGGGCGTTGCGGACCTGCTCGGCCGGTTGGCGGACAAGAGCCTCGTGGTGCACCAGCGCGGACGGGTCAGCCGGTGGCGGCTGCTGGAGACGGTGCGGGCATTCGCGCTGGCTCAGATGTCCGCCGCCGGTGAGGAGGACAAGACCAGGGCGCGCCACCTTCGCTGGGCCGCCGACGCGGCGTGCACCGTGGAGGGCAGGCTCAGTGATCCCGCGTGGCGGGAGGACTTCGATGCCATGGCCGCGGATCTGCGGGCCGCGCTGACCGCGTCCGGCGGTCCGGACGAGGTGACGCATCGGCTGGCGAGTGCGTTGGCGCACCTGTCCTTCGCCCGCCGGCACCTGCTGGAGTCCTTCGCGCACCACCGGACCGCCGCCGCGGTTGCGACGAGCGCCGCTTCGGCGGCGCGCGATCTGCGGGCGGGAGCCGGGTGCGCGCACGTGAGCACCACATCCAACCAGCACGTGTACGAGCTGCTGCTGGAGGCGGCCGGGCAGGCGCGGCGGGCCGGGGATGACCGCGGCCGGGCGATCGACCTGGCGCGCGCGGTGGAGACGGCGTGCCGGTACCCAGAGGCGTTCGAGACCGGCGTTCCGCACGAGCGCCTGCTCGGCCTCCTCAACGACGCGGTCGCGGCCGCGCCCGCCGACGATCCGCAGGTCGCGGCGTGCGTGGCCGTGGCCCGGGCGTGGCTGGCCGGCCCGGACAAAGGCGCGCCGGACCCCGAGCTCGCGTCGGCCGCCGTCGCCGCCACCCGGGCGACCGCGGATCCGGTCCTGATCAGCTCCGGGCTGTGCGCGGCGGGGACCGCTGCGCTGCGCGCCGGCCGGCTGCGAGAGGCCAACCGCATCACCCGGGAACGCCTGCTGCTGCTGCCGTCCATGGATCGCAACGACCCGTACTGCGCGCCGGAGATCTGCAACACCTACGGCCGGGCCTGCATCTACGCGATCATGACCGGTGACCTGCCTGGCGCGATGGCCGCGGCCAGGGCGGGCATCGACGACGACCTGCTGCGCGACACGCACATCACGGCCAGCCGCCTGGTCCAGCCGCTCGTGCTCACCGGACGGTTCCGCGACGCGATCGGATATGCCGAGCGGATGTGGGACCAGTGGGAGCGGGCCGGGCGGCCGGCACCGCTCTGGATGCTGGCGGCGGTGTGCACAACCGTGCTGGCCTGCGCGATGCTCGAGGAGCTAGAAACCGTTGCGCTGTGGAGGTCCCATGCCGCGGAGGTGGCCGGCGGCACGCTCGGCACCGCGCCGGTCGCGCTGTTCGTAGACGCCCGCCTTGCCATCCACAACGGACAGTTCGACGACGTCGAATCCCTCGTGCGCAAAGCCTTCGCCATCAACGCGCCGCTGGACCCATACCTGGCGTACGCGCGGGCGGCCGGCGCGGAGCTGGCCGTGGCGGCACGGCTGCCCGACGCGGCGGAACTACTCGCGGCCGCCGCCCCGCTCGCTGAGGAGAACGGCTGGGCGACGGCCTGCCTCGCCCGTGCGCGCGGACGCCTACACGAAGATCGCGCCGAGCTGACTCGCGCACTCATGGCGTGGGAACGCCTGGACGCGCAAGCGGAGCGGGACCACACGCAAACGTTGCTGGCGCAGCTCTAGGCACGGCCGCCGCCCGCGCCAGCACGCCCTCCATGCCACCTACCTGCCGCCGGCAAACGACGTTCCGTACCAAGACGACCTCCTGACCGGCACACGCTCACGCCGCGGTGAGTGCGCCCGTCCAGCGACTCGTCGCGCGCATAACCGGACAATCAGTGCCCCTCACATGCCTGCTGCGACACCGCAGCCAAGCCGCGCCGAATCCCGATCAGCAGGTGCCCGCGCTCCAGGTAGCGGCGTCGTCCGGGGCGGTCAGCTCCGAGGCCATCCCGCTGGACGGGCGAATCCCGAAGCCTGACGCGACGCAGCCGCCATCTGCGCTCCATCGCAGACCAGGGCACTGGCCAGGTACCGGCCAGGGAGTCACGGGCGCGACGCGCCCGCACGAAGGACGATCGTAAGGTAGTACCACCTGTGAAAGGGATCCTCATGACCTCATCGTCCACCGGCCTGCCCACCCCGGAAGGCCCCGGCTCGGTCTCCGGGGCGCCGAACCTCCCGGAAGGGTTCACCGGCACGTTCACCAGCCGGTACATCGACACCGGTGACGTTCGCCTGCACGCGGTCACCGGAGGCGGCGGCCCGCCGCTGCTGCTGGTGCACGGCTGGCCCGAGACCTGGTACTACTGGCGGCTGGTGATGTCGGCGCTGGCCCGGGACTTCTCCGTCGTCGCGGTCGACCAGCGGGGTATCGGGCTGTCCGACAAGCCCAAGGACGGGTACGACACCGGCACCGCAGCCAGGGACCTGGTGGCCCTCATGGAAGCGCTCGGCCACCAGCGGTTCGCCATGGTCGGCGTCGACACCGGGATGCCGATCGCATACGCCCTGGCCGCGGACTACCGCGACCGACTGGACCGCCTGGCCGTCGGGGAGGCCGTCATCGCGGGCGTGACTCCCTCACCGCCCCTGTTCGCCCCCGGGCCGCTCAACAACCAGTTCTGGCACATCCCCTTCAACCGGCTCGACGAACTGAACGAAGAGCTGGTCAGAGGACACGAAAACCGGTATTTCGGCTTCCAGTTCGCCAAGGGCGGGCATCCGCTTCCTGAGTACGCGGAAAAGTACTACATCGACATCCTCGCCTCCGACCCCAACGCTCTGCGCGGGAGCTTCGGGCAGTACCGCGCGTGGGACACCAATAGCGCGCAGAACGCGCAGCGCAAGGAACGGCGGCTGACCCTGCCCGTGCTGGCGATCGGCGGAGCGAAGGGCATCGGTGAAGGGGCCGCGAATGCGATGAAGCTCGTCGCGGACGACGTGCAGACCGTGATCATCCCCGACTGCGGCCACTGGCTCGCCGAGGAGGCTCCCGAGCAGATGCTGGCGGCGCTGACCGCGTTCTTGGCCCCGTACCGGGACGGGACGGCCGCAGCGGACAACCCAAGCCCGCATGCCGCCGGGGACTAAGCAGATTTGACCCCCAGCGCCCAGTCACCGCCGATGTGATGGTTTGGCCCAGCCATGCGGGCGGCCCGGGCCGGGCCGAGATGCAGGCGATCCTGGCCTCGCTGCCGCTGGACGCCGGGATGACAGTGCAGACCACGCCACTTACCCCGCATCCGGGTAAGCCGTGGCTGGCGGCGTCGTGACGGGCAAGGTGGCCGTCATCACCGGCGGCTCCCAGCCGGCGCCTTGCTTCGCTGGCGGGCACGAACGTCGTCTGGCCGGCGGCGTCCCGGGCCTTCCACTCCAGCACCGCCGCGGTATCCTCCGCGTCCTCGAGATCCTCGGGGGTGGCGGCCTGTTGCAGGGCCCGCAGGCGCAGGAAATCGGTCACTGGCACCACGACCGCGGCCTGGCCGCCCAGGTGGATCACCTCGTACGAACCGGTGTCCGGGCCGGGCGTGTCGGGCTGGGCGGTCATCCCGTTGGCTCCTCTAGTGGTCGGCGAGGGCCTGCTACCTAATCTTCGCAGGCTTCCGGGCTCAGCGGCATGACGTCGGTGCCGACGGCCCCGTGTCGCGACAGAAACCTCAGCACGCGGAGGCGCAATACGGTGCGCGGCCAGGCTTGTTCCGCGAGCTCGCCGTGGTGTCCTTCGGGCAGGTCGTGTCCGCGTCTTCGATTGTTGGCAAAATGGTAAATACCGGCCCGGGTCCAGTCGCGCGGAAGGCAGGTAACCGTGAGCGCGCGTAACCTCCAGGAAGTCCTCGATCGCAGCGGCAACATCGTCGAGTTCCTGCGAAGCTCGCAGATCGGCGCGTACATCTACCCGGTCGTGCCGGCCGAGTTCACCAACTGGCGGCGCGAGCAGCGTGCCTGGCGCGAGACGGCCGTCCTGTTCGACCAGTCCCACCATATGGTGAATCTGTTCGTTAAGGGCCCGGACGCGCCGAAGCTGATCTCCGACACGGCCGTCAACAGCACGGCGAACTTCCCGGTCAACCGGGCCAAGCAATATGTACCGGCGACCCCCTACGGCCATGTCATCGGCGACGGGATCCTCTTCCACGAGGCCGAGAACGAGTTCGTGATCGTCGGCCGTACTCCGGCGGCCAACTGGCTGCAGTACCAGGCGGGGGCCGGGGGATACGACGTGGAAGTCATCAAGGACGACCGGTCGCCGTCACGCCCGTACGGGCACGCTGTGACCCGGCGCCTGTGGCGGTTCCAGATTCAGGGACCGAACGCGTGGAAGGTGATCGAGAAGGTCAACCGCGGGCCGCTGGAGCAGCTGAAGTTCTTCCACATGAGCCACATGAACGTCGCGGGCGAGCGGGTCCGGACGCTGCGGCATGGCATGGCCGGCGAACCCGGACTGGAGCTATGGGGCCCTTACGACAGCTACGAGAGGGTACGCGATGCGATTCTCCAGGCGGGCCGGGAGTTCGGCCTCGAGCCGTGCGGCTCCCGGGCCTATGGCTCCAACACGCTGGAGTCCGGCTGGATCCCCTCGCCGCTGCCCGCGGTCTACACCGGCGAAGAGCTGCGCTCCTACCGCGAGTGGCTCCCCGCCGGCGGCTACGAGGCCACCAACGCGCTGGCCGGCAGCTACGTATCGGACAACATCGAGGACTATTACGTCAATCCCTTCCAGCTCGGATACGGGTCCTTCGTGAAGTTCGACCACGATTTCATCGGCGCGGGCGCCCTGAAGAAGATCGATGCCGCGGCCCAGCGGAAGAAGGTCACGCTCGCCTGGAACGCCGACGACGTGGCGAGGATATTCGCCTCCCTGGTCGACACCGGCAACAGGGGGTTCCAGTTCTTTGAGGTGCCGACCGCGAACTACGGATCATCGAACTACGACGCCGTCCTCGACTCCAGCGGCGCCACCGTTGGCCTCTCGATGTTCAGCGGGTACAGCGCCAGCGAGCGCCGGGCGCTCTCCCTCGCGACGATCGACAACACCATCGAGATCGGCACCGAGGTCACGGTCATCTGGGGTGAGCCGGGCGGCGGGAGCAGTAAGACCTCGGTGGAGCCACACGACCAGATCCCGGTGCGCGCGATCGTCAGCCCGGTGCCCTACTCGGTCGACGCGCGCACCGGGTACCACGCCGGCTGGCGGACCGCAGGCGCCCGCCCGTAACACGGCATTGACATCGTCCGTTTCACGGCCGGCGCCAGCGCCGAGGCGCTGGCGGGGAGCATCGACGGCGACCCCTTCGTCGAGCTCGGCGCGGCGTCGGTCGCGGAGCTGCTCGCCGAGCCCGCGGTGGCGCTCCCAGCGGCTAAAGGTCGTTGCGCGGAGTTGGTCTTCCGTAACCTAGGCGCCGCCGGATGCCAAAGGCGATCGACGCTCGCGCGTAGCGCTGGCGGTCGTGTCTCGTATCTTCCGGGCGGCTGGGACCTGTAGGCAAGGCACGGCTGGGCTCCAGACATGTCGTGTCTTTACACCTGACTTTGATCACGATCGCGGACTTCCGCAGACCGTGAAACGCTGACCTGCAGGTTTGTTCTGGTGAGGTCTGGGATTTGCGCACTAGCCGGGAGGTTCCAGGCCGTAGTGTGAGCGGGTGTCCCCGTACGTCCGGACGGTAAAGACGTCTTCGGGTGTCACTGCGGTGCAGATCGTATACTCCTCCCGCCGCGGGTCCCGTGAGATCGACCACCTGGGCTCGGCGCACAGCGACGCCGAGTCGGTGAGCAGCAAGGTCGAGCAGCTGCGCAAGGCCCAGGAAGTCGGCCAGCTGGACCCCGCCTGGGACCCCCTCGACATCCTCGTCTTCGTCAACCAGATGGCCATGTCCTGGGCCGCCCAGCCCGACCTGGCCCCCACAGCCGACGAGGAACGTGCCCCCTTCATGGCGGCCCGCCGAGCGGTCATCGTCGCAGCCGTCCGGCTCCTCTTTCCCTCTGCCGCGGGCGGCACGGCCGACGGGGCTCACTGACCGTCCGCCCGGAAGGCGTGCGACCCCCAGCTATAGATGGCGGCTGACAGATGGCTGGGCAGCGAGTTCTCTCGAATTCCCAGGCATAGTTGGCGGCAGTCCCCAGGTTTTCTTGGCGGCTCCGTACATGATCTTGGCGGGATGAGTGTCCCCTACGGGGTGCCGGGCTCGGTGAACAGGTCCCGGGGCGAGGCGTCGAGGGCGTCGGCGATGGCGAAGATCCGGTCAATGGAGACGCTATGGAGGCCGGCTTCGACTTCGGCGTAGTAGGAGCGGTCGATGCCTGCTCGTTTGGCCAGTTCGGTTTGGGTGAGTCCGGCGGTTTGGCGCAGGCTTTTGATGCGTTCCGCGAAGGCCGCTCGCCTGGACGGAACGATCAAGTTCTTCGGTTTGCCGTTCGCCACGTCGGCCAAAGTATTACAGTCTCCGGTTTGTTGGATATTGCCTACAAATCAGGGGCCTCGTTGGCGGAGGGCGCTGGGCTGCGTGAGCTTCCCTCGGATCGGTGCAGGTGGGAAGAGCTGCTTGCGCCGGACGTCGGCGTCCTGGCGCCGAGCCGGGGAGCGCTGGTGCTTGGGCCGGAATGGGCTCGGCGGTGGTCGACGCGCTGGAAGTTCGATGGCGGGCCGGTGGTCTATCCGGTCCGTGATCTGGCATCGCTGCCGGTGCGAGGTGCTCAGCCGGTCCGGCGGTTCTCATGGAGAACGTCGCAGTTCCACCGGCCGGGGCTGCAGTACATGGTGAGCACGGGCCGTCATCACGGGTTCGAAAGTCACGCTGAGCAGCAGTTGCTGCTGGCGCTGGATTTCGCAGGCGAACTGATTGAGGTGTTGTCCCAGCCGTTCCGGCTGACCTTCACCAGCGCTGACGGGCCCGGCGATCACATTCCCGACTTCCTCGCGGTGACCGGGGGCGGCTCCTGGCTGGTCGACGTGCGCCCTGGAGAGCGGATCAAGGCGGAGGACCGGGTGCGGTTCGCGGCCGCCTCTGAGATCGCCTTGTCGTGCGGATGGCGATACGCGGTGGTGCCAGGCTGGCGGCCGCACGTCCAGGGAACGCTCGGCACCGTTTCGGCGCAACGCCGGCCGCTGACCGACCCGCTCGGCCTGCAGCCCGTGCTGCTGGCCGCGGTCCGGGACAAGCCGATGGAGTTCGGCGCGCTGGTGGCAGGGACCGAGGTTCCCGCGGTGGCCCGCGCGCAGGCTCTGCATCTGATCTGGGACCGCCGCCTGGGGGTCGATCTTGCTGCGCCGCTGACCGACCGCAGCCTGGTCCACGCTGGCCGGGGCGGCCGATGAGCACGGCGCTGGTGCTGGATCTGATCGAGGGCTGCGAGCTGGTCATGAACGGCCAGCCGTGGCGGGTGGAACGGCTGGAGCCCTACTGGGGGAAGGTCGTACTCCGCCCGGCCGGCGACCCCGGCGGGCAAGTCCGGCAGGCCACGATCGCCGCGCTGATGCACCACCGGGACTGCCGTGTCTCGACCAGGTCGATGCCCGAGGTTCCAGCCGCAGGCCGGGGGCGGCAGCCCGCTACGCGGAAAGACCTGAGTGAACAGCAGCGGCAGTTGCTGGAGCTGCGGCTGGCGCATCTGCTGGAGGCCGAGACCGGCTTCCGCAGCGGAGACCCGTTCCGGGCGGGGCCGGGCGAGCCCCGGCCGGACTATGACCCGGCGCTCGTCCCGCTGGTGACCGACCGGCGCAGAGCGAAAGCCGCCGAGCTGGCCGTGCTGCGGGAGCGGGAGCCTGAGCACGCCCGGATGCTCGGGCTGGGCAGGGTCAGCTTGCGGACGCTGGAACGCTGGGCGGCTCGTTACCGGCGGTGGGGCGTGATGGGCTGCGCGGACGACCGGTGGCTGCGCGAGTGCGCCGGGCACCGGATCCCCGAACCGGTCCGTGAGGCGATCTACGCGGTCCGCGCGGCCTGCCTGCACAGCTCCAAGATCAGCATGGCGAGCCGGGAACGGAAGATCCACCAGTACGTGCGGGAGAAGTACGGCGACGAGGTGGTGATCCCGTCATCGGAGACGCTGCGGCTGGTCTGGCAGGAGTGGTTCGGGCCGGGTGGTTCCCGGCAGCGCTATGCCCGGTCGGCGGCCGTGGCCGAGGCGAACGCGACCGGCGAGCACGTGGTGATCCACCGGCCAGGCCAGGTCGTCGCGCTGGACACCACGCCGTTGCCGGTCCTGGTCCGCGAGAGCGTGTTCAGCGAACCGGTTGAGGCGCACCTCAGCCTCGCCTTGGACTGCTACACGCATTCGCTGGTCGCCTTCCGGATCACGCTGGTCTCGGAGAAATCGGTGGACGTGGCGATGCTGCTGCGCGACGTGATGACGCCGCTGCCGATGCGCACCGGCTGGGGCCAGGACATGGCCTGGCCCTATCCCGGCATCCCCAGGACGCTGGTCGCCGAGCTGGCCGGCTACGAGGTCGCCGGCCTGCCGTTCTTCCCGATCGAGACCGTCACCACCGACCACGGATCGGTCTATAAGAACCACCACCTGGTCGAGGTCCAGCGCGTGATCGGCGCCAGCATCGTGCCCTCGAGAGTCATGCGCCCGACGGACAAGCAGGCTTGCGAGCGGGCTTTCGGGGCGATCCAGTCTCTGCTGTTCGAGCAGTTGCCGGGTTACCGGGGAGTGGACGTCGCTGACCGGGGCGCCGACCCCGAGGGCGACGCGGTCCTGACTCTCGCCGAGATCGAGAACCTTGTCGCCACCTGGGTGGTCCAGATCTGGCAGAACCGCAAGTTCGGCGAGTACGGCCCATGCTGGGACCCCGGCGGCGACCATAGCCCGAACACCCTGTTCGCCGCTGCCATGGCCCAGGGCGGGTTCTCGCTGGAGATCCCCCGCCCCGAGCTCTACTACGAGCTGCTGCCCGCCCACCACGTCAAGATCCACAATGCGCGCGGGGTCAAGATCCGCGGACTGTGGTATGACGGGCCTGCCCTGGCCGGCCTGCGGGGGACGGCCTCCAGCCGCGGTGGCGCCCGCAAGCGGTCCTGGGTGATCCGCAGCGACCGGCGCGACGCCCGCACGGTGTTCTTCCAAGACACCGAGCATCACTGGCACGAACTGCGGTGGACCGGCCTGCCCGCCGAAGGCGAGATCCCCTCCTTCAACGACGCCCGGGTGACCGAACTGCTACGCGAGGCCAAAGCTCAGGGCCTGCGGCCCAAGTCCGATGCCGAGCTGCTGCCGCTGCTGCTCAAACTCCTCGGCGCGCATATCCCGGCCGGCCAGTGGCCGGCCCAGATGACCAGGCAGCAGAAGAAAGACCAGGCCCGGGAGGTCATGCAGAGCGACGCCGCGGCCGCCGACCGGCCAGCCAGGACCGCTGGCCAGCCCGGGGACCTGGCGGAAGAACAGGGCCCGGGCAGCGTGGTTGCCTTGCGCTGGCCCGATCGCGCCCGGCAGGCCGAGACCGCAGTCGATGACGAGCGACGGCATCGCCGCGAGCAGGCGGTGCCGCAGCGGCCCGCAGCCCCCGGAGGGCTGGGAGACCGGCTGCGGCGCACCAGCCTGCTGCTCATTCCCGGCGAAGAACCCCATACCGGGCCCGGGGCCCGGGGTCATTCCGGGGAAGCGGGGTGACCGGCGGCCCGGCGTTGTTCCTGCCTGGCCCGGTCCCGGACCGGACCGTCTGGGCGGGCTGGAACCACTGGCGGCTCACCCGCCGGAACTTCGTCCCCGCCCCGGTCCTCACCGCCGGGGCCTACGCGCGGATGACACCACGCCAGCGGCGCCTGCACGACCTGCACCGCATCGCCACCCACTCCAACCTGCTGATCCCCGATGAGCGCCCTGGTCTCCTGGAAGGTCCGGGCGCTGATCGAGGACAACGCCTTCAACCACGGCCCTGACACCCGGCCCGGCGTGATGATCAACGGTGGCGGCTGCCAGGGCAAGACCGAGACGATCTGCGAAGTCATCGCCTCCTTCGA
>WNGL01007331.1_pt1 | contig 12953 bp, 12 predicted proteins | sample 5400591 | NCBI WGS metagenome assembly WNGL01 (sample SAMN13153377, study PRJNA577476) | soil metagenome | isolation source: 80 cm soil or saprolite under Garry oak tree replicate 1 | place: USA:California | collected 2016-06-15
CGACAGGAATTCCTGCTCGATGCAATACAAGGCGTACTCGTTCAGCTCGAGCAGGACCAGACGCTCCGGCTCGAATTTCGCGATCTGGCGGGCGAGCTCGGAGCCGATCGAGCCGCCGGCCCCCGTGACCATCACGACCCTGCCGGTGAGGAGCCGATGCAGGCCGCCGTCGTCGAGCACCACCTGGTCGCGGCCGAGCAGGTCCTCCAGTTCGATGCGGCGGATCTGGGATACCGTGACCTTACCCGACAGCAGGTCGTCGTAGGAGGGCACGGTGAGGACCGTCAGCCCTGCGGCGGCGGCGACTTCCGCTGCACGCCTGCGCACCCCTGCGGACGAAGCCGGCAGCGAGATGATCGCATGGCGGGACTCCAACTGCTGCGCCCAGCGGCCGACTTCGCCGAGTCCCCCAAGCACCTTCACGCCCAGAAGGACCTGCCCCCGCCAAGCCGGGTCGTCGTCGAGTATCCCGACCGCGCGCCACTGACTGGAGCGCCCCATCTCCCGCAGCAGATTGACGGTGATGTCGCCGGCGCCGATCACGAGCACCGGTTCGCCGGTCAGATGGATGTGGCCGTAGAGGGCGCGCTCCCTCCAGGCGCGATAGGCGATCCGGCTGCCCGACATGATCGCGGCAAGCAGAAAAGGCGCAAGGACGAAAGTGGACCGCGGCACGTTGACGTCAGCGCGGAAGAACGCGAGCAGCGCGGGCACCGCGAGCGCCCCGATCAGGCAGGCGAACGCTATGCGTTTCAGGTCGGGCAAGCTCGCGTAGCGCCAGCTGCCCCGGTACAGGCCAAGCGACCAGAATATCAGCGCGTGCAGGGGAACGGCCGCCGTTACCGCCGCGGCAAGCGCCGGGAGAAACTCCTCGGGGGTTTCCAGGTTGAAGCGCAGCCAGAACGCAAGCACCCAGCAAACGCCCGAAGCCAGCACGTCGTGCGCAAAGGCAAGTGCGGCTCGGTAACTGGGCTTAAGCGGGTTCAATGGACTTGTTCTCGCGGCGCCGCCACGCGTAGTCCACCCACAGCGCCAGCGTTGCATGGAGCGCGACCAGGACGATGAGGGCGCACAACTGCAGGGGGAGCGGCTCGCGCAGCGCCCAGAGTGCGGTCGTCCCACAGGCGAGCATCAGGGCGTATTCGGCGACTGCGGTCCTGCGGTGGCCCCAGCCCATTCGCACGAGGCGTTGATAGTAATGCTTGTTGTGCGCTTCCCAGAAACGCTCTCCGGCGCAGATCCGCTTCAGCAAGGTCAGTAAAGAGTCGGCGATGAAAGGCGCAAAGACCGCTGCCGGGAACCATAACGGCCACTCTCCATCGCGCCAGCCCGAGAGAGACAAGACTGCGGCGAGGAAACCGATCGGGACGGACCCGGCGTCACCCATGAAAACCCGCGCGGGCGGAAAATTGAACGGCAGGAACGCTGCGCCGGCGGCCGCGACAATGGCGCACTCGATCAGCAGGGCGTCGTCGCCGCTCATCCAGGCCCCGGCTCCCAGGAACGTGAAGCCCGTGATCGTCATGCCGCCTGCGAGTCCGTCGGAACCGTCCATGAAGTTGTAGAGATTCGTCATCCATAGGATGCCGATCACGATCAGGACGAGCGAGGGGAGCGCTACCGTGGGGAGGGCGCCGAAGGCGAACCCTGCGGCGGCCGCAGCCTGGGCGCCCAAGCGGACCGGAATCGGTAGGCCGTGAACGTCGTCGAGATGCGAAAGCGCGACAAGCACGGCGGCGGGGAGCACGATCACGAGCGGGGTTTGTAGGATCGCGAAGCCGGAAAAAACACCCGCCATCATGGCGATGCCGCCTGAGCGCGGCACGGGACGCTCGTGCAGCGAACGTTGGTTGGGCACGTCCAGCGGCCATCGGTCCTGCGCCCTCAGCATCCATGCGATGAACAGCAGCGTCGCGAGCGCCGAGACGATCGGCGAAACGGGGGCGATTTCCGGGATCGCCACTCACCTAGTCCGCTCGGGGAAACACGGGGCGCATTTTAACGTGTTCCGAAGACTCTCATGCGCGCGCGGATCTGAACCAGCGCGCTGTTTCTGCGAGTCCCGCGTCGAGCGTGTACGGGGGTCGCCAATCGAGCAACCGGCGCGCTTTGAAGGAATCGACCGCGAGATTGGCGGTCAAACGCCGGATTTCGTCGCGACGACCCGCGATCATTCCTGCCACGCGCAGTAGCGCCGGCGGGGCGGGAAGAAGCCTCGCGGGTCTCTCGAGTACGCGGGCGATGCGCGAAATCAGTTCGGGAGTCGAAACGCTCTCCTCGTCGCTGACCAGAAAAGGTCCGCGTGCCCCGGGGTGCTCCGCAAAGCGCGCGATCGCATCGACGAGGTTGCCCACGTAGATGAGGCTGCGGCGGTTGCGCACGCTCGCGAAGGGTAGAGGCAGTCCCGAATCGACCCAGCCGAGCAAACGCAGAAAGTTGGCCTTGACCTCGGGGCCGTATACGAGAGGCGGCCGGATGATCACGAGCTCAATGCCGTTTCGCGCGGCGGTTTCGGTCAAGGCCCGCTCGGCTTCTAGCTTGGAGCGGCCGTAGGAATCCTGCGGATCGAGCGTGTCGTCTTCAGCGTACGTTCCGCTGCCCGAGTCCTCGCCGTGCACCTTCACCGAGCTCAGGAAAATAAATCGGCGGACGAGTCCGGCAGCGGCTTCCGCGAGCCGGACCGCCGCGTAGCAATTGACGCGCCGCAGTTCCCTGTCGTTGAGGTTTGATCGATGCGCGATCGCGGCGAGGTGGACTACCGTGCCAACGCCGTCGACGAGCGCGCGACGATCGAATTCGGCGGCGATATCCGGGACGAGGATCTGGTGCACTCGCGGCGGAACCGCCTCCGGTGGGACAAGCCGCCTTACCGCGGCGCGGACCGTATGGCCGCGCGCGAGCAGCGTGCGGCAAAGGGCAGTACCGACGAAGCCCGACGCACCGGTGATGAGAATGCGCATGTCCGGCACTCAGCGTGCGACAGCCTTCTCGACCTTGCGCCGTGTTCCGGACAGAATGTAGCGAATCATGCTGCGCAGGTGCCAAAGCGAATATCTGATGTCGCGCCGGCTTTGGCGTCGTGCGAGATGCACGGCGGAGGCGCTCGGAACGAGCCGGATGTCGTAACCCGCCAGCCTGAGGCGGGCACACAGATCCACGTCCTCGTAATAGAGGTGATAGCGCGCGTCGAATCCCCCTACCGCGGCAAAAGCGTCCCTTCGAAGCAACATGAACATGCCGCCTACCCAATCCGGAGAGATGCTTTCCTCGCCGATCTCGTAGCATCGCTCCGGCTCCACCCCCAGGGCCTTGCCAACCAAGCTTGAAAGAGTCGGAAACGGACGGGCGCTGTCTTCGATCGCGCCATCGGCGTCGAGAATCAGGGGAGCGGCCGCGCCGATGGTGGGGTTCCCGAGTTCCCTGACCAGTGCCAAAAAGGGATCCGCGTGCACCCGAATGTCGGGATTGAGGACGCAGAAGAAGTTGCCGCCGGAAACCCCGAATGCGGCGTTGTGATTGGCCGCAAACCCTCGTGGACTGGCGTTTCTGATCGTTTTGACGCAAAAAGGGAAGGAGTCGGGATCGAACGGCAGCGCTTCCTCGATGTTGAGCGTGAGGATGACTTCGATTCCGTTCGGTTTGTGCACGCGCAAGTCGTCGAAAAGCCGCGCAGCGAGCTCGGCGTGGCCATGGCTCACGATAGAAACCGATATGAGGTCCGGAATCTGATCCCCCATCGCCTAGCGACCCAGCCTGACGCAGAACAGCAGCGCCAAGTTGCGCATCAAGCCCGGCATGAGGATGCCGTGGTGGAGGAGAACGCGTCTTCGGCCGAACCAATTTCTGCCGGGCAAATTTACGAAGTCCTCGATCAAGGTCCGGTACTCGGGCGCGATCGAAGCGTGGCAGCGCTCCGAGAGAGCCGCTGCCTGCCGGCGCAGCGCACCCATATCCCACAGTGCGAATCCGGGCGCAAGACGCTCGAGCAGGGATTTCAAGCGATAAGGTCGGGCTCCAATCGTGTTGCGTGCGTGCTGGCGATAGGCCATGAGGGGTTCTTCAACGATGCCCACGCGTCCGGCGGCGCGCGCCACCAGCGCAAGCCAGTAGTCGTGCACGAGAGCTGCCTGCGGTATGGGCAGCGCAAGCTCGATCAGCGCCCGATTGACGAGCGAGGCGCATCCGGTGACCGTATTCTTGATCAACAGGCGGGCGAGACTCGTGCTCCTGGGATCAAAGCCAGAGTAGCGCCAGAACGAAGAATGCCGCTCACGAAGCGTTTCGTCGACGACAGTCAGATCGCTGTGCACCAGAAGGGGAGTGCCGATGCCGTGGCGGCTCTCCAAGTCACGCATCACGCCGAGCAAAGTGCGCAACTTGTGCGGGACCCAGACATCGTCCTGGTCGCTCAGCGCGGCGTACGGTGCCTTCGCTTCACGAAGAAGACTGGCGAAGCTTCCGACCACCCCGAGATGGTCCGAGCCGCTCACGTGAATGATGCAATCCGGCTTCGTCCGCCTGTAGTCCTCGATGACCGCTGGCGTCTCGTCCGCCGATCCATCGTCTCGGACGAGGATCCGGAACGATACGTCCTCCTGGTCCAGTATCGATTCGATTTGGGGTCGGAGATAGCGCGCTCCGTTGTAGGTGGCGAGCAGCACGTCGATGCTTGGAGAGTTAACGGGCATCGTGATCGTCGGGTTTCAGCTCGGCGCTTTTCGCCAGCATCGCATGACAGGCTTCCAGGCTGGCCTCCCACCGGGGCAGTGCAACTCCGAAGCGCCGATGCAGTTTTTCGTTCGATAAGCACGAATTTCTTGGGCGACGCGCCGGCGCAGGATAGTCGCTCGACGCGATCGGCACGATGCGGGCCGGAGAATCGGACCGTTCAAGCCGAGCGATCTCCCTTGCAAATCCGTGCCAGGACGTGGAACCAGAGGTCGTAGCGTGGTAAATACCGCGCGCATCTCCGAGCGCGGCGGCACCATGACGGCGGAGAAGTTCTGCCGTCGCTTCCGCCAGCCCCCGGGCGGAGGTCGGAGCCCCGACTTGATCGGATACGACGCGTAATTCTTTTTTTTCCCGAAGCAAGCGCCGAATCGTAAGAAGGAAATTCTCGCCGCGCGCCGAGTACACCCAGCTCGTGCGCAGTATCAAATGAGCGCCGCCGATGTCATGAATCGCCCGCTCTCCCGCGAGCTTGCTGCGGCCGTAGGCGTTGAGAGGATTAGGGCGGTCCTCCTCGATATAGGGCGCATCCTTCGTTCCGTCGAAGACGTAGTCGGTCGAATAGTGGATGAGCAATGCATCGGCGCGCTTCGCCTCGTCGGCCAAGATACCGACCGCAGCGGCGTTGATTGCGTAGGCAGCGTCCGGTTCGCCTTCCGCGCAGTCGACTGCCGTATAAGCTGCGGCATTGATGAGCACTTCGGGCCGCACCGAGCGAACGACCGAGACGATCCGATCTGGAACCGCGAGGTCCAGACCCCGACGGTCAACTGCGATAACGTCACCGAGCGGTGCGAGGGCATGCTCGAGCTCCCGGCCGACCTGCCCGTCTTTTCCGGTCAGCAGAATCTTCACTGAAAGCAGAATCCTTACTGAAACACTTCGGCATCCCGCAGCCGCGTCCCCGCGGCGTCTTTGGCCGATAGTGCGGGCGCGGGGAAGGGCCAATCGATGTGAAGCTCCGGATCGTTCCAGAGGATACAGCGCTCATGTTCGGGGGCGTAGTAATCCGTAGCCTTGTACAGCACTTCGGCAAATTCGCTCAGCACGCAGAAGCCGTGTGCAAACCCAGCCGGAATCCACACCATCCTATTCGATTCGGAATTCAGGCGAACGCCCTCCCACCGGCCAAAAGTGGGCGAGCTGCGGCGGATGTCCGCAGCTACATCAAAGATTTCGCCCGCGACGACGCGGACGAGCTTGCCTTGCGGCTGGCGGATTTGATAATGCAGCCCGCGCAGCACGCCTCGTCCCGAGCGCGAGTGGTTGTCCTGGACGAAACGAACGCGGATTCCCGCGCGCTCGAACTCCTGCTCGTTCCAGCTCTCGAAGAAGAACCCGCGCGCGTCGCCGAATACGCGGGGCTCGATGAGCAGCACGCCAGGAAGCTCGGTTGGCGTAACCTTCATTAGCCGCGCGCGCCGTGTCGCAGCAGCGACAACAGGTAGTTTCCGTAACCGCTATTCCTGAGCGGCGCCGCCAGCGCCTCGAGCTGCGCGTCGTTGATCCACTTCTTGTTCCAGGCGATCTCTTCGGGGCAGCCGATCTTCAGGCCCTGCCTTCGCTCCAGCGTCTCGATGAAATGGCTGGCTTCGAGCAGCGATTCGTAGGTACCGGTGTCGAGCCACGCGTGCCCCCGACCCAGCGCTTCCACGTGAAGCATGCCCTCTTCGAGGTAATGGCGATTGACGTCGCTGATCTCCAGTTCCCCGCGCGCCGACGGCTTGAGCGATTTCGCGATGCGCACGACTTGGTTATCGTAGAAATAGAGACCCGTCACCGCATAGTGCGACTTGGGCTTCGCCGGCTTTTCCTCGATGCTGATGGCCCGGCCTTTCACATCGAGCTCGACCACGCCGTAGCGCTGTGGGTCCTGCACCCGGTAGGCGAATACCGTCGCACCCGAGGATTTTTTCGCTGCCCGCCTGAATGTCGGTTGCAGATCGTGGCCGTAGAAAACATTGTCCCCGAGGACCAAGGCGCAGGTGTCGGTGCCGATGAACTTCTCGCCGACGAGGAACGCTTGGGCGATTCCCTTCGGCTCGGGCTGCATCTTGTAGCTGAAACTCACGCCCCAGGAGGCGCCATTGCCGAGGAGCCTTTCGAAGCGCGGCGTGTCATCCGGCGTGGAAATGACGAGGATGTCGCGGATATCGGCGAGCATCAGCGTGCTCAAGGGGTAATAGATCATCGGCTTGTCGTAGACCGGCAGCAACTGCTTGGATACGACCCGCGTCACCGGGAAGAGGCGCGTGCCGCTGCCCCCGGCAAGGATGATGCCCTTCACGCCTCGCCTCGCTTGGCATAGTTCTTCTCGATCCAATGGCGGTAGGCGCCGCTCGTCACATGCGCGACCCAATCCGGGTTGTCGAGATACCAGGCGACGGTCTTGCGCAATCCCGAATCGAAGCTCTCGGAAGGCACCCACCCGAGCTGAATGGTGATCTTCGCCGCGTCCATCGCGTAGCGACGATCGTGTCCCGGGCGGTCCTTCACGAAGGAAATCAACATGGAATGCGGGCTCTTGCGATTGGGCCTCGCCTCGTCGAGCAACGCGCAGATTGCGTTAACCACCTCGAGATTGGTCTTCTGGTTGTAGCCGCCGACGTTGTAACTCTCGCCGAGGCGGCCGCGCTCCAGGACTTGCCGGATCGCGGTGCAATGATCCTGCACGTACAACCAGTCGCGCACGTTGCCGCCTTCGCCGTAGACGGGCAGGGGCTTGTGGGTGATGGCGTTCAAGATCATGAGGGGAATGAGCTTTTCGGGAAACTGGTAGGGGCCGTAGTTGTTCGAGCAGTTGACGGTCAGCGTCGGAAGCCCATAGGTGTGATAGTACGCCCGCACCAAGTGGTCGGCGGCCGCCTTCGAAGCTGCATAGGGGCTGTTCGGCGCAAAGGGAGTCGATTCGTTGAAAGGCGGGTCATGGGGCCTGAGCGAACCGAATACCTCGTCGGTCGAAACGTGCAGAAATCGAAAATCCTCGCGCTGCGAAGGCCCTTGCTTTTCCAGCCAGACCCGCGCTTCCTCGAGCAGGGCGAAGGTGCCGAGGATATTGGTTTGAACGAACTCAGCCGGCCCGTGAATGGAACGATCGACGTGGCTTTCCGCGGCGAAGTGAACGATGGCGCGTGGCGCGTGTCGTTCGAGGAGGTGCCGCACCAGCTCCTTGTCGCAGATATCCCCGCGGACGAACACGTGCTCCGGATTGTCCTTGAGGGCTTGAAGGTTCGCAGGATTGCCCGCGTAGGTGAGCTTGTCCAGGTTGATCAAGGGGCCCGCGCCTTGGGCGAACCAGTCCAGGACGAAATTCGAGCCTATGAACCCGGCACCGCCTGTGACCAAGATAGTCATTCCGAGGCGCGCTCCAGCGCCTTTAGTTTCGCGTACTTGTTGAAGCTGTTCATGCAGCCGATCGCGATGTGCACCAAGCCCGGCACGCCATCGAGGAATCCAAGCCGCCACAGGTAGAACTTGATGAAGCGTAGCAAGGGTGAGAGCACGAGCTGCCACGCGTTCGCGCGGCGCCCCGCGGCGCGCAGCGCTCTGGCCTGCAGGCTCGTGTAGCGGTTCTGCTTGTCGAGATACTTCTCCAGCGTTTCCGCCGAATCGTGCAGCAGGTCGCCTCGGAGCCTGAGCACAGGCGACCGGGTTACGACCTTTTCATGCACCGACTCGCTTCCCCAGTGTGCATGCTCGCGGTGAAACAGGCGTACGTTCCAGTCGGGGTAACCTTCGCCGTGCTTGAGCCAGCGCCCCAAAAAGCGATTGCGGCGCGGTACGGCGTAGACAAAGCCGCGCGGCGCCTTGAGCTCCGCGACGATCGCGTCGCGCAGCTCGGGGCTCAGGCATTCGTCGGCGTCAACGCACAATACCCACTCGTGGCTCGCAGCATCGACCGCGAACTGTTTTTGCGCGCCGAACCCGAGCCATTCCTTCCGCACGACGCGCGCGCCGTGGCGGGCCGCGAGCTCGACCGTTCCATCCGTAGAGCCGGAGTCCACCACGACGAGCTCCTCCGCGAAGGCAACGCTCGCAAGGCATCTTTCCAGCTGGCTGGCGGCGTTGCGCGTGATGATGGCTACGGACAAGGGCATGGGCGCGAAGGAAGAGACGGCAAACCCGTATAATCAGCGGCTTATGCGCGGCATTCTAACCGCCTTTGAAGCAGTCGGGGCGTTCTGATGTGGCGGGCCGCCTATAGGTTGCTCCTTTGGTTCGCTTTCCCCTTCGTGCTCGCGCGCCTGTGGTGGCGTGGGCGGTACGAGCCGGCATACAGGCTGAACATAGCCGAGCGATTCGGTTTCTACCCCGCGACGCCCGCGAGACCGGTGATCTGGCTGCACGCCGTGTCGGTGGGTGAGACACGTGCCGCGGAGCCTCTTCTGCACGCGCTGCGATCCCGTCATCCGGACTGCGATCTGTTGATCACCCAGATGACCGCAACAGGACGGGAGGCGGCGCAGCAACTATTCGGTGGCGCCTCGCTCGTCGCCTGGCTCCCTTACGACTACCCTTCCGCCGTCCGGCGGTTTCTGCGCAGCTTCCGGCCTCGGCTTGGCATCCTGATGGAAACTGAAATCTGGTTTCACCTCGTAGGTGAGTGTCGACGCTCAGGGGTGCCGCTGGTGCTTGCCAACGCCAGAATGTCGGCCAAGTCCGCGCGCAGCTACGCCGCGGTCGCGCCGCTCGTACGGGTCGCCCTCGGGGGCCTGAGCGCGGTGGCGGCGCAAACCACCGAAGACGCCGAACGGCTTCGATCCCTCGGCGCGCGGGATGTGGAAGTCACCGGAAACCTCAAGTTCGACGCCGATCTGAAAGCCGAGAGCGAATCGCTCGCGGCGCAATTCCGGCACCGGTTTGGCAGTCGAGCAGTGGTGCTTGCCGCGAGCACTCGCGAGGGCGAGGAGGAGCTGCTGCTTGACGCTTTGGAACAAAACGCTCTCGGCGACGCAATTCTGGTGATCGTGCCGCGTCACCCGCAACGGTTCGACACCGTAGCGCAGCTCCTTGCATCCCGCGGTCTGAAGTTCACCCGGCGCAGCACGAACGCACCGCTCGATGCCGACTGCGACATCGTGCTCGGCGACAGCATGGGTGAAATGGCAGCCTACTACCGGGCCTGCGACCTCGCCTTCGTCGGGGGAAGCCTGCTCAGCTACGGCGGTCAGAACCTGATCGAGGCTTGCGCCGCAGGCGTGCCGGTACTGATCGGACCCTACACCTACAATTTCGCGCAGGCAGCCGAAAGCGCGGTCGCGGCCGGCGCGGCGCTGCGGGTAAACAGCGCCGAAGAAGTGATGCGGCTGGCACGGTCCTTACTTCAGGACGCGGGGCTGCGCGGGCGAATGGGAAAGGCCGGGGTCGCTTTCTGTGAGGCGCATCGAGGTGCTACCGAGCGGACCCTCGCGATCTGCGAGCGGCTGCTGGGGTGACTGCGGGAGATCAATTCGCCCCAAGCAAGCGGTTCACCTCTTCGACGTCGGCTTCGCCCAGAGTTCCCGAAGCCGACTTCAACCGTAGGCCGTTCAGGATCGTGTCATAGCGCGCCCTCGAAAGATCGCGCAAGGTACTGAAGACCTGTTGCTGGGCGTTCAAGACGTCGATGTTGATACGCACGCCGACCTCGTAGCCGAGCTTGTTCGAATCGAGCGCGCTGCGGCTCGAAACGAGCGCCGCCTCCAGAGCCTTTACCTGAGCCATCCCATTGGTCACGCCAAGATAGGACTGGCGAGCGGATAACGCGGCGGTGCGCCGCGCGCCTTCCAGATCCTGCTGCGCTTTCTCGCGATTGGCGACTGCTTGCCGAACAAGCGAGCTGACGCTGCCCCCTGCGTAGAGGGGGATGGCAAGCTGCAATCCGATAGTGCGATTGATCGAGTCCGATGCGGAATTGCTTGAGGCGGTGGCGCTGATAGTCGTTGAGTTCTGGCCTGCGCTGCCGACGATATTCAGGGTGGGCAGGTGCCCGGAGCGAACGCGTTCGATCTCGCGTACTGCGATTTCGAGCGCGGCTTCCTGCGCGCGCACCGGATAGCCCTGGCTCGCGGCAGCGGTGGCCCAGTCTTCCATCGAGTTCGGCTTGGGCGGGGTGAGCTCGATGTTCGACTTCAGCGGCTCGAGCCGCTCCGGAAATTTTCCGACGATCTGCTGCAAAGTGCGCTTCTTGATTTCGAGATCGCTTTGAGCTGCGATTTCCTGAGAGGTCGCGAGGTCGAAGCGCGCCTGAGCTTCGTGAGTGTCGGTGATCGTTGCCGTGCCGACCTCGAAATTGCGCTTCGCCTGGGCGAGCTGCTCGGAAATGGCCACCTTCTGCCCTTGGATGAAGGTGAGACTATCCTGCGAGGCGAGGACATCGAAATAAGCTTGCGCGACGCGCACGATCAGGTCCTGGGTCGCTTGGCCGAAAGCGGCTTCGGCCTGTACCGCCTTGAATCCGGCCTCCTTGTACACCTGAATGTTCTGCCAATTGAAGAGAGGTTGCGTGAGCGTCACGGTATATCCGTTCGAATTACCCAGACGGTATTGATATTGTTCCGGGGTTGCACTTCGGAACGCTATGGCGATGTCGTTGTATTGGGTGAACGCGGTGGCGTTGACGGTAGGCAGGATCTGGGCAAGGCCCTGCGGCAGGCTTTCAAGACCCGCGTCGCGCGTCGCGCGCGCAGAGGCGTAGGTGGCATCGTTCGCGAGAGCGTCGCGATAAATCTGCAAAAGATCCGCTGCGCCGGCGGGCACCACCGGCAAGGCAACGGTCAGTGACAGTGCGAGACAAAACCGTGGCACGAGCGCTGCAACTTGGTAGAGGGTCATCCGCTAAAATTCGAAGCGCGCCGGCTGTAGCGCGTTCTTGAGCGGAGCAAGACAGGTCTCGAAGAGATCGGTGGTGTGGTGTGAGCCTTCGCCGACGCAGGTTACCAGGCGCGCTTCCATTACCGGCGGATCGCCCACGACCGCAAAAAGCCGCCCCCCTGCCTTGAGCTGCAACACCAATGTCTGCGGCAAAATCGGGGTGGAGCCGGTGAGGACGATGACGTCGTAAGGCGCATGTGTTCGCCAGCCTTGCGCTGCGTCCCCGAGCTGGACAGTGGCGTTCTCCACGCCGCTGCGCCGCAGATTCTCTTCCCCGAACGCCTTCAGCTTCGGATTGATTTCAACGGAGTACACAGGGTGCCCCCGCGCGGCGAGCAGCGCGGTGAGATAGCCGCTGCCGGTGCCCACCTCGAGCACGCGTTCGTTTTTCTTCAGCGCGAGTTCCTGCAGAATGCGCGCCTCCAGCTTGGGCTGCATCATGCGTTCGCCCTCGTCTGCGCCATCGTACAGGGGAATTTCCATGTCCGAGAAGGCAAACGCCCGGTACTCGGCGGGGACAAACTCCTCGCGGCGTACCACGTACAGGAGGTCGAGCACATCCTGGTCGAGCACCTCCCAGGTGCGGATCTGCTGCTCGACCATGTTGAAGCGGGCTTGCTCGACGCTCATGGGACTCGGAAGTCGCGCGAAAGGCGCCGATTCTAGCACTGATCGCGAAGCATTCCGGCGCGCAAGCATTCAGTCGAGCGTCTCGCGGTAGCGTGCGAGCGCCACCGCACCCGCGGCGAGCAGAAACACGCCGATGGGCCAGAGATTCGGAAGAATTTCGGAGACCTCGTTGCCCTTGAGCAGGATTCCGCGCAGGATGCGAAGGAAGTGAGTCAGCGGAAGGACCTCGCCCAGCCACTGTGCCCATTGCGGCATGCCGCGGAAGGGGAACATGAAACCGGAGAGAAGTATGGACGGTAGGAAGAAGAAGAACGCCATCTGCATCGCCTGCAGTTGGTTCTTGGCCAACGTGGAAAAAGTGAAACCCACTGCGAGATTGGCCGCGATGAAAACGACGAGCGCCACCGAAAGAAGCAGCAGGCTTCCCACCATCGGAACCTCGAACAACAGCTTCGCGGCAGCGAGGATGATGGTGACCTGGATGTAGCCGACGATGATGTAAGGCACGATTTTTCCGGTCATCACCTCGATGGGGCGCACCGGGGTCGCGAGCAGATTTTCCATCGTGCCGCGTTCGCGCTCGCGCGTCATGGCGAGGGAGGTCATGATCACCATGGTCATGGTCAGTATCGTGCCGACCAGGCCAGGAACGATGTTGTACTGCGTGACCCCCTCTGGGTTGTAGCGCCGCTGCACACGGATCTCAAATGGCGCAGGTCCCTGGGCCATCGTTGCGAGCGGAC
>WNGL01007332.1_pt1 | contig 12953 bp, 11 predicted proteins | sample 5400591 | NCBI WGS metagenome assembly WNGL01 (sample SAMN13153377, study PRJNA577476) | soil metagenome | isolation source: 80 cm soil or saprolite under Garry oak tree replicate 1 | place: USA:California | collected 2016-06-15
GACCAGGACGTCGGCGCCGGCCTCGCGCAGGGCCCGGGTCACGTCCACGGCGGGCTCGTCGGACTCGGTGATGATCTGGAGGTAGTACTCGCCCAGGCCGTCCAGGGTCGGGCCGCGCTTCACGGTCACGCCGGTCGGCGGGACCTCGGCGATCTTGATGGTGTTGTTCTCGCTGGCGCTGATCGCCTCGGCGAGATCGCAGCCGACCTTCTTCGCGTCCACATCGAACGCGGCGACCACCTCGACGTCGCTGATGTGGTACGGCCCGAACCGGACATGCATGAGGCCGGGCACCCGGGCGCCGTCGGCGGCGCCCTTGTAATACTCCAGTCCCTGCACGAGGGAGCTAGCGCAGTTACCCACCCCCACAATGGCGATGCGCACCTTACCCATCAGGATGACTCCTTCTCGGAAATGTTGTCTGGTCCTCCGGCTTGCCGCTCAGACGCGATCAACTCATTCAGCCATCGGACTTCCCGCTCCACTGATTCCAGGCCATGTCGGTGCAATTCCAGGGTGTAACTGTCGACGCGCTCCCTGGTGCGCGTGAAGGCCGCCCGGATGGCTTCCATGCGTTCCTCGAGCCTGCTGCGCCGGCCCTCGAGGATCCGGAGCCGCACGTCGGCCCTCGTCTGCCCGAAAAACGCGAAGTGAACACCGAACCCGTCGTCGTCCCACGCCGCCGGACCGCCCTCGCCGAGGAGTTCGGCCAGCTTCTCCTTGCCGTCGGCGGTCAGCCGGTACACCTTCAGCGATCGCCGGCCCGCCCGCGCCCGCGCCGTCCCGGCTGGCGCCGGCGGCTCGGCCTCGTCCTGCTCCGCCGCTATGAGCCCGGCGGCCTCAAGCTCGTGCAGGCAGGGATACAGCGACCCGTAGGACAAGGCCCGGAACGCGCCAAGCACGGTATAAAGACGTTTACGCAGCTCATAGCCATGCATTGGCGTCTCGCGCAGAAGCCCGAGCACGGCCAGCTCAAGTACGCCGGAGCGGTTGCGTCCCACGCTTCCCCCAGAAGATCGTGGCATCTGTATGCTGTTCCGGCTCGATGTCTCGTGGCGATATTTCTAGGCGTTAGATCGCCGCGATGTATCGAGCCGATACATCTGGATACTATGCGACGGTTCGTCCGGCGCGCAAGTGAAGGCCGGTTCCGCCCATCCGGCCGGCTTTGCCTTCGAACACGAGCGGATCCGGGCTCGGCTCACGCCCAGTTCCGACGTACGCTGGCGAACATGACGTCAAGGCGTTCCGTCGTGGACTACGGGCTGGCCCGCCGGGCCACGCTCGCGTCCGTGCGCGCGGGGCACACGACGGTCGCCGACGTCTGCGACGCTCACCCCTACCTGCTGCGGGCCGCGAAGTTCCACGGCGAGCCGACCGGCGACCGCTGCCCGATCTGCCGCAAAGCCATGCTCACCCACGTGACGTACGTCTACGGTGACGAACTCGGCCAGTACGAGGGACGGGTCAAGCAAACGCGGGAGCTAGCGGAAATGGCGGCAGAATACGGCGAATTCCGGGTCTATGTGGTCGAGGTCTGTCAGAGTTGCGGGTGGAACCACCTCGCTTCCTCTTACGTTCTCGGCACTGGCGAGCCTGCCGTACGCCGGAAGCGGCGTGCACGGACCAGTCAGTGAACGCGGAGCGTTATATTAATCTTACGGACAGCAACCTCGGCGGTTCTTGCGTAACGTGACTTTTGCAAGGACACATGGTCTCCAGGAGGTAACGTTTGACTTCGGCGGGTTCCCGGCACCGGCAGGCCCGCCCTTCGGGTAGAGGTCGCATTCCCATGAGCCGCGACCTCCGAGCCACCAGCGAGGACGCGTGAGCAGCAAAGCTGATGACTTTGACGTTCGGTATCGCGACGCGGGTGCGGCGCGCGGCGGGCGCCCGGCGGCCGACGGGGGCTTTCGGGGCAACGCGGGAGATGTCGACTACGACCTCGGCTACGACGCGCCGGGCTGGGACACGCAGGGCTTCCGCCGGCCGGACGCGGACTACCTCGACAGCCACGAGCCGGCCCAGGCGGCCAGCCTCGAAGGCGGCGGCGTGGGCACCGCGGCCCGCCCGGATCACCGGCGCTCGCCCCAGGGCCGGGGGAACGGGGGACGCGGGAACGGCAGCCACGCGCGTACCGCGGACACAGAAGAGACCAGCCAGCTGGGGTGGGAATCCGGGGCCACCGGCAGCCTGCTGACCCCGGACCTGCCCCGCCGGGCGGGCCGCAGACGCCGTAGCGGGCCTGGCGGCCCCGGCGGGCCGCCGCGGCCACGGGGCCCGCGGGGCTTCGGCGGACCTGGCCGCCGCGGGGCGGACCGGGCCCGGCCCAAGGTCAAGGGCAGCTGGTGGCGGCGCTGGACGGTGCGTAAGGTCCTCGGCGTGCTGTTGGGGACCATCGGTGCCTTCGTCATACTCGGCGCGGTCTTGGTGGTCGTGGCCTACGATCAGACGCCGGTTCCCACCGCGGCGATGGCGGCGACCGGCTTCTCGCAGTCCGTGGTCTACTCCAGCGACGGCACTCTCATCGGCCGGTTCGGCACCACCGACCGGCAGATGCTGAACTACGACCAGATCCCGCAGACGGTCATCAACGCGGTGCTCGCCGCGGAGGACAGGAACTTCTTCAACGAGGGCGGCGTCTCGCCTACCGGCATCGTGCGGGCCGCCTACTCGGACCTCACGGGCGGCAACGGCTCGCTGCAGGGCGGCTCGACCATCACCCAGGAGTTCGTCCGGCAGTACTACGCCGGCATCGGCACCCAGCAGACGCTGAGCCGCAAGATCAAGGAAATCTTCGTGGCCATGAAGGTGGCCAAGGAGAAGTCCAAGCAGTGGATCCTGTCCAACTACCTGAACACGATCTACCTGGGGGAGGGCGCCTACGGCATCGGCGCGGCGGCGCAGACGTACTACAACGAGCCGGTGTCCAAACTCAGCCCGGGCCAGGCCGCGGTGATCGCCGCCATCATCCAGCAGCCGAGCACCTACCCGCTGCCGCAGTACCGGGCCCAGCTCAAGAACCGCTGGCACTACGTGCTCAACGGCATGGTGCAGATGGGGACGCTGACCGCGCAGCAGGCCGCGGCGATGAAGTTCCCCGCCCCCGGGGACCACGTGCCGCAGTCCGTCGGCAACGACGTCTGGGATCCGTATGTGCTCAGCATGGTCCAGACCGAACTCCAGCAGGTCTACCACCTGACCACCAAGCAGATCTACAACGGCGGTTACGTCATCCGCACCACCATCAACGACAAGAAGATGGCCCAGCTCTACCTGGCGGTCAGCGACAACGTGGCGCAGATCGACGCCGACAGCACGCTCTACTCGTTCAAGTCCTACATGCGCGCGGCCGCGGTCCTCGAGGACCCGGCGACCGGCGCGATCCAGGCCGTCTACGGCGGGCCGGGGTACCCGGGAGAGAGGTACAACGGGACCGGTCAGGTCATCACCGCGAGCGAGTGCGGCAAGGTCCAGTGCCAGTTCAACATGGCGACGCAGAACCGGGAGCAGGTCGGCTCCTCGTTCAAGCCGTACATCCTGTCCGCCGCGGTCAAGCAGGGCATGAACGTGAAGACCAGCACGCTGAACGGCTTCAACAACCTCTACATCCCGCTGGACTCCGAGCCGACGAAGTACTCAGCCAGCGCGATCCCGGCCGGCGAGACCGGCTGGTACCTGGTGCACAACGACTCCACGGGCGAGAACGGGCCGTACACGCCGCAGATAGCGATGGCGGTGTCGATCAACACCGCGTACGCCGACCTGTGGCACACCGTGGCGGGCCCAGACGGCGTGAACGTGGTCCAAATGGCGCAGGCGTTCGGCGTGGACACCGCAGCCTCCGGGATGGACACGATGAAGAACCAGGCGGGCATCGCGCTCGGCCAGGCGTCGCTGACCGTCGCTGAGCAAGCCTCCATGCTGGCGACCCTCGACGACAACGGCGTTTACCACGACCCTCACGTGATCGCGTCGCTGCGCCAGAACAACGCCCCGCCGACGCAGATCAAGATCCATAGTTACCCGGTGTTCAGCGGCGATCCGACGATGAACGCCGACGAGGCCTCGCAGGTGCAGTACGCGATGTCCGTGGACGACACGTCCTACGGCACGGCGCCGGTCGCCGCGATGAGCAATGGCCAGGAGATTATCGCCAAGACCGGAACCACGAACACCGCCCAGTCGGCGTTCTTCATCGGCGCCATACCGAGCCAGGCCCTGGCCGTCGCGATGTTCACCCACGACCAGACCGGCAAGACCGGCCCGAACGAGCAGACGCTGAACTACCTCGGCGGCCAGCAGCAGGGCGGCTTCGGCGGCACCTGGCCGGCCACGATCTGGCACACGTACGCCGAGAACATGTTCGTCCCGCTGGGGATCGAGCAATTCACCACGCCGGTCTTCACCGGCAGCACCTGGAACCAGGTGCCGCCGAACCTGCGCAAGGCCCCGAAGAAGCACAAGAAGCACGGCAACGGGAACGGGAACGGCCAGCCGAACCCGGGCGGGGGAGGCCCCACCCCCTACCCCACCTTCAGCTGCGACCCGACGCTGGTCACCTGCAACCCCACCGGGAACGGCAACGGCGGCGGCAACGGCGGTACTGGCGTCCCGCCGACCGGCACCGTCCCGACGACGGGCGCGGTCGTCGGCGGCTTCGTCGCCGGGCTGCCCGCGACGTGGCTGTGGACGCGGCGCCGTCGGCGCAAACGGTAGACGGAACGCGATTAGATATGGGGGTGGACGCCCCGGGATCGACGAACACGCGGTTCGGCGGCGGAGCGGAACGCTCGGGCCCGCTGCGGCCCGGCCCGCTGGCAGCCGCCCTCGGCAGCACCAGCGTGCTGCTCGCCGCGTCCGTGCTCGGCCTGGTACTCGCGTTCGCGGAGAAGGCCCCGTGCCGGTCCGGCGCCTGGAACGACTACGCCAGGCAGTTCCAGCGCGCCTGCTACACCGACATCTACCCGCTGTATTACGGCGAGGGCCTTTCCGCCGGGAAGGTTCCCTACACCGGGCACCCGGTTGAGTACCCGGTGCTGATCGGCGGGGCCATGCAGGCCGCGGCCTGGCTGGTCAGGAACGTCGGCGCGACGATCAGGGGCCGCGAGTTCTTCGACGTCACGGTGGCGCTGCTCGCGGTCTGCGCGGTGGCGGGCGTGCTCGCGACCGCGCGCGCAGCCGGCCCTGACCGGCGCGCGCAGGCGCTGATGGTGGCGCTGTCCCCGGCGCTGATCCTGAACGCCTTCGTCAACTGGGACCTGATCGCGCTGGCGCTGACCGCGGTGGGGATCGCCGCGTGGGCGGCCCGCCGCACCGTATGGGCGGGTGCCCTGCTCGGCCTGGCGGTGGCGGCCAAGTTCTACCCGCTGGTGGTCTTCGGGCCGCTGCTGCTGCTGTGCCTGCGGGCCGGCCGGCTGCGCCAGTTCGGCCGGGCCCTGGCCGCGGCCGCGCTCGCCTGGCTGGCGGCTGACCTGCCGGTGATGATCGCCGCGCCGTCCGGCTGGGCTCATTTCTACGTGTTCAGCAAGGACCGGGGCGCCGACTGGGGCTCGATCTGGTACATGCTCGAGCACTTCAACGTGCCCGTGCTCGGCAACGGCGGGCTCAGCTCGGTGAACAAGATGTCGGCGGCCTTCTTCGCCGCCGCGTGCGCCGCGATCGCGGTCCTCGCGCTGGCCGCGCCTCGCCGCCCGCGGCTGCCGCAGCTGTGCTTCCTGGTCCTGGCCGCGTTCTTGATGACGAACAAGGTGTGGTCGCCGCAGTACGTGGTCTGGCTGGTGCCGCTGGCGGTGCTCGCCCGGCCCCGCCTGTGGCCCTACCTGCTCTGGCAGCTCGCCGAGATCGTCTACTTCTTCGGCATCTGGGGTTATCTCATCTTCGTGTACCTCATGCAGGGCAACCCGGTGACCGGCTATCACGGCATCAGCTCCGGGTGGTACTTCGCCGCCCTCCTGGCCAGGTTCCTCGCCGTAAGCCTGCTCGCCGCCTATGTCGTGCGGGACATACTTGATCCCGAACGAGACGTGGTGCGTGCCCTGGGTCACGACGATCCGGCCGGTGGTGTCCTCGATCACGCTGAGGACAGGTTCAGGCTCCGCCTGAACCTGCGCGGTGCTAAGCGGGCAGGTGCTGCTTCAGCCAGCTGATGTCGGCCGCCAGCCCGCCGTCCTCGTCGGGGGTCTCGCAGATGGCGGGGGCGCCCGCGGCGCGGACCACCGCGAGCAGCAGCGCGGGGTCGATCGTCCCGGTGGCGATGTTGGCGTGCCTGTCCCGGCCCGATCCGAACTCGTCGCGTGAGTTGTTGCAGTGCACCAGGTCGATCCGGCCGGTGATGGCCTTGACCCGGTCGACGGCGTCGGCGAGGTCGATGCCCGCCGAGTTGGCGTGGCAGGTGTCCAGGCAGAAGCCCAGGTTCGCGTCGTCGCCCGCCGCGCCGGTCACCGCGTCCCAGAGCCTGCCGATCGCGTCGAGCGAGCGGGCCATCGCGCCGTCACCGCCCGCGGTGTTCTCGATCAGCATCGGCAGCGGCCGCTCGATGCGCTCCACCGCCTTGCGCCAGTTCTCCAGGCCGTCGGCGGGGTCCACGCCCGCGGTGACGTGCCCGCCGTGCACGATCAGGCCCTTGGCCCCGACCGACGCGGCCGCCTTGAGCTGCTGGTCGAGTAGCTTCCTGCTCGGGATCCTGATCCGGTTGTTGCCAGTGGCGACGTTGATGACGTACGGCGCGTGAATGTAGATGTCGATGCCGGCCGCGGCGAACGCGTCCCGGATCGCCGACGGATCCCCGCCCGGTATCACCGGCCCCTTCCAGCCCTGCGGGTCGCCGAGGAAGAACTGGGCCGCGTCCGCGCCGCGGGCGACCGCGTCGTTCAGCGGGTTGTCGACGTGGAAGTGGGCTCCGATTCGCGCCATGCTCAGAGCCTAATCCCGGCGGCTAGGCGACGAAGCCTCCCTTGGACAGGCCGATGGCCAGGCCGACGAACCCGGCGATGATGCCGGTCACGATGAGGACCCGCTGTTCCCGGGTGGACGAGACCATCTGCACGTACAGCCCCACCAGGCACGCGACCAGCCCGGTGGCGGTCGCGAGGATGATCACCGCGGCGCCGGTATGGACGTTCCGGACGATCATGCCGAGGACGAAGGATACGAGGCCGACCACGAGCGTGAAGATGGTCAGCATGTTCTGGACCGGATGCGGCCGGCCGTCCGAGTTCAGGATGTTCGCACGCTCGCGGTTCCGGAGAGCGCCCGTCACGGTGACCACCTCCTGGGCTGTTTCACCGGACAGTCTTCCCCCGCGCGCGGCGCAGGAATCCACAGGTTTGCGTCGGCTCTGGCGCCCGCTGCGCCGTCTGGTTACCGGGTACCTCCGATGTTGGGTAGACTGACCGCGCTGCGGACCACCCGGCTGTCACCTGCGCCGGCCCGTGACCGCGACACCTCCTGCCACGGAAAGACCGTGGCCGCATCAGTCCAGAGGAGGCTCAGGACGCCCATGCGCCATTACGAGATAATGATCATCCTCGACCCCAATCTCGAGGAGCGGACCGTCCAGCCGTCACTTGACCAGTTCCTGACGGTCGTGACCGGTGGCGGTGGCAAGGTTGACAAGGTGGACATCTGGGGGAAGCGCCGCCTGTCCTACCAGATCGAGAAGAAGTCGGAAGGCTTCTACGCGGTCGTGGACCTGACGGCCGAGCCGAGTGTCGTGCTCGAACTCGACCGCCAGCTCAACCTCAACGAGGCGGTGCTGCGGACCAAGGTCATGCGGCCCGAGCATCACTGAGCGGGACCTCCTGACCCGGGATCCGTTCTCACCAGCAACAGCATCCGTTAGCGACCGGGAGTAACCCCGATGGCAGCAGGCGATACCCAGATCACGATCGCGGGCAACCTCGTCGATGATCCTGAACTGCGATTCACTCCGGCCGGCCAGCCCGTGGCGCGTTTCCGGGTGGCCTCCACGCCCAGGTTCCGCGACAACTCCACCGGGGAATGGAAGGACGGCGACAGTCTGTTCCTGACCTGCAACGTGTGGCGGCAGGCGGCGGAGAACGTGGCCGAGAGCCTGACCCGCGGCATGCGGGTCATCGTCTCCGGGCGGCTGCGGCAGCGGTCGTACGAGACCAAGGAAGGCGAGAAGCGGACCGTCTACGAGGTCGAGGTCGACGACGTCGGCCCCTCGTTGCGGAACGCGTCCGCGAAGGTGAACAAGATCGCCCGCTCCGGCGGTGACGGCGGCTACGGCGGCGGCCAGCGCAGCTCGGGCGGCCGGTCCTCCGGCGGGCAGCAGGGCGCCTCGGGCGGCGGCCACGGCGGCGGGGATGCCGACCCGTGGGCGACCGACAGCCCCGGCGGCGGCGGCTATTCCGACGAGCCGCCGTTCTAACCCGAACACAGCTAGATACTCAGACAACCGACCATCCCCGCCGCGGGCGGGGCTCTAAGGAGCACCACGATGGCCAAGCCACCACTGCGCAAGCCGAAGAAGAAGGTTTGCGTGTTCTGCCAGGACCGGACCGCCTACGTCGACTACAAGGACACCGGCCTGCTTCGCAAGTACATCTCGGACCGCGGCAAGATCCGCGCCCGGCGGGTGACGGGCAACTGCACCCGGCACCAGCGCGACGTCGCGACGGCGATCAAGAACGCCCGCGAGATGGCGCTGCTTCCGTACACGAGCACGGCGCGCTAGGGCTAGGGAGTCACTGCAGATGAGTCGTACCCCGATGAAGCTCATCCTCACGCAGGAAGTGAGCGGTCTGGGCGCCCCCGGTGACGTGGTGGACGTGGCGGCCGGCTACGGCCGCAACTACCTGATCCCGCGCGGCTTCGCGATGAACTGGACCCGCGGCGCCGAGAAGCAGATCGAGCTGATCAAGCGGGCCCGGGCGGCCAGGGAGATCCGCGGCGTGGAAGACGCGAAGGTCGTGGCGGCGCAACTCGAGGGCCTGTACGTGCGGATGCGGCGGCGGGCAGGAGGCAGCGGCAGGCTGTTCGGCTCGGTCGGGCCCGCGGACATCGCGGCCGCCGTGCGCGAGGCCGGCGGCCCCGACCTCGACCGGCGCCGGATCGAGGTCCCCGACCCGATCAAGACCGTGGGCTCGCACCAGGTCCGGGTCCGGCTGCACCCCGAGGTCAGCGCCGCGGTCGACATCGAGATCACGGCCAGCTAGCGCGGTCAGGCCGCCTGGGCCACCTGGCATCAGGACAGCCATGAGCCCGCCAGCCCAGGAGCTCAGGCCACGTGGAGATTCCCTCCGGTTATCGTGGCGGAAACGGGCTTGGCGGTGGTTCCGGTGCACGGGAATACACCCGATCCACCGCCAAGCCCGGATCCACTGCGCACATGCGCGGTCTCTCAGACCCGCCGGGCTGGCGACGCTAGTCGGCGGGATTTGCGTACCTGGACGTCAGCCTGGCTACCTCTGGGTCCATCTCGCGCACCATCGCCCAGACCGCGGCGATCCGTGCCTCCAGGCTGGCGGAGTCCGCGCTCCTGCGGTCGGCGTCGAGCTGGTCGATCGCCTCGGCCACGCGACGAAGAGCGGACTCGTCTATCGAACACACCGTCGAAGATTATCAGGTCGGCGGCGCCCGCGAGCATGCTTCCGCCGGCTCAGTTATCCACAAGGTGCCGAGGACCACCTGTGGACAAAATTGTGGATAACGCGCAGGAAAATCTCCGCGATGTTTTTCTTCCACACAGCCGGTGGATCGCATTTCCGCTGTTCAGCAGACCCAGCTCGACATTAGGTCGACCGTTTCCACAGCTCTTTCCCCAGCCTGCGCACAACGTAGCCGGCGTGTCTGCACATCTTGTCCACACCGTCGTCCACGGCGCGACTTGGTGCCCGGCGTGCCGAGCCGACAAAATGTCAGAGCCATCGGCTAGAACGGTGGCAGGATATAGTAGATACGTTCGAGTGCCGGTCACTGGCCAGCCGAGCTAATCGAACGAGGGAGGGAGGATGGGTGAGCGTCGCCGAGATCGCCCCGAACAGTGGGGACTTCGAGCGGACCCCGCCGCACGACGTGGCGGCCGAGCAGTGCGTGCTGGGCGGGATGCTGCTCTCGAAGGACGCCATCTCGGACGTGATCGAGGTGATCAGGCCGACCGACCACTACCGGCCGGCCCACCAGCTGATCCACGAGGCCATTCTCGACCTGTACGGCCGGGGAGAGCCCGCCGACGCGATCACGGTGGCCAACGAGCTCACCAGGCGCGGCGAGATCGCCCGTGTCGGCGGCGGCCCCTACCTGCACACCCTGATCGCCTCGGTGCCGACCGCGGCGAACGCCGGCTACTACGCGCGCATCGTCCGGGAGCGCGCGATCCTGCGCCGCCTGGTGGAAGCGGGGACCAGGATCGTCCAGTTCGGCTACGCGGGCGACGCCGACGCCGACGACCTCGTGGACCGCGCCCAGGCCGAGGTGTTCGCGGTCACCGACCGCCGGGCCGGCGAGGACTACCAGTCGCTGTCGGAGATCATGCCGGGCGCCCTGGACGAGATCGAGGCCATCGGCAGCCGCGGCGGCGTCCTCACCGGCGTCCCCACCGGCTTCTCCGACCTGGACGCCCTCACCAACGGCCTGCACGCCGGCCAGATGATCGTCATAGCCGCCCGCCCCGCCATCGGCAAGGCCCTCGCGCTCGACACGCCGCTGCCGACACCAACGGGATGGATCACGATGGGCGAGGTCCGCGTCGGCGACCAGCTGATCGGCGCCGACGGCAGGCCTACGAATGTGGTGGCCGCCACCGAGGTGATGCACGGCCGCCCCTGCTACGAGGTCGAGTTCGACGACGGCGAAGTGATCGTCGCCGACGCGGAACATCAATGGAGAACCACCACCCGTGCGGCACGCAGGCAGCGAGCCGAAGCACGCCCGGCATGGTACTGGTCGAGCGAATCGAGACTGCGCCTACGGGCGGCCTGCAAAGAGGCCCTGGCAGGACCCGACCGATGCGTGGCAGCTTCAGAGGTTCTTGACGCCGTCGGATCCGAATTCAGGAACCTCATGCATACGGCCGGGCGTGGAGTCGGCCTGGCACCCGAAAGGATTCCCGTCAACGTAGCTGGATCGATGAGGTCCTATGTGTGGCGGGCCCCGGCCTATTCATCGAGGCGAGCCCTGCTCGTCGCGATGGTACAGCTTGCCGACCGGCCTAAGAATGCCGCCATTACCGCCGCCCACCAAGACATCGTGACGACGGCTCAGATCGTGCAGACCTTGCGCCATCCAGCCGATGGCCGCCTTAACCACGCGGTTGCCCTGACCAAGCCCGTCGATATGCCGCGCAGGAATCTGCCTTTCCCGCCATACGCCCTCGGCGTATGGCTGGGCGACGGGACTTCCCGGTCATCGCAGTTCACCTCGGCGGATCCCCAGATCGCCGATGAGATCGAGGCCGAGGGGATGTGGGTGACCAAGTCGCCTACGGTGCCCCTGCGATACGGCATCCGGATTCGCGACCGGCACAAGACCGCGCAGGCAACCCTCCGGAACCTAGGTGTCCTGGGTAATAAGCACATCCCGGCCCAGTACCTTCGTGCTTCCGAGGAGCAGCGCCGGGCCCTGCTGGCTGGGCTGCTGGATACTGACGGCACTGTGACGCCTCTGGGCTCTGTCCAGTTCAGCGTGACGTCCCAGCGCCTAGCGACCGACGTGCGTGAGCTGATCGTGTCGCTCGGCTATCGATGCGGCTGGTCGGAACGGCATGTCCATGGCGCGTCCCCGGCGTCTTCCGTCGCTTACACCATTACCTTCACCACGACCGATGAGCTCTTCCGCCTGGAGCGCAAGCGCTTGACCCATCGAGAGCGCAGGCCGCAGCAGACGACACCGCGAACCCGGCAGCGGTTTATCACCGCCGTGCGCCCAGTCGACAGCGTTGCTGTGCGTTGTGTCCAGGTGGACAGTCCCGATCACATGTACCTGGCCAGCCGTTCTATGATCCCCACGCACAACTCGACTCTGGCGCTGGATTTCGCCCGGGCGGCTGCCATCAAGCACAGCATGACGACCGTACTGTTCAGCCTGGAGATGGGGCGGAACGAGATCACCATGCGGCTGCTGTCGGCGGAGGCGCGGGTGCCGCTGTCGACGATGCGGACCGGGCAGATGAACGACGACGACTGGGCCCGGCTGGCTCGCCGGATGAGCGAGGTAGCGGACGCGCCGCTCTTCATCGACGACTCGCCGAACATGTCGATGATGGAGATCAGGGCCAAGTGCCGTCGGCTGAAGCAGCGGAACGACCTGAAGTTCGTCATCATCGACTACCTGCAGCTGATGTCCTCGCCCAAGCGGGTGGAGAACCGGCAGCAGGAAGTCTCCGAAATGTCCCGGTCGCTCAAGCTGCTGGCCAAGGAAATCGAAGTTCCCGTCGTGGCGTTGTCCCAGCTCAACCGCGGGCCCGAGCAGCGCACCGACAAGAGGCCCCTTCTGTCCGATTTGCGCGAAAGCGGTAGCATAGAGCAGGATTCGGACGTTGTGATCCTTTTGCACCGTGAAGACTTTTATGAGAAGGAATCGCCACGGGCGGGCGAGGCGGACCTGATTGTGGCCAAGCACAGGAACGGCCCGACCACCACCGTGACCGTAGCGTTCCAAGGCCATTATTCCCGTTTTGTCGACATGGCCCCTTCGTAGGCTGGGAGCTCACGGCTTTACGAGCTTGGCGTGGGGGTGGTCTGGCCGACCTCGATGAGGTGGCCGTCGGGGTCGCGGATGTATGCGCGGATCTCGCGGCCGTGGTCTTTTGGCTCGGTGAGGAACTCGGCTCCTCTGGCCGACCAGACCGTAGATGCCGTGGCGATGTCCGCGACGCGGATGTTGAGGAAGGCGCTGACCTGGTCGGGGTCGGGCGGCGTGGTGAGGGTGACCGTGGGTTTGTCGTCGGTCGGGCCGCCGCCGTCGTTGAGGATGAGCGTCGCGTTCGC
>WNGL01007335.1_pt1 | contig 12950 bp, 5 predicted proteins | sample 5400591 | NCBI WGS metagenome assembly WNGL01 (sample SAMN13153377, study PRJNA577476) | soil metagenome | isolation source: 80 cm soil or saprolite under Garry oak tree replicate 1 | place: USA:California | collected 2016-06-15
GATTTCGGGTCGACAACGGAGCTCGGCCACCTCGCGACGCTCGGAAGCGTCTTGACACCAGGCGCGGCCGGTTCCCTGCCCGGCAATCTGTTGCTGTCGGTGAAGCTCGATGCGGGCGCGGAGACGGCGCTCTTCCCGGCCACGATCATCGCCGTCCGTAACGATCGGCCGATCCCGCGGGTAGCGGACTCCCGGGCAAGCCGGTATCGCGACGCGCTCTACGTGTATTTGCCGGAAGTCCTGCTCGAACCGAACCAGGTGTTGAATCTGTACGTCGCAGATGACGGCAGCACGTTTTACGCCCACAAGGAAGCGCCCCACCTCGGTGCGGGGAATGTTGCGCCGGGGGACATCTTCGGGGCGACCCTGGACCGGACGCTCTTGGCGCGCGTTGGGTTGGCCCAATGCTTTCCACTCCGGCGGCTGCGCTACTCGCTCGAGCCTTCGAATCTGGTCGACGTGCATCGGGCGACGGGATTGCGGTTAGCCGACGAGCAGCTGTTCGTCGCACGGAGCTTCGTCATCGAGGCGCGGCTGTTTCGAGCACAGACGGAGAGCACGACGTTGGTCGGCCGGCTCGCAACCACAGCGGTGGACGGGCTAAGCCCGTTCCGCTACACGCCGGAGCCCGACGTCGACATCCGCGAAGGCGAACGCCTCCTGCTCAAGATCAGGCCTGTGACCGCGGCGGACACTCTGTTCCCGATGACAGATCTCCTCGTCACGGATCGTGGAGGCCGGGCGTTGCTCGTCGCGCTGCCGGAGATGGAGTTCACGACCTTTCCCGCCCCGGTGTGGCTCCTGTTCGATACCGAGGGCGCCTCCTATTACGCCTCGGACGACTACGGACACGACACCGCGCTGGCACGCCCCGAGCGCGATGGCGCGTTTCGGTTCGATCCGCAAGAGCCTGGCTCAGGGTTGGCACGGCGATCGCCGGGCCAGATCTTGCCCCTGCCGCAACGCGTTCCCCTGCAACAGCGCGCGCCGACGTATGCGAATCTGTGCCACTGGGATCATCCCAAGCCGCAGCCGCCGCGCCCCGGACAACTGGCTGTGGATCCCGTGCGGGGACGATTCCTCTTCGCCGCGGGCGAGGGGCCAGCACTGCCGCTGGGCGGCGATCCGGTCCGACTCAGTGTCGATTATCACGAGGGCTTCTCGTACGACGTAGGCGCCCTCACGTACGACCGATACACCAGCCTCCGGGCGCCCGACCATCCGCAGCCGACTCGCTACGTCGCGTGCACCGGGGATGCGGACCATGGCTCGGCGCCGGTTCACGCCACCGTAGTTGAAGCTGTGCAAGCCGCGCAGGACGGCGACGTCATTCAGATCGAGGACAGCGCCACGTACGAGCATACCAGCGCGCTCACCATCTCCGGCGGGGGAACCCCGCGGCTGGTGATCCAGGCGGCCAACCGGCAACGACCCTGTTTGCGATTCAGCGGCGGCGGCCTGGCCGTGACGGGCCCGATTGAGGCATTGCGGCTGAACGGGCTGCTCCTGTCCGGCGGGGAGATCGAGATCTCGAATGCGAGCGTGCTGAAGCTGCTGGAACTCGTCGCCTGCACCCTCGATCCGATGGCGAACCCCGTAGCGCTGATCGCCAGCGAGGGTAGCCTGCCGCCGACGCCGGTCGCCCAAATCAGCCTGTGCCGGTGCGTCACGGGAGGACTGCAGCTCGGTGGCGGCGTGGCCGAGGTCGTTGTCGCCGACTCGATCATCGACCGACGAGGCGGCATCGCCATCGGTGACCTCTTGGGAAACGAGGCCCATGCTCGCGCGCACCTGGAACGAACGACGGTGTGGGGTCAGGGCCTGCTGCATCAGCTCTACGGGTCAGAGTGCCTATTCGTCGATCAATTCCTGGTAGGCGACCAGCAGGACGGGTGCCTTCGCTACAGCCGCTACCAAGTTGGCTCCGAGCTCCCGCGCCGCTTTGAGTGCGTCTCGACTGACGCGGCCTTCAACTCGCGACGCCTCGGTCGGCCGTCATACGGCCAGCTCCACCTCGTCAGTCCGGCGGCGGTGCGGTCGGGGGCCGAAGACGGCGCCGAGATGGGCGCGTTCCACGGCGCGCTCGCGAGCCTGCGGGAGAAGAACCTCGGCGTGAAGGTGGACGAGTACCTGCCGGTGGGCCTCACCCCGGCGCTGATCTACGTGACGTGACGGAGCAAGGGAGCTCGGTATGAAGGGTGACTTTTCACGCGTCTCGTTCGCGGAGCGGAAGCACTATCAGGAGGTCCTGCTCCAGCAGGGCCGCGTGCAGCTCGACGCGGACTGGAACGAGGCCGAGGCCATCCGCGCGACTCGCGACCAACGCGCCCTCCAGGACGTCGTCGGCAGGTGTGGCAGTCCGAACACCGGATTCCAGATCGCCGCCCGCATGATGCTCGACTCGATGGAGTCCACGGCGCACTGGGCTGGGACCAATGCGGACGTCTGCGTCGACTACGTGGATTACCTCCGCGGCACGGCCAGCCTGCGCGTCACAGGAACGACCCAAATCGCCAAGACCCTCGCCGATCCGGTGGACTTCACCAATGCAAGCATCTCCTTCGCCGTCAAGGTGCCGTTGGCCCACCCGCAAGACGCGGACACTTTCACCTTCTTCGTCAGCGACCTCCCGAACGCCGGGGGGAACGCCGCTACCGTGGCCGTCGGTCTTCTCACGCCGCAGAAGGTCGGCCCATGGCGCGTGTACACGATCCCGTTGACACCTGCAGTGTATCAAAAAGTCGATTTGACGAGGATCCAGACCATTGGGTTCAAGGACCTCGTGGCGACGCGCATCTACCACTTCGACTCCATCCAGCGGGACTTCGCGCCTCCGTCGGTGCCCCTGAAGGACATCCTTGCGCTCGATGACCTCGAAGACTTGAGCGGCTGGAGCGTCCCTCCGAGCTCGGGCACTGGCAGCGTCAGCCTCGACGGCGCGACGCTGTTCAACGGGCATCCCACGGTGAAGATCACCGGCCCAGGCGACGGCCTGAGGAGCTTTGCGCACGCGCGGGACCTCACTTTGTACAAGCGCTTCGTGGTGGTCGCCTCGACGACGCCGACGCCGACGTTCTTCCTGCAGCCCAGCTCCGGCCCGCGGATCGTGCGCACCCCAGCCAGCGCCACCACGGCGGGGGATTGGACGACCTATCTGTTCGAGCCCGGTGCCGACCTTGCCACGATTACCGGTCTTGCCACGATCACCGGTTATGGCATCGAGAATGTCGCGGCCGGACACGCCGTGAACGTGGCGCAGGTGCTCGGCGTGCTCGATCTGTCGGGCAACTTTTTCATTCTCGGGGGAGATGATGACTACCCCGGACGGCTTTACGTGGATGGGATCGCTTGTCAGAAGGAGGCCACGGAAACGTACTACAGCCAGCGCGACTACCCGGAGGCGCTGGCGCTCGGGCTGACGGCGCCGGCAGACGACGGCCGCGTGGATCTCGTCTACGTGGATGTCTGCCAGCGCCACGTGACGTACATCGAAGACCCCCAGCTGCGAGAGGTCGCGCTCGCTGGCCCGGACACGTGCACGAGAAACCAGACCGTCGCCCAGGTCAAGGTTCTCCGGGGCGTCTCTGATGAGACGACGAATCGGCTAAACTGCGCTGCCATCCCGTCCGCCCTTGCGACTACGTACGCCCAGTTAGCCGGTCGCGGTGTCGGAACCATGTCCACGCTCGTCTCTCCGCCCACTCAACCGACGAGCTTGTGTGAGATCGCGCCTGACGCCGACTACCTGGGACTCGACAACCGACTGTACCGGGTCGAAATCCACGATCCGGGGGTCGTCGACACCGCCACGTTCAAGTGGTCGAAGGACAACGGCGCGATTGCTGTGGCCGTGGTGGAGGATGTGCCGGCCGCCCAGGCCACGCAAGTACTCAAGGTCGAACGCCTCGGTCGCGATCGCGCCACAACGATTGCGAAGGGCGACCTGGTAGAGATCGCTGACGACCTCACAGATCTCTCAGACTCAAGCTACGACACCGACGGCGTGCCGCGACGACGGGTTGGTGAGCTCCGCAAAGTCACCGACGTTGATCCGGACGCGAACGCTATCACGCTTGACGGGCCGCTGAGCAACGGGTACACCGTCGCCCGCCACGCCAAGGTGCGCCGCTGGGACGGGCGCGGCAACACCGCGACGTTCGTCGACACGCAGACGACTCCGCAGCTGGACTTCGGCGACGGCGTGCGGATCAGCTTCGACGCCTCAACGCCTGCGGCGCAGATGCTGAGCGGAGACTACTGGCAGTTTACGGCACGAGGGATCACAGGCCAGGTCGAACAGCTGGACCACGCGCCTCCCGTTGGTGTCGTTCATCACTACTGCCCCTTGGCGCTGATTCGGTGGAAGCTGGTCGCCGGACGCTTCGAGATCGTGGACATCGCCGACTGTCGTCCACACCTGCCCGCACTCACCGAGCTCGAAGGCACCGACGTCGGCTACGACGATGGCTGCTGCGGGCTTACGCAGGATGCGAACACTTTGGCCGCCTGGCACGCCGACGTGCTCGACGGCACGGTGAGCAATGTCCAGCAGGCGATCGACATGTTGTGTGCCCGCGAGCACGAGTACCTCACCTTGCGCTACGTAAGCGGGGATGGGCAGGAGGGGCTGCCCCAGGAACAACTCCCTGCCGCCCTCGTCGTTGCCGTCGAGAACGTGCTCGGTGAGCCGCAGGAAGGCGTTCACGTCGACTTTGCCGTCACGGCCGGCGGCGGCACCGTTTCCGCAGCACCCGACACTGACGCCAACGGCGAAACCCGTGTCACGTGGACGCTCGGCCTCACGACGGGCCTGAACCTGGTTCGGGCAAGCCTCACCACGCCGCAGGCCGGCACGCCCGAGGTCATCTTCAATGCGCGCGTGCTGTGCGCGGACAAGATCTGCTACGACGACACCACATGCGACCTGACCGCGGACTACCGGCGCCTCGGCCACGCCGGCACGGTAGACACGGTTCAGGAAGCGGTCGATACCCTGTGCGAGCGCGAGCAGAAGTTCCTGACGCTCCGGTATGTGAGCGGCGACGGGCAGGAGGGGCTGCCTCAGGAACGACTTCCTGCCGACCTCGTCGTTGCAGTCGAGAACATCCTGGGCGAACCCGGACCTAGCGTCCACGTCGACTTCGCCGTCACCGCCGGAGGCGGCACCGTCTCGGCCGCGCCCGACACTGACGCCAACGGCGAAACCCGTGTCACGTGGACGCTCGGTGCCACGGGTGGCCTGAACCTGGTTCGGGCGAGCCTCGCCGATCGCGTACAGCCCGGCACGCCGGAGGTGATTTTCAATGCGCGCGTGCTGTGCGCGGACAAGATCTGTTACAACGACGCCACGTGCGGCCTGACCACGGACTACCAGCGCCTCGGCCACGCCGGCGCGGTCGACACGGTTCAGGAAGCGGTCGATACCCTGTGCGAGCGCGAGCAAACCTTCCTGACGCTCCGCTATGTCAGCGGCGACGGGCAGGAGGGGACACCGCGACAGCCGTTGGCAGCGCAACTCATCGTTGCGGTCGAGAACATCCTGGGCGAACCTAAAAGCGGCGTCCGCGTCGACTTCGCCGTCACCGCCGGAGGCGGCACCGTCTCGGCCGCGCCCGACACTGACGGCAACGGCGAAACCCGCGTCACGTGGACGCTCGGCCCTGACGCGGGCCTGAACCTGGTCAAGGCGTCCCTGCACGCGCTCCAGCCCCAGGCCAATCCGGAGCTCATCTTCAATGCTCGCGGGGTCGTGGCGGGGGGACAGGGCTGCTGCTGTACGATCACGGTCGGCGACGGTAAGGAAAGTCATGGGCAGTTCGACGGCTACAACGGCCTGGTCCAGGCCATCAGGCTGGCGCTCGAGAAGGGCGGCGCGACCGTCTGTCTGTTGCGGGGGACGTTTAACTTCGAGAAGACCATCGTCGTTCCCAAAGCTCAGGGTCTTGTCATTTCTGGAAATCGGCTTGAGACGCAGCTTAGATGTAAGGGACAGATGGCATTCCTTTTTCAGGGCTGTACAGGGATCGAACTCCACGACCTGCAGGTGCTCGTGACTGACGCCGCCGCCACGCGTCCCCTCGACGGACTTGTGGTGTTCCAGGAGTGCGTGGCGGTCCTCGTCGAGGGTTGCACTATTCACGTGGAGAACGCTGGGCCGGCAAGTGCGACAATCGGATGCGTCGTGATCGAGAACGGTAAGCAGGCACCGCCGGGATCCACCGCTCCGGCAGGCGCCATGGTCAGGAACAGTCATCTTCTCGGAGGCGGATCCGGCCCGGTGGGAGGGGTGATCGTGCGGCAGACGTCTTCCGCCCAGGTGGTCGGCAACCTGATCGAGCTGACGATGGCGGGCGGCCGCAACGGCGTCGCGCTGGAGGAGAATTCCGCCGACTGTGTCGTCCTTGAGAACACGATTGTCGGCACGGCCCCCGGACTGAGTGGAGAACCCGGATCGCTAGGTGGGATTCACGTAGGCTCGGGGTGCGACCGGGCCGTCGTCCGCGAGAACCAGATCATCGGCGGATCGGGTCCCGGCGTCGGTCTGGGAAGCGTGGCCGCGAATAGGGGCTCGCTCGGGGGAGTGTCAGGAGTCTCGATCGATCGCAACGAGATTCGGGAGATGGCGTCGAACGGCGTGGGGGTGCTGTCATTCGAGCGCCCGGACCTCACCGCGCCCGCCCCGATCACTGACGAGCTGACGGTGAGCGGCAACAAGATCGAGGGCTGCGCCTTCGCTGCGGCACAACCGATCGTCGTGTCAACGGGAGGGCTCGCAGCCGCGCAGCAAGTGAAGCTCGCCGGCGGAGTCGCGCTGTGGATGGGGGAGCAGATACGGCTGCTCGACAACGACATTCACGACAATGGTCGGCGCCTTGAAGCGAGAGCGCCGAATCCGGTTGCCGGTGTCGTTTTGTACAACCCGGGTTCTCGCTTGACCATCTCCCGCAACCGTATCCTGGATAACGTTGGAACCGCGGGCCCCCTCAGTGGGGGCATCGTGGTCGCGCAGTCGATGGCGGTCGAGCCCACCCAGCCCGTGTGTATCATCGCCCACAACGAGGTGGCGGCGCTGGCCGGGCCGGCCCTGAGCGTCGCCGCCACCGCAGCCGGCGCGGCGATTACCATGGCCAACAACGTGTTGCGTTGCGCTGAACATCACGACGCGGCGATCAGCGTTAAGGCCGCGGAAGCCGTCGTGCAGTTCAACCAAAACGAGGTTGAGAGTCTCACTGATCTCTCCCTCCCGGCGCCCGCGGCGATCCTGATCGACGGCGTGCACATCACGTTCAGCGGGAATCACTGCGTCTGGCGGACGCCCGTGCCCGGGCGAACGCACGTTTTCCTTCATACCCCCCGGAGCACTACCGCCATCGGGAACCACTGCCTCGAACCCCAGCCCGGGCACCTGACCTCGCTGGAGCTCCAGGGACCGGCAACTGGCATTGTAGTGGTGGGAAACATCACCACCAGCCTGTTGAGCTCACCGGCGCCCGCCACGACCGTGGCGAATATCACGGGGGTCACGCTGTGACCGCGAAGAAAAAGCTCAGAGCCTCGGGAGCGCCGGGCCGAGCACGAACTTCGCCGCCCGTTGGAGAGCAAGTTTCCCCTGGGGTCACGCCCTGAACGCTCGGGGAGAGGGGTGTCGGCACACGACGAACGATCCCGCCAGCCGGGTCGGGCAGCAGAGAAAGCTCTGAGAGACAATGCTGCACGCCGCGCCACTCCATTCGAGACCTGCCGAGCGGGCCCGCCCGGCCCGCCTTGCCGCCAGGGTGGGTTCACCGCCGCCTCCCACGTTGGCGCGGCTGCAGCGCTCCGTTGGCAACGCTGCGGTTGACCGCCTCGCGAACGGCAGGCTCGCTCCACCCATCGTCCTCGCTCCACCCATCGTCCATGAAGTGCTCCGCTCGCCGGGCCGGCCGCTCGACGCGTCGACGCGGGCGTTCATGGAGCCGCGTTTCGGAGCCGACTTCACGGAGGTGCGCATCCACACGGACGGGCAGGCGGCCGAGTCCGCGCGCGCCGCAGGTGCCCTCGCGTACACGGTCGGTTCACACATTGTGTTCGGGCACGGCCAGTACCAAGCTGGAAGCATGGCTGGCCGCCAGTTGCTCGCCCACGAGTTGACGCACGTCGCGCAGCAGGCGCACGGCTTTTGCGCACTGACGGTCCAACGGTTCACCACGCGCGAACACACCGATATCGGAAACGCTGCATACGCCCTGGTGCAGGGCGAGTTCCGGGGCGCGGACCTCCGCAACACGCCGTTGTGGAGCCTGCTCCGGGAGGGCTCTCGCTTCCGCCAAGGCGAGCGCGTGCGCACGTATGGAGACGTCGTGGCCGATCCCGATTTTTTCGAGGGCTTCGAGGACATGGTGCGTGCAAGCGGTGAGCGTCCGACCGGACTGTGGGAAGACATAGACGTCGGTCGCCTAGCCTTGCGCAACTTGGAGCATTTTTCCCCACACGGCATCCACCGGTGGCTCCCGGCACACGATGGTGCCGTCACGCAAATGCGATCCGCGCACGACCAGCTGGCTGCGGCGCAGCAGTCGCTTCGGAGCATCGACCCGCTCCTCGAGGGCGCGCGCCGCGCCATCCTGGCTGGGGACGATGCGACCGCAAGACGGCTCCTGTCGCGGTACGAAGCCGAATTCGCCCGGGTCAAGCCGCGCATCGAGCGAACGATCCCGAGCGCGAGAGCATTCGCCGCGGAAGCGCTGCAGCGCAATGCCTTCGCGGACCACTACCTCACAGACGCGTTCGCCGCCGGACACATCGTCACGCCGCGTGAGGAGATCATCCGGGAAGCCCGCGCCGACATCCGCCAGCCGCCGCCGAGCCGTGCGGACATCATCCGCGGAGCGCTCGTCGGGCCGACCTGGGAGGAGTTCTGGGAGCTCCGGGCGCAAGCACGCTCTCTCGCGTGGCACGACTTGGATAACTACTTCGGGGTCGAGGTGCATGTGAAAGCCCCGGGCTTCGGGCCATGGCAGGCGTGCGGTGATCGCTGCAGCGACCGCACGGACCGTGGACACTGGGACGCCACCCGCGCCAGCGCGATTCGGGCGGAGGCGGAGTCGATCAAGCACCTCTGGATCGCCGGTCTTCGGGGCGAACGCCCCGATTACCGTACCGTGCTCGACCTGGTCCCGCGACCCACTTGGCACAATTACCCCCTGTGGGATTCCCCCCAATGGGAACGTCAGCTCCGCTACATCCGTGGAGAGCACGTTTCGCCCCCGGCTCCCGGTGAGCGGCTGCCGGATGTGGTGGCGGTGAATCTGTTTCCCATCGAGCTCTGCGGTCCGAACCTCGAGCCGGGGTGCTGGCGTCCTTACCTGCTCACCGACCGAGATTGGATCCGCCAGAAATCCTTCGACCGTTGGGTGCGCCCCTGGATCGACCGGGTGAAGGCAACGGCCGACCAGCGCTACCGTTGGTGAGCGTGGCTCACCCGCCTCTAGGGGCGTTTGTGTTGTTAAAGGCACGATCCGTGACACGTGAGGGGAATTCCGTGGTCACCGGTCAGCAGATCCTCGACTTTGCCGCCAGCACGTCGGCGACAAGACGATCACGCGTCCCGCAGTAGTGTACCACCCCACATCCCCCTCATGAGCGGCGACATCCGGGCAGCGCTCGACGCGAAGCGGAGCCACGGGCCCATGAAATCCGAACGCGTGTTAGCAGCAGCAGCCGGCGGGCGGGGCGACGGGCTACATCTGGAGGTCCACTCCAAGTAAACCCTTCGGTTCATCTCCAAGGGGCGTGACTCCACCCCCTCGCTTCGCCGCAGTGCTCGAACTCGGCCTCGCCTCGGCTCATCCGTTCCGCAGCACCCCCGAGCCCGATCTACATCCCTTGTTGAGCCACATTTGAGTCCCACAGCCCATTCCGCTCCCTCTGCCGCGTTTCCAGCTTGGCACTCTGTAGGGGCGATCCGGGCCCAGCGTCCCGACCTGCTGATGATCGGACTACGCGATACGCAGTTCGCCGACGACGGGAAGCAGTTGTTGCGCGAGCACGCCGGCCTGAAGGCGATGGCGGTGGCATCCGCGCTCTGCATCCACCCCGCCGCGTTCAACGCCGCTAACCCGATGCCTCCGCGAGGTTCCTATGGACGATCTCACACTCGACCACGACTACCGCAAAGGCGACACCGGCCCCAAAGTGCGCCTGATCCAGGAATGGCTCTGCCTCGACGGCCTCCAGCTGACGATCGATGGCGATTTCGGCCCCGCGACTGACTTCGCCGTCCGGCAGTTCCAGGCCAAGGCCGCCTTGGCCCAGGACGGCGTCGTCGGCCCGCTGACCTTCGCGCGGTTGGTACAACCGCTGACCGAAGCCCTGAAGCCCATCGCGGTGGCGAACCAGACCCTGGGCGAGATGGTCGTCCTCTACGCGCATCAGCACCTGCGACAGCGCCCCCGCGAGGTCGGCGGCCAAAACCGCGGACCCTGGGTGCGCCTCTACATGAACGGACAGGAGGGCGCCGAGTGGCCCTGGTGTGCCGGCTTCGCCTCATTCCTCATCACCCAGGCCTGCCAGGCGCTCAATGCCGCGCCCCCCATCGCACCATCGGTCTCGTGCGACACGCTCGCCGCCAGTGCGAAGGCCGCTGGGCGCTTCCTTGGCGAGACCGAGGCGACCGATCACGCGCGTATCACGCCGGGCTCGCTCTTTCTAAACCGGCGGACCGCCACCGACTGGGTCCACACCGGCGTCGTGCTGCAAGCGGGGGCGGACGTGTTCCAGACGATAGAAGGGAACACCAACGACGACGGCAGCCGCGAAGGGTACGAGGTCTGTCAGCGCGTCCGCGGCTACGCGAGCAAGGACTTCATCGTGTGGTGACTCCCGCGCTCACTTCGGCTTCTGGTACCGCTTCTGGTTGAAGTCGAACGACAGGCCCAGCTGCGCCACCAGGCTGCCCGCCGTCATCGTATCGAAGCCCTTGCCGAACGTCAGATCCACCCACATTCCCTTGTGCATCTGATACGAGAACACTCCGACCACGCGGTATTGGTGCGGCGGTGCGCCCGATCCCAGGAAATACCGATCCACGTACTCCGTGGAGAGCGCGTAGCGCCGGCTCGTGTTGATCAAGCGCACGCCAAAGTCGAACTTGTTGAACGCACCCGTGGTGTCCACCGCGAGATAGCGGCCCAGGGCGACGATGCTCCAGGCGGGGGATTCGTAGCTCGCCGTCAGCCACGCGCCCCAGCCCTGGAACTTCGCGCTGTCGAACACCGAGCTGGGGGCGTTCCAGACCCCGCCGCCGGCGAGTTCCAGCAAGAAGCCGCTCCGCTGGACGGTGAAGTCCTGGTACGCGCCCGCGATGCTGTCCAGAGCGGATTGAACAAGTGGGGCCTGAAGGGCGTGGTCGTGCACGATCGCCATCCGTTCCTCGTGGCGGCGGCGCGCTGCCTCGATCTTCGCGGAGTCGCCGTGTGCGTCCGCCATTTCTTGCACCAAGTCGGCGTTAATAGCCTTCGTTTGATCGTTGATGATTGCAGCCGCGATCTTGGTCGGATTGCCGAGCGCCTGCTCGAGCTCGAGCAGCTTCGCCCGTGTTTCGGGACCGATGCGCCCCGACGCGAGGGCGGCTCGCAGGCTGACGGCGATCCCTGTGAGAGGGCTGCCGGAGCTGGCCCGCTGGGCGGTCGCCACAGAAAGCGTCGCCGTACGCGCGATGGACGCAAGGATCCCCCGCGTCGAATCCTGCTTCCACGTGAGCGTCGGGTGGTGGAACAACCAGAACGGGCTGACCTCGAGCGCGAAGTCGCGCGGCAGGCTCGTCAGCTGATCGGTCCTGTTCAAGACCGTGAGCGCGAGCTGGGAAGGAGTATTGGGCCGCTCGACCGACGTCGGTTCCACGCCGAGCAGCACAAAGGCCGGCGACGCGGGTGTGCGGAGCGCGTTGAAGGCGGGCAGGGAATCCACCTGCGCGGGCAACGCCGCCGGGACGGCCAGGGCGGCGACAATCACCAGCCGCGAGCGTGTGCGCATGGGCAGCCTCCCGTCATGTGAGGACGAAGGTCACGAGGTAGCTCGCATAGCCGCCGTTCTCGTTCACGTCGGCCTGAAATGGATATGGCACTGGTGCCGTGCCGCCCTCCAACAGGTATCTGACGGACGTGTGGTTGGTGAGGGCGTTGACGTCCTTCACGGTCGTGAGGCACACGAGCAGCTTGTTGCGCAAGTTGTCACCGGGTTTCCCAAAGGGCTTGTGTGTGATGTCAGGGTCGGGATCACCCACCGCTCCGTCCCAGGTGATGACGGTCGTGCCCGCCTGGTCGTCACCGACGGTCACGGTCAAGAAGACCGGGCTGCCCGCGCCGACAGGGTAAATCCGGGTTGCCGTCACCTTCACTTCGTCTGCCATGGTCTTCCTCCTTTGTGCGCAGTGCCGTTACGGCGCTAGGTCCCGGGTGGCTTGGGCGCAGCGGGTGGAGCCGGCGCGGCTGGTGCGGCAGGAGCCGCTGGCGTCGGCGCTGCGGTCGCTGGCGAGGTTGGCGCCGCGGGCGCAGCAGGTGCGGGTGGGGCCGGCGGGGGCGGGGTGGAAGTGGCCGGTGGAGGCGGCGGACCCGCTGCGGGAACTGGTGGCGCCGGCATGGCTGCGGGCGGGGGTGTCAGCGGCGCTGCCGGCGGACTCACGGAAGTCCCTGGGGCTGCGGGGGGTGCGGTCGCGCCCCCTCCGGCCGACGGCGCCGCTTGAGTCAGGAGCCGGGCTTTCAAGCCGAACACCGTTCCCAAGAGGTCATTCCAGAACGGGGCGCCGAGGCTGACGAGCAGAACCGAGATCAGAATCCCTCCCCACCACCCGAGGCTGCCCCAAGCGCGCGGTGCCGGCGAACCCAACGTGAAACCTCCCGTCTGCAGTCGGCGGAGGATCGCGACCACGCTGTCACGATCGGCCCCCGCTTCTCTCCGCAGGCGAGCCACCG
>WNGL01001042.1_pt2 | contig 12949 bp, 9 predicted proteins | sample 5400591 | NCBI WGS metagenome assembly WNGL01 (sample SAMN13153377, study PRJNA577476) | soil metagenome | isolation source: 80 cm soil or saprolite under Garry oak tree replicate 1 | place: USA:California | collected 2016-06-15
GACGTTCGCGGCGACGCGCAAGGGATCCTCTCTAAAGATGCCTCCTATCTGGCGAGCCACCCGAACGTCAAGGTCGTCATCGGCGGCTACTGCGATGAGCGCGGATCTAACGAATACAACCTGGCGCTCGGACAGAATCGGGCCGACGCCGCTAAGAGCGCGCTGATTACCGCCGGCGTCGCAGCAGGCCGCATCCGCGTCGTCAGTTATGGCAAGGAAAAGCCATTCTGCTCCGAGTCGACTGAGGCGTGCTGGCAACAGAACCGTCGTGGCGGATTTACGCTGGACCAATAGGCTGCAAATCAACGGCGCCGGTGCAGAGCCGGTGCCGTTGCCGAGCCAGGCATTTCCTCGCTCGTCCAAACGATCAGACGGCTCGGAATCGGCAGAGATACTTTTAATACAACAATTGTGGCGCCTGACATCTCCAGCGGACGCCTACTCTCAGTCCATCAGGTGATTCATGCAAACAGCACCCACACTTCGCAATCGCTTCGTAGCAGCGGCAATCCTCGCCGCGGTTGTCAGCCTCGCGCCGCTGCGCGCACATGCAGCATCGAAGGAAATCATCGAGTTGCAAACCCAGGTGCAGCAGTTGCTCGACATGGTGCAGCGAATGCAGTCTACGCTCGATACGCGCTTTGGCGTCCTGCAGCACCTCGTTGAACAGACCGCGGACAATGCGAATCAGATGACCGCAACTGTGAATTCGCTGCAGCAGAAGATCAACGCGCAAAATGAAGCGATCAGCGGTAAAGTCGATACCGCATCAGGCCAGGTCCAATCGCTCAACGACTCGGTCGACGAGCTGAAGTCGCGCATCGCCAAGCTCGACAAATCCATTCAGGATCTCCAGGGCCAATTGCAAAACATCCAGAACGCTGCACCCGCAGCCGCGCCGGGCGGCAGTGCCGTACCACCGCCAGATGCCGGTGGCGCTCCCCAGCCGAATGCCGCCGGACCCGCTCCAGCCGCAGGAAATCCAGGGACCGCAGCAAGTCCGGGGCCGCCGTTGAAGGAAACCTTTCAGGCCGGACTCCGAGACTACAACGCAGCCAAATACTCCGTAGCCAGCGGCGAGTTCCAGGACGTCGTCCACTTCTATCCCATGGACGACCTTTCCGGCAGTGCGCAGTTCTATCTCGGCGAGATCGCCTATCGCCAGCAGAATTACACCGATGCTGTGAAATCCTACAATGCCGTGCTCGAAGGGTTCAGTGGTAACTCCAAGGCTCCCGCGGCGCAACTGCACAAGGGCCTCGCACTCATTCAGCTAAACAAAAAGGACGCAGGCATTCACGAACTCCGCCTCCTCATCCAGCGCCATCCGCAGACGCCCGAGGCCGCCCAGGCCAGATCCAAGCTGAACGCGCTAGGCACCCGCATCACACCGCGCTGACAGCAAAACATGTAACGGAAAAAGCCCCGCGATGACGCGAGGCTTTTCAATTTTGTGCTCTACTTCTTCAATGCGTACTACTGCAGGTTCGCCATCAGTGCGTCCAGCGCCGATTTCGGCGGCCGGGTGATTGACTCTGGCAGCGTAGACAACGGCTCATCGACCATATTCAGCAGGTCGGTGAAAGTCGGCTTCTGTGTGTTGATGTAAAAGACGCCGGTGAGGACTTCGTTCTTCTCCTCCGCCTCCATCAATGTGCGAACTGCGTTGGCCTTGTCGGTCGGGTCGTAGTCCTCGTGTAGTTTGCGCAGGCGAAGACTCGAACCATCATGCATCTCGACGTCATAAACCTGCCCGGAGTCATAATCGACTGCGATGTCTTCAAAGCTCGCCACGAAACCGATCTCGTTGATGGGCTCGTCATTCTCCTGCATGAACTTGTAGCTCTTGGTAGAGCCTTCATGGTCGTTGAATGTCACGCATGGACTGATGACGTCAAGCATCACCGTGCCCTTGTGAGAAATCGCTGCCTTCAGCATCGCAAGCAGTTGCTTCTTGTCGCCGGAGAACGAGCGGCCTACGAACGTAGCGCCCAACTGGATGGCCAAGGCGCAGGTATCGATTGCCGGCAGATCGTTGATGACGCCCGTCTTTAATTTTGACCCGATATCCGCCGTCGCTGAAAACTGCCCCTTGGTCAACCCGTACACGCCGTTGTCTTCGATGATGTAGATCATCGGCAGATTGCGGCGCATCAGGTGAACAAACTGGCCAACGCCGATCGACGCCGTGTCACCATCGCCTGAGACACCAAGCATCATCAACTGATGATTCGCCAGGTGAGCGCCCGTCGAGACTGAGGGCATGCGTCCGTGCACGCTGTTAAAGCTGTGCGAGCGGCTCATGAAGTAGGCAGGGCTCTTTGACGAGCAGCCGATGCCGCTCATCTTCATCAGCCGTTCAGGCTCCACGCCCATCTCGAACATAGCGTCGATGATGCGCTCTGAGATTGCATTGTGGCCGCAGCCGGCGCAGAGAGTCGACTTGCCGCCGCGATATTCAATGACTGGCAGCCCAATGTGATTGACCTTGGGGCCTGGCGTTTGAGTTGGAGTTGCGGTCGCCATTTACAGGCCCTCCTTGGTTACAAACTCTTCAGTGATGGTGCGCGCATCCATCGGCAGCCCGTTGTAGTGCAGAATGCTGCGAAGTTTGACCACCTGATCCGCGGGCAAGTCGAGCTTGAGCAGGCTGGCAAGTTGCGCGTCACGATCCTGCTCCACGACGTACACGCGTTCGTGTGAAGCGACGAAATCGTGAATCTCGTGTGCAAATGGATAGGCCCGGATGCGCATATAGTCCACGTCAAGTCCGTTTTCTTTCTTGATTTGATCGAGGCTCTCACGCAGCGCGAAGTCTGTGGTCCCGTATGCCAGGAAGCCTACTCGCGACGTCCCATCTTTCGTTGCCACCGGAGGGGGAACAAGCTTGCGTGCATTCTCGAACTTGCGCGACAGCCGCTCCATCACCGCAATGTATTCGTCGGGCTTTTCCGTGTAGCCGGCCGCGTCGTTGTGGCCCGAGCCGCGCGTGAAGTAGGCTGCTTTCGGATGCTGGGTTCCCGGCAGCGTGCGATAGCCGACGGCGTCGCCGTCGACGTCGCGATAGCGCGCAAATCCGCCAAGGCGATCGAGATCTTCTTTCGTGAGCACCTTGCCGCGATCCAGAGGTTTGTCGGGATAAGCAAATGGATCCGACATCCAGTTGTTCATGCCAAGGTCAAGATCGGTGAGCACAAAAACTGGAGTCTGCAACCGCTCGGCCAGGTCGAACGCACTGTATCCGAACTCAAAACACTCCTTCACAGTTCCCGGCAGCAGCACCACGTGCTTAGTGTCGCCGTGTGACAGAAAGGCCGTCGACAGCAAGTCCGCCTGCGATGTTCGCGTAGGCATGCCCGTTGAAGGTCCCGTTCGCTGCACATCGAAAATCACACCGGGAATCTCCGCAAAATATCCCAGCCCAGCGAATTCTGCCATCAGCGAAATTCCCGGTCCCGAGGTCGAGGTCATTGATCGTGCACCGCCCCAGCCTGCGCCCAGCACCATGCCTATCGCCGCCAGCTCGTCTTCTGCCTGCACTACGGCAAAGGTCGCTTTGCCTTCGGGGGTGACGCGGAACTTCTTCAACAGGTCCGTCGTCGCTTCAATCAGCGAAGTAGACGGCGTAATCGGATACCAGGCCACGACCGTGACGCCCGCAAACACAGCTCCCATGCCGCAAGCCGCGTTGCCATCGATGATGATCTTGCCGGCGGTCTGGTTCATCCGCTCGATGATGTAGGGGTCCTGCTTGGGCAGCTTTTCCTGCGCGTAATCGAAGCCCGCCTTGACGGCGCCGAAGTTAAGGTCAAACACCTTCTGCTTCTTCGCAAACTGCTTGCGCAGGCCGGCCTCGACAACAGTAAGGTCGATTGAAAGCAACTGGGCCAGTACACCGACGTAGACCATGTTCTTGACCAGCTTGCGGAGCTTGGCCTCGGTGCAGACCGCTGCGGTGATCTTGTCAAACGGCACCGGATAGCAGAAAACGTCGTCGCGATACTGTTTGAGATTCTGGCTCTCTTCGTAAATGGCCGCGCCGCCGCTGTCCAATTCCAACATGTCCTGCTTGGCGGTTTCGGGATTCAGCGCCACCAGGATCTGCGATCCACGTTTGCGGGCCACGTAGCCATCTTTGCTGGCGCGGATGGTGTACCAGGTAGGAAGTCCGGCGATGTTCGAGGGAAAGAGGTTCTTCCCGCTGACGGGGACACCCATTCCAAAGATGCTCTTCAGCAAAACGCTATTGGCGGATTGCGAACCGGACCCGTTCACCGTCGCTACAATAATGCTGAAATCGTTAGTCACACGCTTGTGCGAACTTAAAGCGCCCTGCTCTTGACCCAGGGCCAGGTCTCCAGTCGCCATTTGGCGGGATTCCCTTCAGGTAAATTCTTGAAAGAGTCGTACTTTCGCTCTGTTGTGATTATAGTCACCATCGAGTAACGCCGTCCCGCTTCCCGACGACTCCAAAACGCTCTTAAGTACCATAGGCAGCAACTCGCGCGCAGATATTCGATGCGGCCACTAGATGTTTCGATAGCATGCGCAATTCACAAACGGGCCGCTCCGTCAGAACTCTCCCATGACGCCAGGTAACCTTATATTTATCAACGTGCGACCGCTACTTGCACCGAATCCTTGTACCAGCGCCGCAAGAGCGTCATGGAGATGACGATCAGGGCCAGGGTGATGCCAATCCACATGCCGTAGATTCCCCACTTGAGTACAAAACATAACGTGAAACCCAGCGGCAGGCCCATTGCCCAATAGCCTACGAGGTTCGCAATCATTGGAACGCGCGTTTCCCCCAATCCTCGCAGCGCACCCGTGCAGACGGTCTGGATTCCGTCGAAAATCTGAAAGGCCGCCGCAATCCAAAGCAGGCTTGGTCCCACAATCAGCACCCGTGGATCCCGCGTATAGAGCTCGATCAGCGGCTTGGGCGCAACCAAAAAGACCACCGCCGCCATCAACATGAAGCTCGTGCCCAGAGCCAAAGCAAGCCACCCCGCACGCCGTGCGCGTTCAGGGTCGCCCGCCCCCACCGCGTGGCCCACGCTCACCGCCGCGGCTGCAGACATGCCGAGCGGCACCATATAGGAAATGCTCGCGTAATTGAGCGCAATGGCATGGGTGGCCAGGGCGACCGGAGTAAGGTAGCCCGCCGCAAACGTGCTCAGATTCCAGGCGCCGACTTCGAGCACAATTTGCCCGGCAGCAGGCGCCCCAATTTGCACGAGTTTGCGCAGCCTATCGAATTGCGGCCCTGCCCAGTGTTGGAAAAGCGGATGCCCCCGCTTGCGCTCGTAGCGCCACGCAAAACCCAGCAGCGCCGCTGCCATGGCCACGCGCGAAACGCACGTTGAGATGGCGGAGCCGTTCACCCCCAGTGCCGGCATTCCGAACTTGCCGTAGATGAGCACCCAGTTGCCGAACCAGTTCAGGAGATTGGCCAGCACGTAGGTCACGGTAATCACGCGCACCTGGCCCACGCCCTGCAAATAGCGCCGCGTGCCTCCGTAAAGCAGCAGAGGCAGCGTGCCCCAATTCAGAATGCGCAGATAGCCGCCCGATAAAACCGCCACCTCCGGAATCACCCCGAAGCGCATGAAACCGTAACTCGCCGCGGCAATGAGTACCATCAGCGGAGGAGTGACGATGCACGCGAGATAAACGCCCTGAGCCAGCCAGCGATGGCAGTCGTCGTGATCCTTGCGGCCATACGCTTGCGATACGAGTGTGTCGAGTCCGAGTAGGAGCCCGATCCCGAACAGCGATGGCGTGTAATAGACGGCGTTGCCCAGCGCGACCGCGCCGATGGCGACAGCGCCGAGCTTGCCCACCATGATGTTGTCGACGACGCCCTGAGCCATCCAGCCAAGCTCGCTCAGCACAACCGGCACCGCGAGCGTAATCATCGCGATCAGTTCCGCTCTCCACTTGGCTTGCGCGTAACCCATCTTTCTAATCTAACCGCAAGCCAGAGGAGAGTCGGCGTTCCTTCACAACAAGCTCTTTCAAATGCGTCGCTTCTTGCTTTGGTTGCGGGGTGTCTCTCGACCCTGCGGTTGGCTCATGTCGGCCAGCAGGTCCGCGACGCCGAACTGATCTCTCATGACTCCGTGTGCGCTGTGCCTTGCGCTCTGCGTTGCAATATGAATCCACTCGTGCAGAATCACGTGGGTCATTGCCTCTGCCATGACATCGTTCCGAACGCTACGGTTCATACCCAGGGCCATCGGTCCCAGCATGTCCACAAGCCGTGAGCAGTCCACATTGATAAACGGCTCAATGCCCGCCTTTCCGCGCGGCACCCAACCCAGCGCCCCGAGAACTACATGCCTCGGTCGCGGTATCAACGTGCAATCGCCACGCAGAAAGACCGAGATGACTGTCGTCACCTGCAAGCCCGGCTTCACTTGGTCTCCGCGCAACAGGTCGACCTCTCCAGCGAGCGAAGGCGTCGTGGCGGCAAAGCTTGCATGATCTCTGCGCAATGCGGCAAACAACGCCACCCACTGTTCGTCCTGCATGCGCTTGTCAGCGAAAATGACCATGGTTGTGTGCGGCGCCACTGACCTTGGGGATTCCTGGGCGTGCGCAAAGGTGCTGAAGCAAGACACACTCCATAGCGCCAGCAAAATCATTCGTGCAGCGCGTACGAAGTGGCGATTAACCAATAGAAGCGATAGGAGCTTTGGGGAAGCAGTCATCGTGTTCACCTGTAGCATCGTCGCCGCCAAGCGATCGGGCGGGCTATCCGTTTCTTGCTCAGAATTCACATTTCCGTCAGCGATACGAGTTCGATACGAGACTTTTCATCCGGCTGGTGCTGCTTCTGGAAACTCACAGGCCGGCGGGGAAGCTCGACTCTCATTTTCAGAGTTTGAATTTAACTAGCACATCTGTCCAATAGATTGATATGATGTTTTCCATCTGAATTGGAGATACTTCATGGAAGTCCGCCAGCTGCAAATATTTCGCACTCTCGCCGAGGAATTGAATTTCACGCGCACCGCCGAAAAAGTTCACACCGTGCAGTCCAACGTGACCGCGCAGATCAAAGCTCTCGAGGATGAACTTGGCGTGCCGCTCTTTGACCGGCTTGGCCGTCGCGTAACTCTCACCGACGCGGGTCGCCGCTTTCAGCCCTTCGCCGAACAGGCCCTGATGGCGATGGAGCAGGGCGAGCGCGCGATTCGCAATGGTTCGGAACCGAGCGGACCCCTTCGCATCAGCGCGCCTGAGAGTCAGCTCACCTATCGCCTCCCTCAGGTGTTGCGCATGTTTCGCCGCCGGTTTCCGCACGTCGAAGTCGCATTCAAGCCGCATTCCGATTCGACGTTCGCATTCGAGCTCGAGTCCGGCAAGCTGGATCTTGTCATCGACATGCGCGATTCACCATCCAATCCGTCGCACAAATCGATGCGCTTGCATACGGAGAGAATTTCCCTTTTCGGCGACGCCGGCCATCCACTGACAAAGCGCCGCACGGTAAAGCCTGCCGACCTTGCAGGTCAGACGCTATTGCTCACCGAAGCGGGATGCGGTTATCGCGACAAGCTCGACAGAGCGCTCGCGCTGCAGAACATTCGCCCCGGCAATATCACGGAATTCTCCAGCGTCGAAGCCATGAAACAATGCGTTTGCGTGGGCATGGGCCTGGCGCTGCTGCCGGCGATCGTTGTCGCCCGCGAGCTGCGCCAGAATCTGTTCAAGGCGTTGCATTGGGCCGGCCCATCTCTAGACATCGAAACACATATCCTTTGGCATAAGGACAAGTGGATCTCTCCGGCCATGGCCGCATTTCTGGAACTCGTCAAAGCCCAGCTCGAGATGCAGGAAACAGGCATTCATCCCATGGTGATCTCAGGCTCGCTCAAAAGTTAGCTCGGCATTCTCAGCCCGGCGCGCATCGACAAGCTCCGTCACTTCGCTAAGAGAAAGCGCATGATCTCCCGCATTACGCGGTCCCCTTGATCCGTCGCGAAGAGATACTGCGCGTGCGCGGACCCCTCGAGAATGATCAGCTCTTTCGGTTGCGGAGCTAGTTCGTACTGTTTTCGAATCCCGGGCAGTCGCGGCCCATCCTCGCTCGCATCCTCGCGTGCCACGATGAACAGTGAGCGCGACTTGAGCTTGTCGGCCGGTTCGTTCGGCGCCGCGCCCAGAAACACGATGCGCTCGATCTCGCCTTCCTTTGAAGCAATGGACGCATCGCCCGCGGCTCCTCCGCCCATGCTCCCTCCCACGATCGACACACTCTTCGTACCTGCTTTGTGAAGAAAGCGAACCGCCGCCAGCACATCCAGGTGCAGCGGCGCATCCATCGGATCTTTATCCCCCGGCCCGTGCGACTTGCCATATCCGCGAAAATCCAGCGCCAAAACAACAAAACCTGCATTCGCGAGAACTCGTGCCTGCTTCGCCCAACTCTCCTTGTTGAACCGGCCTCCGTGCGCCAGCACAACGCCCTTGTTGCCTTGTCCATAGATATCCGCATAAACCCTGCCTCCATCCTCTGTCGCAAACGACACAGTCTCCTGCGCGCCCGACAAGGCGCAAAGCAAAAGCAACGTCGCAGTAGTTACAACAAGGATGCGCACACCAAAAATCTACCACCAACCTGGCGGAAACCCCGCTGTAAAACCGACTTCCCTTCCCGCGCAGCTTTTTCTGTGCGTAGACTTGAGAATAGGACCCTTCTATGGCCGACCAAAAATACACGTTCTTCCCACGTGAGCACGGAGCTACTGCCATGCTGCTCACGCCTTTCGCGGCGGCGGCGGTGCTGGCACGCACGATGAAATGGCAAGAGGCGGTGGCATTGGTTGCTATCGTCACGTCCTTTGCGATGAAGGATCCGCTAGTTGTCCTGGCGCGGCAAAGGTGGGTATGGAAGACGCCACACCCTGAATCGCTTGAGGCAGTCCGATGGGTGATTGCAGAGGCTGGAGTCTCTGCGATATGCGGACTCGCACTCGTGGCCACAGGACCATTCCTTGCCTATTCGTTGCTTTTCGGAGGGGCGGCGGCCTTCTTTGCACTTGCAGTCTGGGTCAATGTAAGGAATAAGCAACGGTCAACCATCTTTCAGGTGCTAAGCGCGGCAGCATTGACATCGACATCGCTGGTCGCTGATCTCGCGACGACAGGCAGCATTCACGCTTGGTGCTGGAAACTTTGGGCTCTGCTGGCCATTCAGGCTGCAGCGGGAATCTTCACCGTACATGCTCGGCTTGATGCGCGAGTGGCATTGCGCAAAGCCGCTGGCGACAAGAGCCTCGATATGCTCCAGTCTCGCAGGACAGCATGGGTTTTCGCTGTCCTGCTCGGACTGGGCGGCGTGATGGCTTCATTTTTTAGAAATTACTGGATTGGCGGAGCGCTTCTGCTTGCCGCCGCGGCTTACCTATTCGACTTGCGCCGCCAATGCAACGCGGACTCGCTCCAAATGCCGCTCATGAGTGTGGGACGCCAATCACTGTCGCTCTCACTGATCTATGCGGCGCTCGTGGTGGCGGGCCTGTGGTGAAGATCGCCACTCGCTTCTTAATCCGTCCGTAACTCGCTTTCAACGATCCCTGGCTCACTCGGGTGTCTGCTATCGCAGATGGTCTGGATAACAAACTGATCAGACCATAGCGAATATGTCGATTTACTTATCGAGGACCGCGGGCCGCAATTCAACTTTCTTCGTCGTGATCGTAAGCTTCGCCGGTGTTAGCACCGGGCCGTCCCAACCTTCCTTCGCTGCTTCGATGTGAATCTCGCCAGGCTCCTTCGTAGCCTGCACAATCACCTGTGCCAACCCATTGAACAGCGAGCGTTTTGGCTCCTTGTCGCTCTCTTGACAGTTGGGATCTCCGTTGCCCACGCCGATAAACGCACCTGCCCCAGAAACCTTGAAACCAAGATGATTGTTGGCCGTCGGCACCGCGCGGCCTTCCTTGTCGAGTGCCTCCACCTTGATCACGGCCACGTCTTCTCCGTCCGCGTTGATCTCCGTTCGGTCGGCAATTAGCTTGATCGCGACTGCAGGACCGGTGGTTTCGCGCTTGTCTGTGAGCAGGACCGTTCCACCCTTGCTGCCGCGCGCTTCGATCGCGCCGGGTGCGTACTTCACCTTCCACTGCACGTGGCCAAGGTGTGGTACTTTCTGCCTGCCTGCGCTCTGACCATTGACAAAGAGCTCGACCTCGTCCATGTTCGAATACACCCACACCGGAATCTCCTCGCCTTCCCTGCCCTCAAAATTCCAGTGCGGGAAAACGTGCACTACCGGATCCTTGCCCCACCATGCCTTGTAGTAGTAGAAGGTGTCTTTTGGAAATCCGCACATGTCCACAATGCCAAACTGCGAATTAATTGACGGCCAACCGTATGGTGTCGGTTCCCCTCGATAGTCGAATCCGGTCCAGGCGAAACCACCGGCTTCATAGTCATTGCCGCCGTAGAACTTCCACCAGTCCTCGGCGGTCTCTCCCCAAGGCACCACGGAATCGTATGCATTGACCGTGTTCCGCAGAGCATCGGTGGAGTAAACCCCGCGAGTGCTGATTGCGCTTGAGGTCTCCGAGCCGTAGAGCGGGCGCTTCGGGTGCTCCTTGTGATATCCCTCCGGTCCCTTCAAGTTGTAGTTGAAGCCAATGATGTCGAACGCATCCGAAACACCCTTTTCGTTGTCGCCATTCACGGCGGCGGACACGACTCTCGTTGGGTCGAGTTCGTGGCACTTCCGCACCATCGTCGCGCCCACCTTCGCGCCCTGTTCCGCTTCTTCGCTCTGCATCACCCACTCTTCGTTGCCGATGGACCACAGAATGATCGAAGGAGAGTTGCGATAGCGCTTCACCATCGTCTCCAGTTGCGACAGTCCCTCAGCGCTCGAACTCATCTGCCGCGTCTCGCACATCATCATCATGCCCATGCGGTCGCAAGCCTCTACCCATTCTGGAGTTGGCATGTTGTGCGAAGTGCGCACCGCGTTGCCGCCCATCTCACGCAGCACGGCCAGCCGGAACCATTGCAGCCGGTCGGGAAGCGCCGCGCCGACGCCGGCGTGATCCTGGTGGTTACAGGTGCCTTGAATCTTCAGCGACTTTCCGTTCAGCGAGAACCCCTTTTCGGCGTCGAAGATTGCGGTGCGCACGCCAAAGCTTACGCGCTCGGCATCGCGCGCCTTGCCTCCCGACTCTACGGTGACGATGGCCGAGTAGAGATTCGGCTCATCCACTGACCACAACGCAGGATTTGCCAGCTTGGCAGTTGCACTGAACGTTGCCGCGCCGTCAACGGCGATGGATTGTGCCGGAGTTTCAGCGGTTGCAACCGTCTTGCCTGAAGCGTCGACGATCTTCCAGCTCACCTTGGCGCTCTCAATGTTTTTGCCTTGGTTTTCAACGATTGTTCCCAGCGCCAGCGTTGCTCCCGAGCCGCTGACCGTCGAACGGACCGTGCTCTCCCATCTGCCGAGGTGCAGCGGATCGGTCTTGGTAAGCCACACGTGCCGATAAATGCCCGCACCTTCGTAGAACCAGCCGTCCCCGAAGCTCGCGTCGACGCGCACCACAATGTAGTTCTTCGCCCCTACCGCGAGAAAGTCCGTAAGGTCGAAACGAAACGGCGCGTAACCGTTGTCGTTGCGGCCAATGAAGCAGCCGTTCACGAAAACCAGGACACTGCGGAAAGCGCCATCGAACTCAACCCAGATCCGGCGGTCTTTGTCGCTGGCTGGGATGTCGAACTCGCGCCGATACCAGCCCACGCTGGTCTCCGGATAGCGCCGTCCCACCGGTTTGAAGCCATGAGAATTCTGAACGTCGTCCCAAACGAACGGAAGCTCCACCGCCCAGTCGTGCGGAAGGTTCAATTTGCGCCACTTGGAGTCGTCAAATTTGCCTTTCGAGAACTCAAATTCCCCTGTCTTGGCAAAGTCCCCCTGGCTATTCCCAAATCCCAAATCCCTCGCCGGATCTGTGCCGTGACCAAATTGAAACTTCCAGCCAAAGTCGAAGAGGAGTTGCTCTCTGGGTGCAATTGCTTCGAGGGCTTCAGCCGAAGCGAGTCCGGGATGACTCGCCATGAGAGCGACGGTTTGTCCCCAGGCCGACCTTGCAACAAGAGTAGAAGCTGAAAGTGCCAATCCGGAATAAAGCAGGTCGCGGCGGGAAATGCCAGGCATACGTCCTCTTTCTTTTGGTCTCACCGCGCGCTGCGGGTTGTTCATCTGCGGCGAGCAAAGCGAAAATATATACCAACGGCGACCCAAAGTAAACGATTTCAAAGCCTCGTCGAGGATGGGCTCAATTCGTCTGACTTCACCCCCCTGCGTCACAGTCCTCAGGGCCTTCCTATGTTAAATTCAATAAGTCAGACCACCCCAGGAGAGATGGCCGAGTGGCTGAAGGCGCACGCTTGGAAAGCGTGTTTAGGGGAAACTCTAACGTGGGTTCGAATCCCACTCTCTCCGCCAGCATGATGCAAGCTATTTGAAATACACATAACGCTAAAAATGTGACGAGCTTCCCGGACTAGAAGCTTTCCTATAGTTGCGCCGCAGATGCGCAAAGCTGTCTTTTGCGCGTGTTTTGAATTTCCGGTCGAATTCATTCCGTGGAGAATCGTTCCTTGCCCGCGACTCTGACGCTCAGAGTCAGTAAATGAGTGGCCTGGATCAAACAATTCCCCCACCACAAACAATTCCCCGCCAAAGGATCGTCGACCTTTTCGAGGTCAAGGGATTCACGCGTCGTTCAATGTATCTTCACTGAACTGTGAAATTGGGCCGGTACGCTCGGCACATGAATAAGACCGGCATCATTAGCATTTCACTTTTGTTCCTAGTATCATGTCTCTGAAATAATTGGCATATATATTGGACGTACTGCATCGGATAGAGTGGGAGGAACTCCGATGCGGAAAGGTCGTCCACTCGCTCCGATAT
>WNGL01007337.1_pt1 | contig 12949 bp, 5 predicted proteins | sample 5400591 | NCBI WGS metagenome assembly WNGL01 (sample SAMN13153377, study PRJNA577476) | soil metagenome | isolation source: 80 cm soil or saprolite under Garry oak tree replicate 1 | place: USA:California | collected 2016-06-15
CAGCCAGCGACTCTTTGAGGCAGGCGATCTGGAGACCGCCAAGGCCAAGGTTAGCCAGGTCATTCAGATCGACACGTCCAACACGCAGGCCAAGAGCCTGCTCGAAAAAATCAACGCGGAAGTTCGGCGCAAACAAATCATCCCGCAGTTGATGGCGCGCGTCGAGAAGGCACAGCAGCTTCTCGCGGGCGGGCGGGCTGAGGACGCTAAGGTGGAAGCCGAAGCCGCGCTAAAGCTCGATTCAACCTTCCAGCCGGCGCGCGAACTCTTTGGCCAGGCGCAAGCCGCCATCGAACGCGCCCTCAACATCACTCAGGCGTTGCGCGCTTCCAAGCAGCGGATGGCGGAAGGTGCGCTCACCGATGCGGAGCTGCAGCTCGACAAAGTGCTTCGACTGGACCCCGGGAATGCACCCGCCCGCGAACAGCTCAAACAGATCCGCGAGGAACGCGCCAAACGGGAGCGGAGAAAGCAGCGGGACGAAGTCCTTCATCGCGGCCGGACCCTTTGGACCAATCTCCAGTATGAGGAGTGCATCAGCCTTCTCCTCATCGCGCAGAAGGAGTTTCCTGGGGATTCGGAAATTGCCAAGCTCCTGGAAAGCGCGCGCCAGGATCAGGCCGATCAGCAGCGGCAATCTCTTCTCACGGAAGCAAGAAACCTTCTCAGTACGCAGCGATTCGACGACGCTCTGCGGACTCTCGATCGTCTGTTCGAACGGTTTCCCTCCGACCCGGCAGCCAAGAATCTTCGGACCCATGCCTTGCAAGGCAGGGACCAGCAGCGTCGGGATCAGCGGCTGGCAGAAGAAAAATCAAAGCTGCGCGCGTTGGTCAAGGATGGGAAATATCAGGACGCGATCGCTCAAGCCGCAAAGCTGTCCCGAGAATTTCCGGATGATTTCGAACTCGCCGAGCTGCTGGACTTCGCGCGCACCGAACTGTCCCAGCTTGAACAAATACGCCGCCTCGAACAGTTCGCCAAACAGATTCAACTGGCGCTCAAGGAGAGCCGCTTCCCTGAGGCCATCCGAGCCTCGGAAAAGGCCCTGCTCGAATTTCCGAAGAACCTCGACTTGCTGATACTCCTGGATCGCGCAAAGAAGGAACAAGACGAGAAGGAAAAACACGGGCTGCTGAAGCAGCGCCTTCGTGAAGTCGAAAGACTGATGGATCGCCAGGAGTTGACCGACGCCATTGATCTCGCGCGTCAGACGCTCGCGACCGTCGGTCAGGATTCCCGGATCTCCGGTGCGCTCCTCAAGGCGGAACGTGAATTCGAATTTCGGGAGCAACACAAGGGCCGGCAAAACGAAACCGTTCAAATGGCGCGCACTTTGGTCGACGCAGGAAAGTTTGCCGACGCTACCTCCATCCTCAACGACGCCATCGGCACCAAGCTCCTTCCCGCGAACGACCCGCGGCTTATGCAACTTCTGAACGATATCGACGCTGGAAAACAGCCTCCGCCGCCCTCAGCGGCTGCAGCCGCAGCTTCCGGGGCGCCGTCCGCGACCTTTATCGGTTCTCCCATTTCTTCCACACCCTCAGCCGATCCCGGCAAAGATTACGTCTACCAGCAGGGCACCTCGCTTCCCCCAGTGCCCACACCGGTTGAGCAAAGCGCCGCTCCTGCCGCCTCCATCAGCGCAAGCGCGGTCACCCAGCCGGTCGTTCCTCCCGTTTCTCCGGTGCTGCCGCAAGAAAAGAAACCGCATCGCGGACCGGATAAGTCCACACGCCGCAAGGAATCCGCGCCTTCTGCGCCGCTTGCACAACCCCCGGCTGAAGCGCCGCGTCCGTTCGAAAGCGCCACGCTTCCCGTTCAACCTCCTGTTTTCGAACCGCCCGCTGCTCCTCACCGTCAAGCACCCTCGCAAACCGCGGACGCCTTCTTTCCGGAGATTCCCGCGCCGCCGATTTCGAAACCATCTCCGCGCCCGCTCTGGAAGAATCCGTTGGTTCTGGGTGGGCTTGGACTGGCAATCGCGATTGGAGTCAGCGCTGCCGTTTATCTGACGTGGCCGGCGAAGCAAACCAAGCAACGAAGTGAGTCGCGTCCCGCACAGCTTCCGTCGACTCCCAATGGGCAAGCGCCACAAACCGAACCGCTTCCTAATCCAACGCCTGAAACGCCGGCACCGCCAAGTCAACTCACGGCTCAGAATCTTGTCGGTCAAGCGGAGGGATTTGCCAGAAGAGGAGATTGGTCGCGAGCGAAGTCCTCTTTCCAAGGAGCAATGCAAGCCAGCGACGCTAACGACAACCTTCGAAATAGAGCAGCGCAAGGACTACAAGCTGCACAGAGGCACCTCGACGAACTAAGCCGCCTGAAAGATGCCAACGACGCTCTAAATCGCGGCGATCGTCCGAGAGCCAGGATGCTCTGCCAAGAAGTCGTGAACATGAATCTGGATCACGCGGCCGAAGCCGCGAATCTCATCAAGCGAATTGATTCCGAAGCGGTTCACGCCGCGGGACGCCAGCTTTTTGATGGGCTCAAGCAGGAACTGCGGAATGCCAGGGCCGCTGGCAACGCCTCCGCGCTCCAATCTCTCAGGCCGCAATTCCAGAAGATCGCGCAGGAAGGCGCGGAGTACTCCGCGGAAGCTCGCCAGATCGCCGATAACGAAATCCCCGCCGCCCTTCGTGAAATGGATGAGAAATTCAAGCACGATCAGGAAGAGCAGCGCTGGACTCAAAAGGCAGCTGATTACAAAACAGCCATTGACGCTAAAAACCGAAGCGCTCTGGCGTCGCTGAAAGACCAGTTGCAACCTTTCCTCAGTGGCCAGCATTCTGCGGAGGCGCGGCAGTATATCACGCGCATCAACGAAATCCTGAGTTCCGCCCCTCCTCTGCCTACTCAGCCAGTCAGTAATCCCTCTGCGCAACCCTCCTCAATTGCGTCCGGAGGATCGGATGAGGCAAAAATCCACGACTTATTTAACTCGCTATCCAAGGTCTTCGACGATAGAAATATTGCCGAGCTGAAAAGTCTCTGGCCGCAGATTGACAAAGCAACTCTTGAGGGCTATCGCAGTTCGTTCGAAGAGAAGAGTCTTAAGTCACTCACCCGGAAATACGCAGTCTCTAGCGTCAATGTCACGAATGACTCTGCCACGGCGAGTGGGATTTGGATTGGCGTTGGCAGCAAGAACGGGCACGTTGTTGGGAACGCCCAAGGCAATTGGTCTGCTACGCTTCGCAAATTGGAGGACGGGCGCTGGATTATCACTTCTCTCAAGAACTTGTAGTGAGGGAAAAATCAATTGACATTACTTCTTATATCCATAGAATCCGCCGTACCAGCCTCAGGAGCTAGCTTGGGAGTCCCCCGCTTGTAAGTTCCTCGAGGTAGCTTTTCAGCAAATCGTTCCGTTTTTCGAAAGAGGCTCGGCTATGAACCCCCAGCTCGGCTCGTCTTCTTTCCGCGCTGCTTTTTCTCTTTCTTTCCTCTTGGCGGCCACCCTCGCCCTGCCCGCTCGCGCCACAATACTCCCTTGCAGCGCCGCCAATATGAATATGCCGACTGGTCGAACGCTTCTGGCTGTTGATAACACTCTGAACGAGGTCATCGTCCTCGACGGCTCCGCCAGTCCGGTTGCGCCAGCGTGTTTCATCACCGTCGGTACTTCGCCAACAAATCTTGCCTTGAGCCCGGACCCCAACAATCCGTTGCTGCTTGTCGAGAACGACGGTGATGCCACGATTACTGTGGTGAATCTTGCCGACGGCTCCGTTGCGGGGACCGTCACCCTAACTGGCGTGGCTGCACCTATGACAGCCAATCTGGCGGTATCTCCAGACGGCTCTTTCGCTTACGTTGTGAGTCTTCCCGCCACCGTAACTCCCGGGACGACGCAAGCAAGTTTAACGAGATTCGCTCTGCCGGTTCCGGCCGGCGCCTCGGCTGCCCCTATTCTCGCCACACTGCCGACAGCGGTTAATGGTCCTGGTCTCGGGGTCGCGTTCACACCCGATACGACCGCTGCTAATTTCAGTGCCTACGTTGCCACCGAAGGGGCTAGCTACGCGATACCAGTCGCTACGCAAGTCCCTTCGATCCTCAGAGACAGCACCACGAATTCGCCCGTAATCGCGGGAGCGGCGGCCGTAGATCCTGACGGAAGTTCAGCGTACATGGTCGACACCGCGACCACTTCCTCCAACGCGGCCGTCACAGTAATTGTCGGCAACACCGTATCCACATTAATGAACGTCAAACCGATATGCACTTTCGCAGATAGCATTACGGTCACTGTTCCGGCTCACAGCGCCTATTACGCTTGCGCGGGCAGTAATTTCATTCAGGCCATCGACACTAGCACGAATAGCCAAATGGCTGTCGGCAACGTCTCTGTCGGCAGCGGCTCGGCGCATCCGCAAGGCATCGCTATACCGTACGACGGCGTAACTGCTTATGTAGGACTTGACGACGGTACTTTGGCCGCGGTTGATATCGCTTCGAGCATCGCGTCTCCTGCCGTGACCGTTGGCACCTCGCTTCGCGGCGTTGCCGTGCGTTTCGTCAAGATTTCTGGGCTCTCGCCTTCGACACCCTCCGTGCCCACAGGCAAGACCCAACAATTCACCGCGGGCTTGAGCTTTGCAAACGGCACCACTCTAACTTGGACTGTCAATGGAATGCCGCCGGTGAGCGGGGTCAGTGGCGATCCCACCACAGTCGGCACAATAAATTCTTCTGGGCTCTACACGGCTCCCGCCAAGATCCCGGCTGGCGGCACGGTGAACATAGGTGTCACCTCCCCCGAAGCCCCGCCCACTTCTAATTTTTATCCACTTACGACCACTGTAACTATCGCACCTTCTCAGTTGGCGTTTACGGTGCAGCCGACGGACGTGGTAGCGGGGGCGGCGATTACCCCCGCCGTGCAAGTGAGTATTGAGGACGCCAACGGGACCGTGGTCACTACGGCCACGGATGCGGTGACCATCGCCATCGCGAACAATGCGGGTGGGGGGACGTTATCGGGTACCGCAACGGTGAACGCCGTAGGTGGAGTCGCGACGTTCTCGGACTTGAGCATCGACAAGACGGGCACGGGCTACACGCTGGCGGCGAGCTCGGGAGTTCTCACGGGAGCAACCAGCACTGCCTTCAATGTCACCCCCGGAACGCCAACGAAGCTGGCGTTTACGGTGCAGCCAACGGATGTGGTATCGGCGGCGTCGATTGCGCCCGCCGTGCAAGTGAGCATTCAGGACGCCCAGGGGAACTTGGTCCCCACAGCGACGAACTCGGTGACCATCGCCATCGGAACCAATCCGGGTGGCGGGACGTTGTCGGGGACCCTAACAGCGAACGCCTCGGGTGGAGTGGCGATGTTCTCGAATTTGAGCATCGACAAGACCGGCACGGGCTACACGCTGGCGGCCAGCGCGGCAAGTCTCACGGGAGCGATCAGCACTGCCTTCAATGTCACCCCCGGAACACCTGTACAACTGGTCTTCACGCCGCAGCCGCCGGCGAGCAGCCCGCTGGGCGGTAATGTCACACCTTTGGCCGCCGTCAAAGTCAGCGTGGAGGACGCCAACAGCAACGTTGTGACTAGTTCGACGGCCCCGATCACCATCAACTCGACGCCAGCGAACGTGGGTGGAACGACCACGGTCGCAGCGGTCAATGGCGTGGCGACGTTCAACAACCTCACGTTCATGATCGCGGGGACGTATTCGTTGACTGCCACCTCGACGCCACTGACGAGCGCTACCAGCACCGCGTTCGCGCTCACTTCCAATATAATGGACGCGATCACTTCAACGTTCACTACAGTGCTGATAGAGGATCTCCCGGCTGGAAAGGATACTTTTGCGGCCACGGCAAACAATGACCCCAATAACCCGAGCCTCGGGGTCACTTGGAAGATGATCAGTTGTGGTGGCAGTGCTATCAATCTCGCCCCATGCGGCAGCGTCAACGCGCAGACCGGCGCGTACACTCCTCCACAGACCGTGCCTCTTGCTCCAGCCAATGTTTTTGTCATTCAGGCGACGGCGAACGCAGACACCAGCAAGACTGCAACAACGGGAAACATCACCATCACTTCCAACATAACCATCACCTTCACGTCGACCTTCACCACGGTACTGATCGAGGATCTTCCGGCTGGGAAGGATACTTTTACGGCCACCGCAAACAATGACCCCAATGTCCCGAGCCTTGGTGTCACTTGGATAATGACCAGCTGCTTGGGCAGTCTCGTTAATACCAACAATCCTACTCCGTGTGGCCAAGTCGCTCCTAACGGTGCCTATACCCCTCCCTCAAAAGTGCCTCTTGCTCCAGCCAATGTTTTTGTCGTTCAGGCAACCTCGAATGCAGACACCAGCAAGACCGCAACAACGGGAAACATCACCATCACCTCGTCGATTCGCCTCACCATGCCTGCTTCCATCTCGAATGTTCTGATTGTCGGTCCCCCTGTCGACTTCACACCCCAAAAAACGGGGGGCAACGTCAACCTGGGAACTGCCGCAAGCCAAAGCGACTTGAACCTTGGTGTGACCCTTGCGATCACCGGAACTTGCATTGCTCCCCCGAACTATAGCTTTTCTAGTAGCAATCCGGGATGCGGTTCTTTCAATGGTAGTCAAACCGCTAGCCCACCCACATACAGCTACACCGCTCCGTCAGTCGTTCCCATGGCCCCATCGTGTGCCGCAAATCCGGGTGGCTGCCTCGGAACGCAGAATAAAGCCATGATCACGGTCGCGGCCATGTCGGTTGCGGATCCCAACCAGCCGAGTGCCTCCACCACATTCATGATCTCCTCCAACATCTCCTTCGCCATCGCAGCGGGAACAGACGCACGAACTGTGAAGAATATCTGCAATCCATTCTTTTACCCCTCGACAGACACCAACATTATCAACGAACTTTTTAATGATCCCTGCGGCTTTGGCCTGTCCAACGGTTGGCCAGCTAACAATAATCTCACTCCCCCAGCCCCCACTCTTGCGGTCGGATTCCCGGCGACTCTTGCGCAGGCCAATGCTCAGGGCTTTGGCACGGTCACTGGGCTTACCTGGGTAGCACCCGCCAGTAGTGGATCGGTTCAGCCTGCTTCCGGAACGTCGACCATCTTTACAGCTCCATCGATGGCTCCAAACGGTGGGAGTGCAATAATCACGGCTTACCCCATCGCCGACTTTACGAGACCACAGACCTTCTCCATGCCTATCGTTGCTAGCAAATTGACACCGCACAATTTTCTCGCCACGGCTCCATTTACTCCGGTTACTCCATTTACTTTGACGGTCGCCTCGGGGCAGTCTTCAGGTTCCATCCTCTTGGACTTCCTTGGTCCCACCAGCGGCCAAATTAATTTTACAGCTCCAAACTCTCCGACGAATTCAATCCCTGCTCTTAATCCCAATTCGACGAACGCCAGCGTCTCAGGCACGACCACTGTCACCCTTACTCTGTCTGTCACCCGCGGTGGCAGCACTTATTTCCGGCCTCCGCAAGTGCCTGGAACTTCCTTGCGGTATCTTCCTGGGGGCCTCTTGGCTCTTGCTCTTCTGTTTTTCTTGACCCTGGTCTTAGCTTCCAAGAATCGTGCCCGATTCCCTTGGGCACCCATGTCTGGTTGGAGAGGAGCGGTTGCTATTCTTGTCTTGTGCGCTGTGGTGTTGACGTGGGCAGCCGCCTGTAACCAGTTCTCGCAGCCCGGCATACCTCCAGCACCGATCCCTCCAACTCCCGTTACCGGCTCCGCGGCTGTAACTGTAATGGGAGCTCCGACCACGGACGCTTCTCCTTCCACAGATTCACTTGCCGTTCCGGTATCGGTGCAATGACAGAGGCCATGACCATGAACATGGGTGATTGCAGAAAGGTGAGCGAAATGAAGCTTCTCAACTCCCGGCTGTCTCTTGCAATTTCCTCTCTTCCCAAAACATTGTTCAGAGACACCTCTTTTGTGCTCTTAGTGTTCTTATTGCTGCCCAAGAGTGCCCCCGCTCAGATTAATTGCGGGGCTGGGTCATCGGCTCCTTCTACCAGCCTCGCCTGTTTGCCTGCGGTTTCGCTCACTCCTTCCGGTTTTTCTCCAGCCTCACCCCTGCAACCTCGAGCCTCGGGAACATTTCTCCCAACGTTTTCCAGGACTCTCGAGTTCCTTTCTGAAGAAATAGGCGAAGAGGTTAGTCAGATTCCCCTCGCCTCCCCCGCCTCCGGTATCATTTACGCGAACAACCCAACCACCCAACTCCCAGAGCGTCTGAAGCAATCTTTCGGTCCCATTCTGACCCAAAGGGCTCAGACCATTGGCCGGCACAACCTCTACTTTGCAACTACGTACCAGTATTTCTTGCTCAAAGATGTCGACAGTCAGGCCCTGAAAAGCTTTGGGACTGTGATCTACCTGAATTCGCCCAATAACCCTACGTCTGGTCCGCCCGATTTCGCTGGCGTTTCCAATAACTACCTTCAGTTGAAGGTGCATCAATTTGTTGGGTATATGACCTACGGTTTGGCCAGCCGCGTGGATGTTTCTGTTGCCGTTCCGCTTCTCCGCGTTGATGTAAGGGACACGTTCAGTGAAAACTTTATTCGCAATCCGAATTCGACTTGTCCAGTCTCTGGCTGCCCAGCAACGCCCCCCAACCCATCTGGTTCTCATGCCGGTGAAGCGACGGGCATAGGCGACGTCGTTCTCGCAACCAAAGTTAATGTCTGGAAACTCCGCAGAGCCGATAAGGATCATGGCGGGTTTTCTTTGGGGGTCGAAGTCCGTTTGCCTTCCGGGGATTCCCATAACCTTCTCGGCTCAGGAGCCTTTGGCGCAAAACCTTTTGCGACCTTTAGCTATGCCGGACGTGTTTCTCCTCATTTCAACATTGGCTATCAAATCAATGGAAAAACGGACTTAATCACGGTCGCTAGTTCTTCCACTGGCACTCTTGTAAAAGGAACTCTTCCCAATCGCCTCATCTACTCCGGTGGAGTGGACTTCGCTCTGTTCAAAAAGCTGACGGTAAATGTGGACGGCATTGCTCAGCATGTTTTTGACGCTCAACGCGCCACTCTCTTTCCCGCGGGCACTCCGCTGTTCACATCAGGCAACGTCTCGGCTACGATCCCCGTCGTAGTGCCCGTCCCCGCCTCCTACACCCGGGCTGACGCTGCCGGCGGAATCAAATGGAATCCCGTCAAGGGGCTTCTCTTTAGCGGAAACGTCAGCGTCAAACTCAACCAGGCGGGCCTGCGGTCCCGTGTCGTGCCCCTCATGGGCGCTTCCTTGACCTTCTAAATTTGCTGCAATCACCGCTCGGTGCAAAGATGGCCATTCTCAACGAGGCATATGTTTTTTAATCGCGACAGCCATCCTGACGCTCGCATGGCTTTCAGCTCTCCTCCCAGGAAAACGCTATTCAACGTAGGTGTGGAATTTCTTCGCTTTATTACTGCGGCAAGTCAAAGGACCGGTGACAAGGGAAATCAGATCTTAGGCAGCCCCTGGTGGCTCTCGAAAGAGACCTTTCGGCGACTCGTTGCTCATGCGGACCCGAGAGAGCTCGGTATCGGCGACGTTGCCCGCATCGACCTCGCCGTGCCCAAGGAATTCAACGCTAAGATGGAATGGATTTGCGTGATCTATCTGACTCAATCGGTTTTCGGCTGGTCCGGCAAAGCGGCGCGTCAGTTGGCCGCTCAGCAAGCAAACATTTACCTTGGAGGCGGCGCGGAACAAGTTTTTCTTCCGAATCTCGCCGCGGATCCCCTAGCCACCGCCAGCAAGTATGCGCGCATGCGTTTTTTTGGCATGTGCCCTGATTATTTCTAATGGCTAATTTCACCTGGAAGACTCTCGGGGTAAACTCCATTCGCTTTGCTTTGCACTTGAGTTTTTGTCGTTTACGAGCAGCGTATTGATTACTCTAGTTCCCAACCGAAAGTTTCCCGCAACCTTGACGGAAAGGAGAAATGTACATGACTTATGAAGGCGTTCCTTTGAATCAATGTCCCGCTACACCTTTCAACTTTTCCAACACTTATGCCGTGGTCGTGAGTGGTGCCGGACCCAATTTCTGCGGCCACCTGATATTGAACGTCGGAGGCATGGGAGGAAAGTACTTTCATGTCGCAGGCGTCCGAACTTTTCCAATGCAAATGACTGAAGATGGCTACCGCCGTTATCTGAAGGAAAACGGCAAGAAGGAGCTGAAACGATTCAAAGTTACCATCACGAATCCCCAGGCCGCGATGCTGAAACTAGAGCAATTGACATCCGCGAAGTGGACCTGGGGTGTACTTCCGCACAATTGCGCATCGTTCGTAGAAGAAGTCGTCAAGGCTGGTGGAAGCCCCGCTGGCCTCTACACGAATTGCCCTGCCCTGGAATCGTTTGATTGATAACCCGGGCTCTAAGTGTCTTGCTTTCTCTGCGAATCCGAGTGCCGCGTGAGACAATCTTGTAACCGCTGAAAAAACCGCGTCTGTTCATCGTACTAGGAGCCTGTACTTAAGGTGCGCCGCATGTTATATTGCTCTCGCAGAAAGCGTTCTGCCTGCTCTCGCTTGGAATCCTTCTCCGCAGGCGTAGAGTTCAAATACAGGATGTAAGATTCCCAGGCGCCATCCAAATCGCCGCTTTCCGGGCGCAAAGGTTTGATCTCCAGCGCCGCCGCCTTTGCTGCTCGTTGCCGCAGTTTTGCCAAAACCTGAGGCCGTCTTATTTTTTCTGGCGCTTGGCTCAGGTTATGATCATCGCCGAAATCCTCAATGCTGGCGGCGCGCGGCGGCTTCCACGCGGCCGAGCATCTGGTCGAGTTCGGCGCGATTGAAGTAGCGGCCATTCACGACGACTCCCGCGATCTTCTGCGTGTTGGCGATGTCTTCGAGAGGATTGGCGGACAGCAGAACTAGATCGGCGAGCCTCCCTTTTTCGATGGCGCCAAGCTGGTTTTCCAGCCCGAAGAAACGCGCCGGATTGATCGTCGCGGTTTGCAACGCTTCGAGAGGGGTAAATCCTGCGGCCACGAAGCGGTGCAATTCTTCGTGCAGGCTGAAACCGGGAAAGACATAAACTCCTGCAGGCGTATCCGTTCCCGCAAGGAAGCGCACTCCGGTCTTGTGCAACATTCCGACGACCTCAAGCTCTTTGTCCAAGAACTTCTTTCGCGTCGGCAGATCGTCCGTGCCGTAGCCCTGTATGATTTCATCCGTGAATCTCTTCCATGTTTTTGTTTTCCATGATGCCGGGACGTACTTCACGCGCGCGTCTTGGCCGAAATCGGTCACGTCAATCAAGTTCCCGCCGCGTTCCCACACCAGCGTCGGGCACTGCCACGTCTGATTCTTCGCAAGCGTCGCGGCCAGAGAAGCGGCGCGCGGCGCATCGTACGTGGCGAGGAAGCGCCCTTCTGTTTTGTTCCCTTTCAGAAAGTCGTCTTCCGCGGCCGAGCTCCCTTCGAAAATGCCGATCAGATGCTCGAAGCTTTCCATCTCGGCTCGGGACATTTCGCTCGCGCGAACGGAATCGGGTACGTGTCCCTCGAACGGAATTTCCTCCTTCCTTGCTTCCTCCGCGATCGCGAAAACCGCGTCGCGTGGAATCAGCGATTGCAGCTTGATGAAATCCGCGCCGTGGCGCTTCAGATCGGCGACGGCGCGCCGCCCGTCTTCGGTGGTGATGACTGCAATTGAACTGGGAAAGCGCGGCTTCGGCCCATCCAGCATCGGCCCGGAAGTGTAAATGCGCGGCCCGACGAGCCGCCCCGCCTCGATGTCGTTACGCCAGCCCTGCACGATGTCCAGTTCGCTGCCCATGTCGCGCACTCCGGTGACGCCATTCGCGACGAAGAGCGGCAGCGAGATCTCCTGTGCGCCGGGAAACCAGTCGCCGAACGCGAGATGCACGTGCATGTCCCAAAGCCCGGGGATCAGGAAAAGCCCGCGGCAGTTCACGCGCCGTGCGTCCCCCGAATACTTTGCGGACTTGCTCGGCGTGATCGAGGCAATGTGATGGCCTTCGAGTATGACCGTCTGATCGGGTCGCAATGCGCCAGTGCGAACGTCGACCACGGTCACGTTGCTGAGCACGAGCAGATGGCCCACCGCGGCGCGAGAAACAAGAACGCAGAAACAATTAGAAATGCAATTGCGAAAAAAAGTCGTGAATGGAGGACCATGCGGCGGCATTGTAACTGGTTTCGCGGCGATTTCCGCTAGGGCGCAAAGTTTGGCACGCGCAGAGACGAAAGGTGTCCAGTGGCGATATCATGGGAAGGTGCGCTGTGGCTCCGGCAGAGCCGCAGCGCGGAGCTGGACCATGCGAACGGTGAAAATTCTGTACGCCAGCCTGCTGGCGGCAGCCATTGTGTTTGCGCCCTTCGGCGCTCAGGGTGAACAAGAAAAACCCGCGGACGCGCCGCATGACATGGAGCACATGCAGCATGGCGCGAGTCACGGAGGCTTCATGCAGGGCGGGATGCGTCACGCGGTGGCGAAGAGCGTCACGCTCGACGTAAAAGTGGATGCGGCGACGCATATCGTCACCCTGCGCGAAGGCCCGATGACTCTGCCTGCGAACACCAGTCATATGAAGATGCCGCAGCCGCCTGACCTCGTATGGCAGATTCCGGTCGATGGCTGGCTGCTCGCGTATCACCCCAAGCTTGTGGATGCCAGCGGCAACGCGGTGCCGGGAACGCTGCTCCATCACACGGCGTTCTGGAACGAGAATCGCGCCGATTTTCTCTGCCCCAACAAGGAAGAACATATCTTCGGTGCGGGCAGCGAGATGACCGACTGGGCTGAAGTATCCGGCTACGGCTACCGTGTGCAAAAGGGCGACAAAATTCGCATCGAGACGATGGTCTACAACCCAACGGAAACTTCTTACGATAAGGTCTATCTCGAAGTCGCGATTCCCTACCAGGGTGCAACCGAAAGCGGCGCGGCACCCCGCAAGAATGTCTAT
>WNGL01015581.1_pt1 | contig 12948 bp, 6 predicted proteins | sample 5400591 | NCBI WGS metagenome assembly WNGL01 (sample SAMN13153377, study PRJNA577476) | soil metagenome | isolation source: 80 cm soil or saprolite under Garry oak tree replicate 1 | place: USA:California | collected 2016-06-15
TAAAGTCCTCCATAAGGCCGAATACATCGGAGCACGGCCCACAGCGTTTCGCACCACAATCGCCCCCTGCAAGCCCGTGAGGTGGGGGAGCATGGCCGCTGTCATAGCCCCATCGGGGCTGAGCAACGTATCGTGCAGGGTGGAAAGGATGGCACGGTGACGGTTCAGCCGTTGCTGTTCGTCGACGATGGCCACCCGACACTTGTCGGTATCGACGCCGATGCCCACGCTTGCATACCGCACGATGATGGCATAGTCGCCCAAGCGAGTGGGCATCTTCATCAGCATCTGCCCCTCATCCTTCGAGTCATCGGCGCGAGTGAAGAGGTGCGATGTCTCATTCGAACGATTTGGCAGCCCGAGCGCGTATGCAGCAAGGCATCGCCTTTAGCAACCTCTACAAATTTCGAGTCACCAATCTGGAACTCGCGCCTCTCTCAGTGCGATGAATCGGTTTATCTAAAGTGTCGCATAACTCTATTGTTCGTTTACGTTTTGATACATTTGTTCGACCATTTTCAATATATTCAGTCGGAATGATAACAAAAGGAGAACGAGTAGAAAGATAATGGCCCGCTCTGACTCAGTCGCACTTTTTAAGTGTAGAATTGCCACAAGAGATGCATTATAATATATGAGATTTACTATTACCTTCCCTCAATCAAAATGGAACATACATTCTATTTTTGCGCTTCGTCGTATTTGTTTTCTTGGGGGTACCATCCAGGTCTCCACGTTTACCAACAAAGGAGGATCGGATCAGGTCTGCAAAGACATACTGGTTCGCAACCGAAAGTCATGAATATTCTTGAGGAAAGTTCTGACCATCGCGCCCAGGTCAATTATCACGAACTGCTCAGCGCCATTACCAGGACCGTTGAAAAATATCTGGACAATCTTTTCTCCATCTCGCAGACACAGATTATTTTCGACATCGATAAAGTCGCAAGCTACATTGCCTCGAAGTTTCATTCGAATATCATGCTTTTTGAACCGCGCAAGGAGCATGTCTTCGTGAGCACGCACTTTGCCGACCTGGCCGCGAAAACGGCCTTTACCAGCGATATTCTGCGCTTGCAGGCGCAGCTGCAAGAGCGATTTATGAAGTCTATTCCAAATGATGTACCCATACCAGATCTCCCAACATATTTTCGCAAGTTATTCACTCCAATCGATAGCTTTGCCCAGGACTCCGGCACAACGCCGAGTCTGCGCTATGCCAATCTGAAGAAGGCTTTTCCACTTAAAAAGCAGCGGTTGCACTTGAGAACAGTCAAGACTGAGATAGAGCCATGCCTGAAAGGACATAAATTGACTGTTCATGTGGAACGCCTCAAGGACTTCTCTGCGCAGATTACACAGGGTGTCCTGGCGTTCCTTCAAACACAGGATGAGTGCGACGAGAGCGATATCACAGGGGTACAGAAGGAACTGGAGCGGCGTAAACAGAAACCCACCTCCGATCTGAATCGCCTGAGCGAGGCATTGATCAGGCACTCGCTCGCCCGTCTTCACCGCGCTGCCCAGTTGCACTATCTGCGCTATCTCTACAAAGGCATACAAGAATGGCATGCTCCTGCTCAGAAAGTCTCTCTTCCGCTCTTACGGGCGCTCTTCAACCGCCTGGAAAAACTGGAGGTCTATATCGGTGATTCTCAGAAAGCAGATGCCTCTTTTCAGGTGTCCTACCAGGATGCAACTTTCAATCTGCGGGAGATCTTTACCAGGGCCGACGCCTTCGATACCTTGCCCATCATAACAGTCGTCGAGGGACTGCTGGGAGAAACCAGTGAAAGCGAGAAAGCGCAAAAAACCTTTACGTTTGGGCTAAAGCTCAAACTCAATGGGCCTGTCCAGGTCCATGGCGGGCACGGCGAATCTGTCTTTGACTATTATGTTGCCTTGCTCAACCCAAACAGCGGCCTGTATAAGCAACGCGAGCAAGAGACAGCGACAGACGCGCGCGAAAAGCAACGTTTCCTGGAGAAAGCCCTGAAAGTAGCTCTGCTTTATCTGTTTGTTTTCACTAAGATGGATGATGCGCAGTTTGACCCAGCTTCCGCTGCTGACAAGCTACTGGCCGTGTTGCGCGAGAACGACGATACGCAGAAAACCGCCGCGCTCGCGCAGCTCTATAATGACATTCGCCAAAGCGGTGCGCAGTACCTTGACCCCTTGCGTGATATGCTCATCGCCTTCCTCCACAATCAGAAGATCGGTTTACCTCGGCACGAAGAGCCGCTTACTCTCAACCTGCATCGCGAGATTCTCGCTTCCGACCTTGATAGCATCGTGACGCGCCATCATTTCTTTCAGGAGGACTGGGAAGGAAATGACGGCAGAGATGTGCTAAGGTATGTCTCGGTTGAAGGTGATAGCGCTGGCAGTGATGCTCTCTGCCGCCTCCCGGTCACCTTGATCTTCGAGACGACGTACTTTGATCTCGATCAGCGGCCACCAGATGAGTTCACGATGTCGTACTTGACCGACAAACTGCTTGTTCTACCCCTGGCGATCACCCCCTTTACAAAAGATGATCAACCCGATCCGCGCCAGCAGTCGTTCTTGCTCTCTAAAAACATCATCTTGAGCTACCGGCAACAGGATAAGGCATTTGGCAAGGACGTCGCCAAAGTGTTTGTCTATCGCTTTACCTATACGTTGCTGACGTATCTCTTTCTCAAAATGCTCCTGGACGAGAGCATTCCACGCGAGCAGCAACGGAGGGTCTTCTTGCCAGTTGTCTGCCTGCATACGAAGCCAGAGGCCGTTGATAGCGGACAGATCGACACAGAAGCATTCCTGCACAACTTCTCCAAAGTACTGGCGCATATGCTTGCTGAGGATTTCCAGGCCAGTTCCCAGGGCCTGGACCTGCGGACGACTGTACAGGGGGACAGGTATAAGCTTCCTAATGCGCTGGCCTCACTCTATAATACACTACCGCGTCTCTTTAGCGCGTCGGCGGTGCGCTCTTCCAATCCTCCCTTAGAGAAACTGGCCATTATTACCGTTTCCAGCCGCAGAGCCGACCTGAACAGAAGCAGTCCCCATGCCTACAGTTCTACCATCTACGGCGATGTTGTCGGCATGGAGCGCGGAGCCGATGGTTCAATACGCGCGCGCATCCTGACCACGTTCTCTGAGAATGCTGAGGCCACGCCCATGTATGAACATCCAGAGATCATTATCGAGCAGGTGCGCGCCTATTATCAACAAGGCTATCGTCATTTCCTCTACGTAGCTCAGGCTCCTTACACGAGCACGCTCCATCTTCCTTCCTCCGATGCCCGTACCGAACTCTACTTCATGAACGAGTCTGTGATCCAGGCCATGCGGCAGGTCGGCGAAGGAACGAAAGTCTATCCGATCTTCTGCGATAAGTACTATGTGGTGAAACAGCGCAGATCACCGCAAGGCACCCAAGGACAAGAACCGGATTCGCTCTATATCGACGATCTCGGTGAACTGAGTACCCTGGCCATCGATAAAAATAAACGCAGCATTCTCTTTTTTAATGTCTTCAACGGCCTGACCGTCAGCAAAAAGGACGAAATCGATCAACGTATCTACAACGGAGTCGTCTCCTATGGAACCCTGGTGAATATGTACGAGGATACCACCTACTATCAGTATATCTGGCAGGACCTGCTGGGCGAGCGTGCGCAAGGTTCACTCTCAACCACCATCCTCGACTTTCTGACTCTGCTGCACTTTATGCGCTATGAAAAAAACCGGCCCGACCGTTTCAAGCTTGATCCTTATAGCCGCATTATAGGAAATGATTCGATCGGCAAGTGCGCCATCTTCCCCCATGTGAACGGCAGGACGCGCTTTAACTCCCTGGGCTTTCTGACCCTGGTGCGTTCGGTTTTACAAACACAACGTTAGCAGTATGAAAAGGAAACGCCGACATGGTTGCACCAACACCGCCGCGCTCCGACCAGCCAGACCTCTCTTTCGCCGAGATCATGGGGCGTCTTTTTGAACTCGGGTTCAACACTGGTCTCCTGACCGCTATCGCACAGCGCACGGATCTGACCCATCACTTTGGCACGCTCTATGAAGATGATCTCAGTCACCTGCACTTACCTCCCCTGATCGAGGCTGCACAGCGATTTATCAGGCCAATCAGCAGCTTTGACAGGGATCTGCTGCAACACTGGGTCCACTTTCTCCTGCTCAAAGGCTACCTGGCGGGGAGCAATTTCCTGGTGGAGTTCCTGCAAACCATCTGCCAGGGGAAAGACTGGGAAGGAGAAATTGTGTACTTACAGTGCAGCGTGACTGGTAAAAACAGTCTTGGCCTACATCCTTCGCCTGGCATCGCCCAAACCGTCGAAACGCTTATGGCCCAATTCACGCATGCCGGTCAGCACGAGGCCGTTCTTAATGCCCAGGAAATGGCACACTACCAGGGAAAGGGGGAATTTCTGAACGCTGATACGCTCCTTCTCCTACGGGATCCCAACGGTTGGCGCTTGCTCTGTGTTGACCTCTCGGTCTTTGGACTGCGAACGCTGGGCGATACGCATGATTTGAGCCGTGTAAGTTCCTTGCGGGGTATGCTGCTCAGTGAAATGCGCTATCTCCGTTCACGCAGCGTCTTTACCAACCTGAGCATCGATACGAATGACGATGCGACCGCGCACGAACTTCTTTCTCGTCAACTCAAGCAGTATTTTACTGCCTTTAAGCGCCGTGACAAAGAGACCGCCAAATTTATCCAGGCCGCCAGCTATACCTCGAGTTTCCACCATTTTTTGCTCCAGAAGCAGATCCTCGCATCCGATACGCCTCTCAGCTTTCATGTGGTCGGCTACACTGATCGCGCCATGAACGCGATGACGCTCAAACGCGCGCAATTACCGTTGCTGCAAACCTGCGCTGCTATCTATCAGCAGCACCATTCTGACGAAGAAATTGACGAGGCGCGCCGTGAGGTGATCGGCACGATTGAGCGCACCGCCAATCGAAGTTTTCAGCGCATGGGAGAGCAACAGTTCGCAACCAGACTGCTCAAGCTGGCAGAGCAAGATGATCAACTGTCAGTTCTGGATCATACCGAAACACTCGATCATTTCGTGAATACGGTTGCTCCATTCGATCCAGCGCTGCTCTCACCCGCGATACGTGAACACCTACCTGCTGATACGCACGTTGCTGCCTCAATCCGCGATATGCATCGGACCCTGGTCCACCAGGAACTCGCCAGTCCCGACCTCTATCTCTTCCTCACCGGCCATCCTGGCATCGGAAAAACTACCGCCATTGCCCGGTTTCTGCAAGAGCGAGCGCGCCAGGGCGAGGGCTTTCTCTTTCTTTATATCAGCCCACGTAAGCAGGTGAACCTCGATATCTTTGAGAAATTCCGTGAAGCCCCAGGCTGCGCCAACTTCTTTGGTCTGACGACGAACTCCTTAGCCATCCGTAATAACCACCCTCGCCCAACTGTCCACTACTTCTCCGATCTCTGCCAGGATACTTTTCAGACCAATGGAGTTACCTTTTTGCCTGCGGAGCAAGTAGAAACGGCACGGTTCAAAGATTCACTGCGACGACTCGAAGAAATTCAGGAAAACCTGCTCATTGATAAGGGCGAACAGGTAAGTGGTGTGCTCAAAAGCCTCTGCAGCGGGCTGGCCGCAAGTCTTACAGATACCTTTCCTGCTGCCCGCACCCCTTCTAACGCGCAACCGCACCCACTTTCCATCGTGGCAACCGTAGCGATCCAATCGCTCAAGCGCACCGCCAACGGAAAGAACACCCTCCAGCACCTGGACAGCATCTTCAAGTCGGCTACTGCCAATGGGAAGATTTTGCCAGCCAACATGCGCCAAATCAGCCAGCGTATTCGCCATTTCTTTGTGATGATCGATGAAGTGACCGGCGACGAGGGTGGAGCGGAATTCCTGGACGGGATTCACACCTTCATCCATAAATACCAGCTTGCCTCCTACGGTATCAACGCCAAGATTATCGTCGCCGACGCCTCGATTGTGGATACCGACGTCATCAAATCGCACCTTGAGCACACCGGCTTCGAACCGAACAAGATCTACTTCCGCCGGGTCGATCCGCAGCAGTCAACCTTTCCCTTGACCCGTGATGAAATCCGCTTCAAACGCTGCAAAAGCGTCGTCATTAACGCAAATGCCTATCCTGCCAGTTCCCTGCGTGTGAACTACCGCATACTTACGGATATCTTTTGCTACGAAGAAGAGCGCTACCTTGAACGCTACAAAATCGTACGAGACAAGCAACAACAACTGCTTGTCGAGGATATTACTGCGCTGATGGAGCGTTCACCTGAAGGCCAGATCCTGGTCTACATTCAGGATAAGCAGCGCCTGGCCGAACTGATCACGACTATTACTCAACGGAGGGGCGAGTTCGTGCGTGGCACACACTACCAGGAAATTCATGCGAACATCTCAGAAAAACACAAACGGGAAATTCAGGAGTCACAAGACCGCGTCCAGGTGATCTTCATGACCGCTTCCGCCAGCCGCGGCCTCTCATTCAAACGTGCGAAACACATCCTGGTCGACATTCCCCACTTTGCCATCGAACAAAATTTGATGGAGATCCTCCAGGTGATCTACCGGGGGCGCGGCGGCGATTTCGACCAGGATGAGAAAACGCTGACCTTCTATTTGGCCGATCGTATAGCCTATCCCGAGCAGGCTGATCGTGAATTAGCCCTCAAAGAAAGTTTGCTGCATCTGCTCAATGTGATGCTCATTCTCAAAACGGCCATCATGACCCGTATTGAAGGCAGTGGCCAGCTTGGCCTCAATCAGCGATTCCGCATGATCCCCATTGGAGGCAAATCTGTCCTCTCAGCTGGTGAAACCTTCTCCAAGCGCCTGAGCGATTTGCTGAAAGAACTACAAACCCTCGCCAATCAGACGTGGTCCAACAAAAAAATCTTGAATTTTATGATCAACAGTCTGCGTTTCATTCTCTCCCAAAGTCATATTCAACTGGTCAGAACAGCCAACGACGGGGGACCATATCTCCAGTCCCCTCGCTCCTACCTGGAGCAGTTGCCAACCTTCGCTACTGACTTCTCACTAGCGGCGCAACGAGGCTTTGATCACCTCTTGAAACTTCCGCTGCTGGAACCGGCCTATGTGTCAGGAGGACTGCTGGTCGTTCCAATTATTCACAAATCCATGCGGGAACTTTATCGCGCTTCGATTGAAGAAGCGTTGAAACGTCCGCGTCCAAAGGATTTACCAGATTTGCTGACCTGTATGGAACTGATCAGCCGCGATACCAATTACCCGGAGAGCTTGCGCGATTCACTGAGTGACGCTATTCTCCTGGTGAAAGAACTGTGGAAGCTTTCTGATACGAAAAATGCTTCCTATGAACAGGAAAGCCGCCACGAGGACCAGCATTACGCTTTCCCGCTGTTCACCTTTCTTTCCTATCAACACCTGCGAACCTACTTTGAAACCGAGGCAGAAGCCGAAGAGCAAGATCCTCTCCCTTTTAGAGAACTACTCCGTTTATACGTCGGTGCTCTTTATCCTGCAGACGGTTTCCTGCCCATTGGGCGCGTCTATAAAACCTTTCCTTTTGTACTCTTCCGCAGTTTTCAACTGGGAGAGATACGCCAGCGATCATTCACCGAGAAATATCTTTTCACATCTCCAGAGTTAAACATTATCAATATGCTGCTCTCGGGGAAATAGTAGGTACTCAGCTATAAAGAAGAGTTAGCCTCCTTTTTAGCTTCTCGGCATTAAATGGATTCTCACCTGACAACAACATACAAATTTCCTTATAGTCTTAGGGAAGTGCAAGTTGCTCTCTGCTTGTCAAAAACTCTCTGCTCCTTATTGTCAGGACTTATCCAGTTTAACGTGCGAATCCGCCCGTCGTTTTTGACCATGCGCCACCGGATCAGGCGCAGACAAGCCCGCTCGCCAGCCCCCAATGAGTTGGCTGATATGCCAAACCCCTGAGTCCCGATCGTGTGCGAGTTGCCCTCCGTTGTGGCAGCACTTCCCCCAGGGTTTTTGTAGGTACGGCAGGGAAGGATCGGGCAGGCTCCGAAGTTTGCCAGGAAGAGTGGCTTCTGGAAAGGTCGCAGCGGTCACCTGGCGATGCGCTACCCCACGACTGAGATGCAGATGCCGTGCGATGGAATGTTGGCTGAGATCTTGGCGAGAGAGGGTAAGGATCTGCCGGTAGCAAGTGTAGCGGTTGGCTCGACTGTCTCTGGGCAGCCGTTAGCGTCCGTCTGGCTCATCTTAATAAAGCGGCCTTGAGCCGCGTTTCTGCTGTGAATTTGGATGCGATTGCCCTGGCGGAAACTCTTAGAACTGTTCGACGTAGCCTGCCGCCACCTCTGCTACAGGCACGGTATAGGCCTTGATGTATTTTCTGGACAGGTGGCCCAGCCTCCGCTGCAATTCAAACTCGTCAGCGTTGGTGACTTTCGCGAGGCTGGCGCCGAAGGTGTGCCGCAACAAATGTGGGTGGAACGACGCGAGTGAGCGTGTGCTATACTCCTTTCAAGGAAAACTCACCGCAGAATACCTGCTCCACCCAAGATACTCTACCTCCCCGGTCGTGGCAGCACGGACTGGGTCGAGCGTTACCTGGTGGAGGTGCTGGCGAGCAAGGACACGAAGACGCAGGATGCCTACGGGCGTGTCCTGGTGGATTTTACGACCTGGCTCGCGCACCAGCCGGGCAGCAATGGTCTGTTCCGACCCGCCACGATGACGAAGAACGCGGTGAAGACCTACTTCGACGTCAAGAAGGCTGAGAAGGCTCCACTGAGTAAGGCGGAACGCGAGGGGACTATCCAGCCACTCCCTGATGCCGCGCGCCAGCTGCGCTACGCGCCAACGTCGCTGGCGCGCATGAAGGTGGCGCTCTCTGGCTTCGTGGCCTGGTTGTCCGAACAGGGCGAGCTGCTCACCAACCCGGCCAAGGATATCACTATCCCGCGTATGGCGGCGCGCCCGCCCCGGATGCTTTCGACCGAACAGCGCTTCGCCCTCAAAAACGTGGTGGAGTGCGCTACCGGCCCATGGGTCAACAAGAAGGAGGAGGTCGTGCCGGGCGACCTTCGCGGTGCGGCCATCTTCGCGCTTGGCTACTACACGGGGCCGCGCGTCTCGGACGTGTCCCGCTTGCTGTTGCGCAACACCCATGTTGGCCCCAAGCTCGGCTGGATCCTGGCGGGACATAAAGGTGAAGCCTACCGCGAGCTCGACCTCTTGAACGAGGCGCGACGCCCGCTTTACGAGTATCTCGCATCTGGACGGCGCTGCGGCAATTCGGCCTATGTGTTCACCTCGCAACGCGCGAAAAAAGCGGTGCCGCAGGACGATGAAGATGGCTGGTGGCTCACCGAGGACGGTATTCACCAGTGGTTCCAGGAGGTGCGTCTCTTGTCGACGGTCGAGGAGGCCGCGCTCATCGATGACATCACGTTCCACGATCTGCGCCACGACTTTGGGCACCGCCTGCGCGCAGGGGCTATCGCTGGAGGAAGTGGCCTACTACCTGGGGCATGTGAACGCTGATGGTACGCCATCGATCCAGACCACCGTGCGCTACACTCAGGCGGGGCGTGAGCAAGTCAAGGCTAGAATGCGCCAGATCCGCAATATCGAAGGAGGTGAGTAGCGTGCTTGAAACAGATACTCCAGTGGAGGCACTGCCCGCCGTCAGTATTGCCCTGGGCGACGGGGTCGCGCTGGACCTGACGACGCTCATCGAGACGCGGCTTCTCGTGCAGGCCAACAGCGGTGGGGGCAAATCCTTCGCCCTGCGCCGCCTGCTGGAGCAATCGCATGGGAAGGTGCAGCACCTAGTCATCGACATGGAGGTTACGTTTCGCACGCTGCGCGAGCGCTACTAGTATCTGCTGCTCGGCGCTGAAACGGAGAAGGTAGACAGGGAGTCACACCACTTTGATGAAAGCCATGTGTTCTGCCCAGAAAACGGAACGGCGGAGGCCAAAGCGGCGGTGAGGCGCTATGTTCGCGCGGTCGCGCGCGGGGTTACTGCGCTGTGCTGGTCACGCAGCGCATCTCTATGCTGTCAAAGGACACGGCTGCGGAATGCAACAATAAATTGATTGGCAGGGTCGGCATCGATGTCGATATGAAGCGCAGCTACGAGGCGCTGGAGTTCCCCGCCAAATCGCAGTCCCTCACAAAACTCTCGCCGGAGAGTTCTATGCCTTTGGGCCGACCATCTCGCCGACAGTGCGGAAAATCATGATCGGACCGGTGCAGACGACCCACCCAGAAGCTTGGAGGTGGTGCTGGAGACCCTGCGCACCTTACCCCAGCCAGCGATGGTGCAGGACGAGACACAGCATGGCAGTCCGCACCGCACGCAGAATGCACGGACACGAGAGGGTTTAGCTCAAACCGATGAGCAGGCGGAGTTGCAGCACCTGCGCTGCCTAGTCGGGGAACTGCGTTCTATCACGGTGACAGTTGATGGCAGGAAGGCTTCAGCGGCAGATCCAGGGGGTGTTGGTTGAGTTAGTATTGAAGAAGCCCTCTCCAATGGCGTCGAAGATCCCGATTCCTGGACCTGCTGAAGCTCTTCTATAAAGAGGGAGGCTGCTTTCACGGCAATAGCGTACCTCTTGCAGCCTTGAATAATCAGGTAAGTGACACAGAAAGCGTGCTTACAGACACGGCACTGCAGTTGCTTGATAGGGCCGTTGTCGCCATCGGGGATAAGAGTTGTCGCAGTCACAGGGTAGACCCCCACCTATTTTTTAGAGAATCTAGAGCAAAGACAACAAGCGCAGACTGCCTGGCTTCGAATGCTGTTCGCCAACGAGCTCTCGGCAGAGCAGCAAATCACTAGACCATCTTGCTGCTCTCGATCCTGCACATTATGCTCCGGTTCTCAGCCTGTACTGAATCGCCTCCGCGATGTGATTTGCCAGAATTGTCTCAGTCCCCGCTAAATCGGCGATCGTTCTCGCCAGCCTGAGCACTCGACAATTCGCCCGTGCCGACAAGCGCAACTGCTGCATCGCCGCCTTCAATAACTTTTCGCTGGCAATATCCATGAGGCAAAACTCGCGCACCTCCTGTGGTCCTATATCGGCGTTGCACGTCAACTTCGTCCTGCTAAAGCGCCCCAACTGACGTTCGCGCGCGGATTGCACTCTTTTTCGTATGGTTTCTGAGTTCTCCACCATTCGCCTCTCCGCCAGCCTCCCGTAATCGACGCGGGGGACTTCGATGTGAATATCGATGCCGTCGAGCAGGGGGCCGCTGATGCGCTTCAGGTAGCGTGCGATGGCTATGGCAGAGCAAGTGCACTCACGCACCGGATCGGCGAAATTTCCGCATGGGCAAGGCTTCATAGAAGCCACGAGTAGAACATTCGCTGGATAGGTGATGGTATCTTTTGCCCGATACATAGTGATCACCTTCTCCTTCAAAGGCTGATGTAGGGCTCCGAGCAAGTGTTCATCAAATTCTGGTAACTCATCTAAAAAAAGAACTCCATGATGTGCCAGGCTGATTTCGCCGGGATGCGCGGTATCTCCATCACCGACAAGCCCGGCAAGGCCAATGCCGTGATGTAGTGCTCGGAACGGACGTTGCCAAATAAGCGGTTTATGAGGATGAAGCATTCCACTGACACTATAAATTTTGTTGATCTCAAGGATCTCTTCGGCGGTCAGCTGTGGGAGGATGGAGGGTAGGCTTCGAGCAATGGACCTTTTCCCCGCTGCAGCGGGGCCGCTCATGATGATGCTATGCCCTCCGCTCGCTGCAACCTCCAGGGCGCGTTTAACGTGATCCTGTCCAAGCACAGCTGCGATATCGTGCTCGTAGAATGTCTGGCCTTCGTTATCGAGCATGTCGGGATCGGGTACAAACGGCTCAATCTGCTGTTCGTCGTTGAGGTGAGCAAGGAGCTGGGCAAGCGTCTCGACAGGGTAGACAGTGACGCCCTGCACAAGGGATACTTCAATCACGTTAGCAGCAGGTGCAAAGATAGTGGCCACCAGTTCCTCAGATGCCAAAGCCACCATGGGCAAGACGCCATTGATCTGGCACAGGTTTCCATCGGGAGCAAGTTCGCCAAAAAAGAGGCTTTCATCCAGGCATTTGCCAAGATTAATTTGGCCTGAAGCCAGCAGTACCCCTATCGCGATTGGGAGGTCATATGCGGAACTCTCTTTGGATGGGTCGGGAGGGGAAATGTTGACGGTGATCCGCTTGAGTGGATAGAGATATCCGCTATGCTTGATCGCTGAGCGTACCCGTTCTTCTCTCGACTCATTGAGGGCAGCATCGGAAAGTCCAGCGATGGTGAAAGCAGCAGATTCATCGGAAAGGTCAACCTCCACTTCAATAGGCCTGCCCTCGAGTCCGATAGTCGTGCAACTGCGGATCTTTGCCAGCATAATCGCTGCCTCCTGAACAGTATTTCTCGCGCATTATGCATGAACTGTAATAAAAATGCAAGGTGGGGGCTGAAATGAACGTGTATCAAAACTCTACGTAGAAAGCTAAAGAAATCCCCGTCAGTAGCCGGGCAGAGTTTAGCGCTTCTGGTGCGATCGCTTATCTGAACCTTCGCAGAAATAAGTGCAAATCCGTACTTTCGCCTGTCTTTCCTTAAGTGGATCATTGTTCACACTCAACATCTAGTAAATTAACTCAAGGGTGGTCAAATTTTGAACGGAAAGGTGGGGAATCGGCGGTTATCATCCAGGCCATGCCGTTTCCGATGTAGCTTCTTCCATTGATATCTTGTAAATTTGATCCATTTTGCATGATTGGCGCAAGCTTGCCTCACACCAGAGCATGTCGATGAGAGCAAAACATGTTAGAATAAAAAGCTGTTCGACAAGAGGGAGTCGCATCTGGTGTCTCAACACAACGAATCCATAGATTGGAGAAAAGAGGTATGACTGATATCTATGTTGAACTG